>Ga0209824_10000343_pt1 | contig 30386 bp, 29 predicted proteins | sample VDWuncwatermetaG_FD_184124 | JGI IMG/M metagenome (GOLD analysis project Ga0209824, IMG submission 184124) | Wastewater microbial communities from Netherlands to study Microbial Dark Matter (Phase II) - VDW unchlorinated drinking water (SPAdes)... ...
TCGTTAAGGCCGCCACCGTCACCGCTGTCAGCGTCTCCATCTCCACTCCTGTTTGATCCAGTGCCTTGACTGTCGCGGTCACCGTGATGCAGTTTTTCTGAAGAGAGATATCTATTCCAATATGGCTGAGGTGAAGAGGATGGCACATGGGAATAAGCTCATGAGTTTTTTTTGCCGCCTGAATCCCCGCAACTTTTGCGATCGATAAAACATCTCCTTTGGGAAGAGCTCTTTTTTCGATTAAATGGATCAACTTCGGGCTTGCAAAAAGTGTTGCGCAGGCCTTGGCTTCTCGCAGGGTCGGTTTTTTGGTGCTGATATCCACCATCCTTGCTTCACCCGAACGAGAAATGTGCGTCAACGGTTTCATCGTTAACCTCCAACACCTGCCATACAGCTATGAGGAAGACCTACTTCTCGTCCTGCCATCGTATGCGATTCCGGTTTGATGCGCACCGCTTCCTGAAAAAGGGCGGCGAGTTTTTCTCGATTGACAGAGGGACGGAGTGCGACTTTTAAATCGATATCTTTTTCGTGATCAAGACAAGGTCTTAAGGCGCCCCTTGCTGTAAGTCGCAGTCGGTTGCACTGCGCGCAAAACGCTTGGGTCACCGCCCCGATGATTCCCACCGTTCCTAGTGCCCCCTCCCACATCCATGAACGTGCAGGACCACATCCCCTGAGCCCTCTCACTCCTTTTAACGGGCCGAGCGTCTGAAGCCGCTTAAAGATTTCTGCGGCGGAAACAACCCGCTCCGGATGAAAATAATCCCCGATCGGCATCAGTTCGATAAACCGTATATGGAGGGGTTTATCCAACGATAAACGGGCGATATCTAAAATTTCATCGTCATTCACACCGCGCATCACCACGGTATTTAACTTAATCGGAGAGAGCCCTGCTTTCATCGCTGCGTCAATTCCAGAAAAAACGTCTTCCACTTTGCCAAATCGTGTGATCTCCTGAAACCGGTCACTCCGCAACGTATCAAGACTGATATTGATGCGCCGAAGTCCTGCGCGCGCCAAATGGTTTGCAGTGCGACTTAAAAGGACACCATTGGTGGTCATTGAAAGATCCTCGACGCCCGGAATTTGAGAAATCATTTTTACAAGCGCAACAATACCCTCACGCACAAGCGGTTCCCCACCTGTCAGCCGGACAGAATGGATACCAAGAGATACGCCGACGCGTACGACTTCTTTAATTTCTTCAAGTGTCAAGATCTCGCAGCGGGGAACAAACTGAACCCCTTGTAAAGGCATACAATAGACACAGCGCAGGTTGCACCGGTCCGTCACAGAGACGCGGAGATAGGTGATTTTTCTACCAAATGGATCGGTTAAGGAATGACCGGCAAGGGAGGTGTGAGATGTAGGTAGATCGTTCATATATCTCCTTTCCAAATACGAGGAGGCGCCTTCGTTTCCTAAAAGCACCCGAAACGGTCCTGTCCTCATACCGAAAACGGTTTAGAGGAAGGACTCGGAGACTTTATTTGATTGTCAATCTAACCTTAAGTTTAGCGGAAATTCTATTTATTCACTATGATCTACATCATATTTTAGTAATTTTTATAACTCTTTATTTAACAAATCATTATGATTATCTCCCAGTTCGAGTACAAGTCGAATGGCACCAAGATCGTTGACGGTCCGGCAAGCCTCAACACAGACACCACATCCATTACAACTCGAGGCGATGACGTGTGGCCTACCCCCATCCAGTACAATCGCCTCATCACGGAGTGGACAGTGGAGGTAGCAGACTTGACAGGGACTGCTACCCCAGGCCAAACAGCGTGCACTATCGATGATGACGATTCGTTGCGCTCCCTCCTCTTGACCCACAGGAGTGGTGTTGACATGGCCCAAGAATGTTCGTATCCCACTGAGGAAATGCCTCGGTGCTGATCGAAGAAATTCGCGCCGATTCACCGGATTAGAGGCATTGCTTTTGTCTAGCATCATCTCACCGTGCAAATGCGTGAACGGTAGAGTTCCCCACATTGGGTACAGGCCCCTTGGGTCGGATTCCAGTGTGGGAAGTCCTTTTGGATCGCCTCTGCAACAACAGCCCAAACACCTTCCCACTTCCGAACCCCGTCGCGTGTAGGGAAATGGCAAAGCGGGCAGCGCACCCCTCCGTCTCCCAACGATTGCATGAGTCCCTCATTCTTCGCCAGTTCAAGGAGTTCTTGTTGCATGCACTGCTCGTGCGAGAAGAGTTCGTTAAACACCGCCTGACGCCGTTTCGGTTCCCAAGAGGGGAATGCCCGTTCAAGTTCCCTGCGCCGCGTGGTTTCATCAATAACCGTCCGCCAACCGCACCGGCGCATCCGTCCATCCACAAAGATATTCCACAGCACCCGAAACCGCTCGCGGGCGAGATCTTGTTCAAGCTCGTATATCCCGCCGAGCTCAGGATGTGGCTTGTATCCAAATGCTGGATTGAGCATATCTGAGACATGCATGAGTTCGTGGCGGAGGAACGTGACAAACCGTTCACGTTCGAGTGAACGGCTTGTCTGTAATGTCATCTGGAGCATCCTTGAGGACTCGCGAACATAAAGCTCCACACATTCTTCTTTTCGGCTCCAAGCCCGCCGTATCATTACGACGTGCACCCCAATTCTAACAAATGGAAACTCCTCGAAACGTTTCATGATCAAGTCGCGCAGACCCAATTCTTGAAAGTACCGTGAGGCAGCCTGATGAAAGCGCGTGTCGCGATCTTCGGCCGATCCCTCTGAATCGTAGATTGCGTCCCACGCCGCATGGAATGCTTGAGACAATTGTGCGTCGCCGGAAACCTCACGGGCCTTCAGCTCAAGAAACACCACCTCCTCTATATAGGTTGGGTCAAACCTGATTTCCATCTCCGCCGCCCATATTTTCACTCTGCTTGAACTCACACGCAGCACACCCGATGTCATCTTGTTCTTTCGGTTGCCGAAGCGGTAAATCGTGTGGCCCATAAGGGACCTGCATGCGAGCAGACTCCAGCATCAACCACTCCAAGGTAAGTTGTGCAACCGCCTCTAAGACGCCCCCGTGGGTCACCCGGGAAAGTCTGAGCGCAAATGCCGGGCCCCATCGGCCAAGGTGATCCACGAGAAACTGTTTCGCCGCATCCCTGCCTATTTCAACATGTTCACTCTGTCCCTCGTCGAGCGCACAGGCCTGCTTGTAGAGGAGGTACTGCATGAATTCACATTCCGTGACGACATGATCAACACGCTCATGTGCAAGTGCCGAAAGCTGTAGGCCAAACGCTTGGTAAAACGCAGCAATGTCTCCAAGCTCCTGCGGCTGCCGGTGGCTATGCTCCTCACCATACTCGAGTTCGTAGGGAGGTGCGGCACTTTGGACGGAGTGACCAAAGATCTGTTCGTACTCTTTTGTCCACTCTGCAATGGATGTGATATCCAATGCTTTCGCCAAACGCTGCGTCGCTTTTACGAACGGGCTCTCTGGGTCCTGTGTGAGCACCGTCAGTATCTCAGGCCATCGATGGTGCTCCCCTTTTTCCAACCATTTCACCGTCTCTTGATCGGGATGGCGTAATACCATCGACAACCCGTGATAGAATACGCTACGGGCCAAGAGGTCAGATAGAGTTTTGGTGTACGGCTGGGCGCACATGAAACGGTTCCTCCACCTGCGTACGGACGAGTTCTTTGCCATCCTCTCCGTAGCCGATAATTGTGTCGTTATACTGGACAAACGGTTTTCCGTGAATTTCCGTTTCGTAAACCTTCGGGCCTTCTTTGATTTCGTAGCGGAAGATGATCCGGTTTGTCCGTCGGAAAAGTTGGAGTACGGCCAACAGTTCCCGATCGGGTGTGAGGTACTTTGTAATCGCCTCATCGACGCCGGGCCCGAACATCTGCTTCAAATACCCACGGGGCACCCACCGGGGAGGAATGTAGAATCCGTTGGGTGCTGTGCCGAGCTGCGGGTAAAGGGGCAGAGCCACTTTCGCAACCTTCACGAGGTAATAGATAGGATTGTAGCGATCCTCCGTCCAACTGCCGTCTTTGTTCATCTTCACCAAGCCTTGGAGGCGGATCTGTCCAATGCATGCGGCCATGCAGCGTGTTTCCATCGGCCGCCCGCCGGTCTCCGGATCTTTTCCTTCGATGCGAGGATAGCAGGCGATGCATTTCTCGCTCACGCGCGTACTGGGACGATACATCGCTTTCTTGTAGGGACACCCCTCCACGCACTTTCGGTATCCACGGCAGCGCTTTTGATCGATCAATACAATCCCGTCCTCAGGCCGTTTGTAGATCGCCTTACGGGGACAGGCCGCAAGACACCCCGGGTAGGTGCAGTGGTTACAGATCCGCGCAAGATAAAAGAACCAGGTTTTGTGTTCGGGGAGGCTGGCTCCTTCCTGACTCAACCCCAATGGGCCTCCCTCGTAACCGGTTGAGTTGTCCTCATAGATATTCGGAAACCGCCACTCTTCATCCGTCGGAAGATACCCCAGTACACGCTGCGGTTCCGGCCCAATATGCTTTTCGGCCGCTTCGAAAATGGTTTGCCCCTGATACACACCGTAGGGCTGCCGGTCACTTTTCTGTGATGGATCCCACCCTTGTGGTTCCCCATGACTTGCTTCTTCCAATAACTTCAAAATTTTGACATCCCAGAACTGCGGATAACCGCCATAGGGTTTTGTCTCGACGTTATTCCACCACATATACTCCTGACCCTTCGAGAAGGTCCAGGTGGACTTGCACGCCATCGTGCAGGTCTGGCAGCCGATGCAGCGGTTTAAATTGAAGACAAATGCGAACTGACGCGTGGGGAAACTTTCCGGATAGGGGTAAGACATGTCACGGCCCAATTGCCAGTTAAAGACTTTTGCCATTATGAACCTCCCGAATCAGATCTTCCACATACGCGTCCCCTTTTGCCTTCCATGCCAAGTAGGGCCCACGGTAAAACGGATTTCGAAACATTGCCTTAAGTTTTTCATCCGTCCAGCCGTCGCGAAGAAATTCCTCGATGAAACAGAGCGCCATTTCTTTAAGAGACGTATCGTCCGGGGCAGGGAGTACCACACCGGTCAACTCCAACGGATCATCCGGTTCCGGTTCTTTAAAATAGGCCATCGCCCTCCCCCTGCTCATTCACAAATCCGCCTGCTAAGTATTTACGCATCGTCTCATTCTCTGCGGCTGGCGTATAGCCGGTGGTTGCCGGTGCCCATATCCCTTTGCCGCCAAGGCCACCGTCCTCCGCCTTCGTCACTTTCACGAGCGTCTCCTTCGGCACGGTGTTGACAGCATGGTTGTCCGCCTCACCCCCGAAGATAAAGCTCATGAACACTTTTGCCTTGTGAAAGAGGGAATCGGTTTGATGCATCGGCATATGCCAGTTGCGTGTCACACTTTGCTGAGAGCCGTATCGGAAGTTGGCCTGATAACCGGTATCCGCCGAGAGTGCCCGTCCATCTTTGCGCGTCTCGTGCGCCTTAACCGACTTTTCGGTTGCAATGTAGGTGCCATGTTTCATCATCACAACGTTGTACGGGTATGCAGCGTTATACTTCACCCGTAACATGAGCCGCGCGACCCGGTAGAAAGGATCATCAGGTTTGGCGCCGATGTAGGGGCGGTCCGCCGGATTCGCGTCGACGTAGACATAATCGCCGTCGTTAATGCCGAGGTCCTTGGCCGCTTTTGGATTCATATGGAGTTGGTGTTCACCAACCCCTGGGGCGCGCTTGTCCATCCGGTACGGATCACCGAAATTGGAATCCCAGATCTGGTGCCAATCCACATTGCTCCACATAGAATGGACCCGATGTCGGCTCTTCGGCGTCAAACAATAAAACTGGAAGCCGCGCTCCCAAAGAAAATTCTTCGTCTTTTTGACTTCTGTCCACGGCATCCTGACATTCCGAACGGTCCGGTCATCCCAATGCTCGGCCGTGAGCGGAATACCATAGTCGTTCGGACGAATGTAGGGATTGCTGCTGACGATCACGTTGGGGAGATAAGGAGTGGCCTCGGTCCCTTCCCGATGGACCACGAAATTCTCGCCATATTCGATCGCCTCCGGCACGTCGGCATATGCTTGGAGCCTTCCATGTTCTGTGTAAAACGGGATATCCTCATGGACCTGCTCCCAGAACGGAATCCGTGGATAGGTCCGGAAAAGCATGAGCGAGCCGCCCGGTGGTCCATATTTCCCTGCCATAATCTCTTCGAGCCGGTATCCTGTCGTCGTTGTAGAGGAATCGAGGAGCCGTTGAATGTACACCTCGCGCTTACCGTCCAAGGCGAAGGCCCAGTAGTCCCGAAATCGATGGTCCTCCGTCACTTTGCTCATCGCCTCGGCAATCTGCGCAAGGATCATAAGATCATCTCGGCTATCGAAAACAGGGGGGATGCCCCCTTTCCAGATCTGGAGGAAAGGATTTGAGCAGGATGCGGTTACTTCCAGCCCCTCAAATTCCAGCCAACTGTTCGCTGGTAGGGCGATGTCGGCGTACTCAATCGAGGCCGTCATCTGAATGTCAATCGAAAGGATCAGTTCGATATTCGGATTGACGTTCTTGAGCATTTCATAAACCCACTTGGCGTTGTTAATGAGGTTCACATTCGAAAAGAGCATCGCCTTCGTGGGGGTCGGCATATGCGTCTGTCCGGTAAAGACCTTGCGCCCTTCTTTTGGAGTGTTGACAATCAAGGGGCGGTCGCCATGGTTCCAGTAGGCCGGTTCCTCGTCTTTAAAATAGGGATGGGCGTGAATCTCTTTCCCATGCGCGGCAGGATCAAGGTTCGGTTCAAAGGGATCCTCCGCAACCCATCCTTTAAATCCCGGCCCGGTCCAAGGAGAACCCTGGAAAAGTGCAGCCTTATAGTTCCCTGCCCAGCCGTAGCAGCCGGCCCCACGCTTGCCGATATTCCCGGTCAGCATGAGCGGTAGATACGCCGCCCGGTTCGCTTCGGTGGCGTGAAAGTAGTGGTGAATTCCCTCGCCCTGATGGATGGCAACCGGTTTGATGGTTGCGATATCCTTCGCAAGCTGTTCAATCAGGGTTTTCGGTGCATGGGTAATCTCTTGTACGGTGTCGAGGCCGTAGTCCTTGAGGTGGATTTTGTAGAGTGAAAAAAGTGTTACAACCTCGACGCTTTTTCCGTCGACCGTTTTGAGAGTGAATGTCCCTTCAAGTGCCGGGCGGATCCCTTTCTGCGCAAGATGCTTCCCCACGTCATCGCGTGTGATCGCGACAGGACTGCCGGAAGATTCGTTCCACACCACGAAGTCACCCAGCTTCGCGTACTGCGCATCTGTTAAGCCTTGAATTTTGTAACTTGGGCCTTCTTTGGAAAGGCGTCCCTTGTAATCAGGGAAGACTTCATGCGCCCGGAGGCGCCTGAGGGTATCGGTCCTCACCAAAAGGGGAAAGTCTGTAAAGTTAAGAACAAATTCCCGGTCGAACCAGTCGCGGTCGATCATGATTCGCGTAATGCCGAGGAAAAGCGCTGCGTCCGTCTGCGGCCGAATCGGAATCCAATAGTCCGACTTGGATGCCGGCGGGCTGTACTCGGGAGAGATTGTCACCAGTTTTGCGCCGCGCTCCATGCATTCGATGAACCAGTGAGAGTCGGTCAGCTTGTTCTCACAGAGGTTTTTCCCATCTTGAATAATCAGTTTGCTAGAGCGTAGGTCGTTAAAATCACAATCTGCATTCTGCAGCCCATGCACCCAGGGATGCCCCGGTGCCTGATCACCGTGCCAGGTATAATTCGACCAAGCACGTCCTCCCTTCGCCTCGCCTTTATCGACGCTGCGAAGCTTTTCATCCAAAAGCGCCATCATGTTACTCAGCCGGTACATTCCATATTTCCCGAAGACTCCGAGAAGTCCCATCCCGCCACGGAATTTAAGTGTCCGCGTCCCCGCCTCACCCATCGCCTCGATCATTTCCTCAGGGTAACCTTGTGCATGGAGAAGTGCCTTTCCTGATTCGCCGCTGTACCTTTTGGCAATCGCGATGAGGGCGCGGGCAATGGTGTCGTAGATTTTTTCCCACGAAATTTTCTCGAAGGTATCCGTGCCGCGCGCATCGAACTTGTACTTTGACTTAAGTTCTGGGGTGAGGTCCGGAAATCCATCATCCGCCCACTTCCGCCACCCGACGCGAATAATCGGGTACTTGAGCCGGTGCGGCCCGTAGATGAGGCGATGAAACGTGAAACCCTTCGCGCATTGCCGGGGATTCCAGTTCGGTGTTGCCTTGTTGCCATACAAATCGCTGTAGGTCTCGTAGTTGTACTCGGAGCCGAGACGGACGACGACGCCATTTCGGACATACGCCAAGACCCGGCAGGCGTGCGTATCGTTGGGAGAGCAGACCCAGGAGAATGTACTATCGTATCGGTACTGGTCCCGATAGAGCTTTTCCCAATCCCGCGAGGGATAATAGGCGAGGGGGTTGTCCACTTCGATGACCGGTTCAAGCGCCCAGAGTGATAATTCCCGCGAGGCAAGATAGAGTCCGATGCCGGCGGCTCCAGAGAGTTTCAAAAATTGACGACGCGTGATATACATGGCTACCGCTCCAGTATTAAAGTATTCCAGATTGAAACGCTTTTCTGTCCGTTTCTGTCTTTCGCCGCACCATCCCAAACCGCAAATGCCACATGCACCTTTTGGCCAACCTTCAGCTGGAGGTCTGCGCCTTCCGCAAAGGTCAGTTGCCGCCGGAGAACGACCTGCCAACGCCCCTCGCGCCATTCGCCCTTTGCCTGCACATGTTGCTGCAGAGGAGGATGGGCAGTGAGCGTCCCGAGGCCTTTGGCGGCCGCCTCCTCTGCCGATCCGCGCTTAAGATCCGACAATGGGTTTTCAGCACCCCATCCGCTCATGAAGAGGGGCTCTTGCGAAGCTGTTTTAGCCTGGCTCACTTCGAATGAGTCTCCACGACGATAATCGCGCTGCTCGGGATACCCATCGACAGCGGCATCCGGATACGCAGTTTCTATATCACGCCAACCTTTAGAATCTTCCTGCCAGGCCGCCTTCCAATGCCAGATCTCAACCGCACTCTGGTCGTCGCCCATCCCGAAAAACGGCGGGTCATTCTCCGCGGAGAACTGCACCGCCACTCCGTCGGAGAATGTCTGGGGCTTCAGGAGGGAATCATCATGGGTTGGATCGTTCCAAGCCAAGTGAATGACAAGCTCTTTGTTGTTGTGCAGCGCTTTGGCTTCAACGCCTTCGACCCTTTGGTCCCGCCACCAAAGCGGCGTCACCGGTAAATACGTAGGTTCTATCGTTTCCCAACTTTTCGTAGACGCATCAAATGGGATATCCCCTCTGATTTTGCGTGCACGGATTGTTTTTGAACGCAAATGCACACGCTCTTCAACGCCGGGGGGGACCAAGGATTGCACATAATGGATGAGGGCCCACAATTCTTCATCAGTGAAAACGCCCGCGTAACTCGGCATCGGACTCCCCGGGAGTCCGGCCACGAGGCGGTAGTAGAGGTCACGGCTTTCTGAGGAGCCTTTGAAGATGCCGGCCGTGAGATCGCGAGGCCGGAGGGGAAAGCCTGCATCGTCGATCATCGCCTGCTGGCCATCTCCTTTTCCGAGCGGCCCATGGCAAGAGGCGCAGGCCTCTGCAAATAACTTTCGTCCACGCTCTATTCCGTCGGTTGTCCCCGGTGTTTCTTGCGGCAGCTTGATGAGAGATTCAGGATTAATCTGAGTATTCGGTTGCCCCGTCAGAGACCGCACGTAATAGACGAGCGCCCAACGCTCTTGAGGGGTCAACGTTTCCCATGAGGGCATTGCAGAGCCGGGCATGCCGCGGGTAATGGTCAGAAAAAGATCCTCATCGGTCGCTTCCATCGTGGCCGTTGAGACAAGCCGAAATTTATTCTGTGTAAAATCGCGCGGCTTCGGATAGAGAAGATACGCTGCTTGTCCATCACCCGCACCCTTCGTTCCGTGACACACGGCGCATTGCTTTTTGTAAAGACGCTCACCCATTTCAAAGAGTTGAGGAGTCGGGGAGGGTTTGGCGATTGAGACTGTTGTTGGCGTTTGTCTTGCGCAAGCGAGATGCATGAAGGGTACCCCCATGAGGATACCCATAAGGATTCTGGATGTCACACACAACTTCATCAAACTTCTATACATCATGTTTACTTCTCTTGGTGAATCAGATCAGAAAGTTTTGTCTCGGACAATACCTTCATCATCCCCTCCTGCGCTTTTTGCCAGACCTCATGAATCGGGCAACTTGCCTCCCGTGGGCAGTGCGCCATGTGATTCAAAAGACAGGTTGGGGAACGAAGCGGACCTTCGCAGGCCTCGAGGATGTCCAGAATCGAAATCTTTTCCTTTGTCCGTGCCAAGCGAATGCCCCCATGCAACCCCCGTCGCGCTTCCAAGAGCCCCTCGCGGGCGAGAGATTGAACAAGTTTTGATAAAAAACTTTTTGGAACCCCTTCTTGCTCAGCGATCTCGCGAATAAAGAGGGACCCTTTAGACTGCGCGACGCACAGGACGGCCCGAATCGCATATTCTGTGCCTGCAGAAAAGCGAAACATCCCTAAAAAGACCCTTTTACTCTTCTCATTGGGAATAAAAAATCCGGTTACCTAAAATGACCGGATTTACTTTTTGACTTCGTCGTCGATCTCCTTGATCCCCTTCTTGAATTCCCGAAATGTTTTTCCAAGAGAGCGGGCGATTTCAGGAAGGCGATTGGCGCCGAACAAAAGAAGGGCGATCAAAAGGATGACGAGAAGTTCACTCATCCCGATATTCTGGAGGAACGCAAACATCATTTCACCTCCTTAGAATGAGTGTACCTCTTTTCAATTTTGCTGTTTATGATCTAAATCATATTTATAAATTTCCCTTCCTTACAGTCCATTCGTACCGGTATGACAGACACTGCACTTTTCTTCCGTGACATCGCTCCCCACATCCACAGGGTGACGGAAAGATTGGGCCATGGGAGGCGTCTGAGCTACTTCTTCGGGCGTCCCCTGCCCCAAAATCGTATGACACGCATTGCAATCGTGAGTGATGACCTTCCCCTCCCTGCTTTTATGCAGGCCGTCGTGGCAACGGAAACAACCGTCGGAGTTCAAATGTCCGAGATGATTCGGGTGCGTCCGCCAGTCGACACGCATATAAGGGAAGAAATTGGTTTTGTAAATTTTGAGAAGCTCACCTGTGGCCTGTTGAATCGAAACCGCCTTTTCGCGAGAAAATTCTGGATATTTTTCTTGATAAAATTTAGATAATCCGACAAGGATAGCTTTTGCCGCTCCTTCTTCCGTCGCGTAGTCTTTGGTGAGCAAAAGAATTGCTTCCCGTTTGAGATACGGCAAGTTCGGATCGAGCCGCCCTGTCCAAAAGGCTTGATCTAGGGCGTGGTCCGGCGCATTGAAAATGTGGGTGGGCCGGTTGTGGCAGTCAACACAATCCATCCGGCGAACCCGCGCCTTGGTCATTTGTTCCGGCGTGAGCGGATTTTCCGTCGACATGTACTCTGTGACTTTCCCAGTAGGATCTGTCGAGCGAACCCACGGAATCACCTCCCGTTTCTCATCAGTGGCGACATAATCAATGTCATTTTTGATATTCATATGCCAGTGGATGCCGGTGGTGGAACCGACAGAGGGATCTCCTCCCCCCACCTTGATCAGCATCTGAATCTGCCAAGGGGAATTTTTTTCATCCGCAAGGTAATGGGCAAACGTTTTCTGCTGCGCCCCGAAAAATTTTGCAGGCCAGTGGCACTGTTCGCAGGTTTCCTGGGCTGGGCGTAGATCTTTCACGGGAGACTGGATGGGCCTTGAATATTTTTTGAAGGCGACGGAATAGACCTGGTAAGTCCCTGAGAGTTTTGAACGTACAAACCAACTGGCCCCAGGACCCACGTGACAACTGACGCATTCCACACGGGCGTGCGGCGAATGGAGGTAAGCGGTATATTCCGGTTTCATGACGACGTGACAGGTCTTTCCGCAAAAGGTCACTGAATCTGTGAACTGATACCCGCGGTAACTGACCATGGAAAGTAAAATAAGGATCGCCACCGTCCCAAAGACAAAAATGAGGAAGCCGATCTGGTGGCTCCGGAGATTCAGATCGAGATGTGGAAACCGGGGGATTTTGAAAGCGGCGTCTTTTCGTCTCCGGCGCCTTTCTTTCCACATCCCAATCGGAATGAGAAGAAGTCCAGCAACCAAAATGGAGGGGGAAACAAAGTAAATGATAATCCCTAAATAGGGATTCGTGGTCCTACTGAAAAAATCGACCGCTACCAGCGTCGCGGTCACTGCAAAACCGGAAACTGCTAGAAAGATTCCTATAAAACTGATGAAATTCTGGATAAGGGAAGGGGTAGAACGAGGAGCATTTTCTGAAGACTCGCTCACCGGTGATCTCTCTTTTCGAGATCCCGAATCTTTAGGACGAGACCGAGAATGAGGAGGAAAATAATTAACGCGGAAATCCAATATCCCTTACGGCGGAATTGAAAGGCCTCAATCGCCTGATGCCCGCCCTCATGGGCCTTATGCGCCATCTCTTTCCCTTTTTCTGCGATAGAGGTGACCTCTTGATCTGAGAAAGAGTGGATATAGGCCCTTGCCTGCGTCAAGGTATTCTTGGCTTGACCCAAATCATATTTGGCTTCATCCACATTCATCCCGATACGTTCTGCTTTTAAAACAACAGATTCTGCTTCTGAAAGACTTGTTTTCAATTCCTCGATCGAGCCCTTCATCGCATGGGCAATCTGGAATCCTTTGGATCCTGCTTCATGGCACTGCATGCAGACCGCTTCATTCCCTGTCCCCAGCATCGCATCAGAGGTCTTTTGGATAAAATGATTTCCGTGGCAGACTTCGCATTCGGGAAGCCCCATCCGGTCGTGGGCACTTTTATGAGGGCTGCGGGCAAAAAGATCACGCGAAAGCGCATGGCACTGGGCGCAGATATTTCCAATCGCCGACATGTTTGGACGGGCTGCATCATGACTCCCGTGACAGCTGTGACAGGCGGGTGCGGCACGGTCTCCACGCTCGAGGAGCGCTTGACCATGAACACTCCGATGATACTCCGTAAACTGGTTTGTGGGGATTTTGTAATCTTTCATATACTCCGCATTGGCATGGCACTTTGCACAGGTCTTGGGGGCGTTCGTCAAAAATACGGGAGAGAGGGGATCTGTTTTAGAACGGATCCCATGGGCGCCATGACAACTGGTACACACAGCAACCTTCTGGTCGCCTTGCGCAAGGAGCTTTCCATGTTGGCTCACGAGATACTTCGTATATTGATCCGTCGGGAGATTCGGGTTGAAGCGCCTCATGTAAGCGGCGTCACCATGACAAGATCCACACAACTGCGGAATCTGGCTTCGGACAATGGGACCACGAAATCCTTTTTGAGGATCCATCGCCGTCATTTCAGGATCTTTGGGATCGCCCCCATGGCAGTCAGCACAAGAGAGACCCCGAAGTGCGTGGACATCATGCGAAAATTCTTCAACCACTTTTCCACGAGCGCCTTCAAGTGCCCGATGGCACTCCTGGCAGCTATCGGCGGCCGACGCCTGCGAACAAAAAAAGAAAAGATAAGTCGTAGTGAGAAGCAAGAGATAAGCGGTGAGTTGTGGGAAGTGGGAGGTGAGTTTTGAGTTTTGAGTTTTCATTTTACGCTTTCCGCTTTGCATTTTTCGTTTGATCAGCCCACCCTCACAACCCATCCCAAACCCACTTCACACAACTCACATCCCACAACCTACCTCCCAGGGGCCATAAGCGCCACGACGGTCATGCTGATGACGTACAGAAGTCCCAAAATGCCTAAAATGAGAAACGGACTAAACCGCTCCCGCTTCGACCAAACATCCAAAAAAGGAACGAGGATAAGCCCAAGAGCCGCAAGTCCAATCAGAGCGATCGCCACAACTTCCCCTTCCAAAGGCCCTACGTAGGATGGGAAAAGTTTTAGTGTCTGAAACATAAATAAAAAATACCACTCGGGACGGATGCCTGCGGGCGTCGGCTGAAAGGGATCTGCCTTTTGGCCCAGCTCTGCAGGGAGATAGACGCTGAGGGATAGCGCAATCCCAAAGATAAAGAGCCACACCACGAGATCCCGTAGGAAGAAATTCGGGAAAAACCGTAGAGACCGGTTCTTTTTCTCCTCAGGCATAGCAGGGGGCCAGCTCATCCCCTGAATCTGAATCATGGCGAGATGGATTCCTAAGATAAAGAACAAGAGGAGTGGGAGCACAGCGACATGGACTGAGAAAAATCGGGCCAAGGTGGCGTCTCCGATTTCTTCCCCTCCCCTTAAGATTTTGCTGAGCAACCCCCCGATAAGAGGAACTTTTGCAGTAATCTCTGTTCCTACTTTTGTGGCAAAAAATGAAAGGGTGTTCCAGGGAAGGAGGTACCCCGTAAATCCAAATCCTAAAAGAATGAAAAAAAGGAAACAACCGGTGACCCAGGTCAGCTCACGCGGCTTCCGGTACGCCCTTAAGAAAAAAGCGCTTAAAAGATGGACAAAGGCTGAAAAAATCGCGAAATTAGCGCTCCAGACATGGACAGACCGTATGAGCCACCCAAACTCCACTTTAGTCATGATGAATTTAACCGATTCGAAGGCACCTTCTGCGGTCGGACGATAATAGACAAGGAGAAGAATCCCCGTCGCGATTTGCACAAAAATTAAAAAGAGGGTCGTCCCGCCGAGATAGTACCAGAAGGTGTGTTTGTGAAGGGGGACTTCTTTTTTAAAAAGCTTGGAAAAAGACTCAAGGGAGTACCGCGTCTTAAAAAAAGAGTCAAAGCGATCACGAAGCGGGGGGCCTTTCATGTTACGCCCCTTCTTTCGAGACGATGATCTCTTCCCCCCGCTGAGTCACCTTGAACTCTGGAAGAGGTTTTGGAGGAGGGCCTGAAACGACCTGACCGTTCAAATCATAACGGCCGTTATGGCAAGCGCAGACAATTCCTTTGGACTCTGGATGATATGCAACCGTGCAGTTTAAGTGGGTGCAGACCGCCGAGAAGGCCTTGTAGTTTCCTTTGTCGGTGAGGACGAGGAGTGCGGGCTTGTCTCCAAAGCGGAAAATCTTTCCTGAATTCGGAGTGAGTTCCCCTACCTTTGCGGCGACAACGTTAGAAACGCTTCCTTCCGTACCCGCAGGAGGAAGGAGATAACGGAGGATCGGATAAAAGGCGGATACGAGGAAGGCGAGGAACCCTCCCCCCAAAAGTAACCGGACGAACTCCCGTCGCGAAAGCTTCATGGCTTTTGTCCCTCACGTTCCAACAAACCATACACTTTCTTTAGGGGTGAGATGCTGGATCTTCCGGCAATGTCCCCGCCTCAATCTCCTTTTTCTTCACTTCTCTTGCCTGGTCGCTTGAATCGATCTCAAGTATTCCACGAGATCCCGCATCTCATTCTCCTCAAATCGCGGCCACTCCTGTTTCCCCACCTCCATAAATTTTTCCATCACAGGTGCGTGGTTCCACATGGTCGTTGCGATATCCACAGTGGAAGTGATCCTTTCTAAACGAGTAAGATCCGGTCCGATCCCTTTTGCCTCCCCTCTCACCGTATGACAGGAAATGCATTTCTTCTCCTGAAAAACTGTTTTTCCCGCTTCGGGATCGCCCGGAGGATCCATATAATGGAGAAAATAAAGATACGCAAGAAGATCGGACATTTCATTCTCCCTAAACTGTGGCGCCTGAATACCTTGTTCCTCCATCTTTGCCCACATCTTTGGACCGTGATTCCATAAAAGTCCCGCGATTTCCGTTATACTCTTGTTAAGTTTTACAGTCCCCAAGTCAGGCCCTATCTTTTCTCCTTTCCCTGGGACGGCGTGGCAGAGTGTGCAGCTTTTCTCAACAAAAAGTTTTTCTCCTGCCCGTGGATCCCCAAGGGGCGTATAAATGCGCTCTTCTTTTTCTCCACCACTCATACTTCGAATATAAGCCAAAAGATCGGTCATCTCTGCTCCTTCAAAATAAGGCCGCTTCACCCCCTGCTCTTCCATTTTCTTGGTCATCGCAGGTCCATGATTCCACATGGCTTGAGCCATAAGAATGGGAGACATATATTGGCTATATTTATCTAATGGCGGGCCGATCCGTCCCCCTTTTCCAGAGACGGTATGGCAGATGATGCAGCCTTTTTTCGAAAATTGAATTCCTCCCTCGATCGGATCGCCTGGGTCGCTAAAATAATTTAAAGAATAGAGAAAAGAGATGAGATCGTTCATCTCCTCAGAAGTAAACTCGGGGCGTTGAATTCCCTTCTGCCTCATCAGCTCAGTCATTTTAGGGGAATGACTCCAGAGAAGCCCCGCCAATTGAAGGAGGGTTTTATTCTGTCCAATTCTGGTTAAATCAGGTCCGAGTTCCCCCTTCTCTTCCCATAGGGTATGACACTTCATGCACCCCTTTTGCACAAAAAGCCTTTGACCCTTCGTCACATCTCCCGAGAGCCCTTCCCATTCAGGATCTCCCGAATAAGCCGGTGTCGCCGAAAGAACCAGGATCAGGAAAAAACACAATCCTAAGATACTCTCTCTCCAAGACAAAAGAATTGCCTTTCGATTCACGTTAAGTTGTGCCGGATCTCCCTTCAGCGCCTTGAGGGAGATACGATCGAATTCTTTCTCCCACCTCAGCAAGGGTTTTTTCCCTCGATTCTCTCATCTCCCAAATAGAAATAATGGGAAAGAACTTGGTAAAAAGCATAAAAAGAAAGATAAATGCTGCAAAACACCCCACGGTGATAGACCCTTCCACCCACGTGGGGAAATAGGTCCCTGGTTCATACGGGAGTCTGGGGCGGGCAAGGGAAGGGATGATAATGGTGAAGCGCTCAAGCCACATCCCAATATTGATAAAAATAGAAGCAACCACGATCCCTGAAATAGTCCGCGTCCTTCGGTTTCCCAGAAGGACAAGGGGGATGACGAAGCAGAAAAGAAACATAAGCCAAAAGAGGATCGCAAAGTCTCCAGAGAACTTTGAAAGCAAGACCCTCATATGAGAGGGTTCTCCTCCATAGATCGTTGTGATATACTCGGCAAAGGTAAAGTAAAACCAGAGAAGTGTTAAACAGAGGAGAAAAACACCGATATTGTCAAAGTGGGCCTTTCGAAGATAGACCTCCAGATGGAGAACCTTTCTTAGAATCGCCATGACAATGGCAACCGTCGCAACCCCAGAAAAAATTGCCCCCACCAAGAAATAGGGACCGATAATGGTGGTGTGCCAGCCAGGTTGAACGGTCATGCCAAAAACCCATGAGACAACAGTGTGAACCGTCACAACCAAAAGCGCCAGAAAGATGGACATGCCGCCAATAATCTTTTCTAGCCGTTCTCGCTGGCGTTCAGTACCCTTCCATCCCAGGGCCAAGATTCGATAAAGCATCTGCCTTGGCCGAGAGGCATGAGGCAAGTTATCCCGGCAAAGGGCGATATCCGGGATAAGGGCCAAGTAAAAATAGATACAACTTGAGAGAAGATAGGTGCTCACACAACAAACATCCCAGATAATAGGGGATTGAATCTGCGGGTGTTTGATGACGTTGAGGAATCGGTCAGGCCTTCCCATGTCGATCATGAGACTCCCTACGCCGAATGGGAGGCTAAACACCGTGACCGCCTCTGCCGCTCGGGTAAAAGGTCTTCGCCACTCGGCTTTAAAGATCCGCAGGATTGCAGAAATCAGCGTTCCTGCATGACTAATTCCAATGAAGAAAACAAAGTTTGTGATGTAAAACCCCCAAAAGATGGGTCGGTTTAAACCTGTTACTCCCAAGCCATGACGCAGTTGGTAAGTCCAAGCATAAAACGCCCAGACCATCAAAGAAAAAAGAATCCAGATGGCCAGGTAAAATCCTTTCCCGGTGCGCTTCAGAGGTTCAAGAAGAACGATATCCTCTTCCATCCTATCCATGCTGGATGCCATGCCATTCTCCTTCGGAGAGATAGTATACTTTCGGTTCCGTACCCAATTCCTCAAGCAGACGAAAGGCGCGGGGATCTTTAGAAAGCCTCGAGACCTCCGTTTGAGGATCATTGAGATCTCCAAAAAACATTGCCTTGGCAGGACAACTCTGAACGCAAGCGGGGACATAATCCCCTTCTCGAAGCGTCCGTTTTTCTTCGGCTGCCACTTCCTTCGCCTTCTGAAGTCTATGATGACAGAAAGTACATTTTTCAACAACCCCCTTGGGTCTCACGGAAACATCTGGGTTCAAAGAACCTTCCATCTCCTCCGGCCATTTTGGGGTTTTCCAGTTAAAATATTTGACGGTGTAGGGACAAGCGGTTGTACAGTAGCGGCATCCAATGCACCGGGGATAAATCTGCGCCACGAGTCCTTCTTCGTTAAGATAAGTCGCCCGTACAGGACAGACCCTGGTACAGGGTGGTTTCTCGCACTGCAGACAAGGTCTTGGAAGGTATCGCGCTCGTAGGTTCGGATACTCTCCTTCCAAAAGCGGAAGAACCTCCATCCAAGAAATTTCTCGCCCATAAGAGGCCTCTTGAGGCGTCGAAAAGGGAATATTATTTTCCGCTTTACAAGCCACCACACAAGCCTGACAGCCTGTACATTTATCAAGGTCTATCACCATCCCCCATCTTGGCAACTTTTCGCTCCTTAGGCTTTTCGAACTTGAACGCGCGTTCCGAATTGAATAGGAAGCCCGCTTAACTTTTCCTGTCGAGCAGGAATTAAATCGTTTGGATTGACCCCGATCCCTTTTGCATAACGACCAAAACCTCCATGGCCCAATCCAAAAGGCAAGCATACCGTTTTGGGATAAATACCTTCATAGAGCCTGGCTCGAACTTTATGCTGGCCTATGGGGGAAACAAGCCATACCCAATCCCCATCCCGAATCCCCAGAGTACTTGCATCCTTTGGATGGATTTCGGCCCATGAATCCCAACCCACCTTGTTTTGGACGGAGAGGATCTCCAGCAGCCAAGGAGAAGAAACGGCTTCAGGGGCAGACAGCGCCAGTAAGTGAAATGGGATGAGATAAAATGGAAATGTTTCCGGATCTCCTTCAAAGTACGGTTTCTCAAAACGGAATACATGGTTCTCAAAGAGACCCTCGGCCTTCTTAGAAAAAAATTCGAATTTCTTTGAGGAGGTCTGATAAACCCTCTGCCTCTCACCGAAGGGATAATAAGGATCCCACCAACCTCCCTGTTTCTTGAAGCCTTCCCAAAACTCCTGTAAGGAAGTATGGGGCGGAACCCACCATCCCCGTTCCTCCAAAAGCCTCACTTGCGTTGTCTCTTCTTGTGCTGTGAAGAAGACCCCCCGCTTCGCTTCAAAGACCCCGGATATCCTCCATTCTAAGACTTCTTGAAAGTTTTTCCAAGGAAAGGCTTCCTCAACCGTCCCCCCTATGCGGTGCGCGAGTGTGAGGAGCCCTTCTCCTATCGGCATTGTTTTAAAAGAGGTCCGGGCAACGGGCTGAACCAAACCCACAATCGGAAGCCCTGACATGGAGGAGGTGGGGGCATCTTGCCATTTTTCAAGGAATGTGGCATCGGGCAACACAAGATCTGCATAGAGCGTTGTTTCATCCCAGTAAGATGAAAAACTTACGATAAATGGGATCTGCCCAAATGCACTTCGAATCTCATTGGGATGAAGAGCCGAAAATAAGGGATTGGCACGATAGAGGAAAAGAAGTTGAAGGGGATATGGAGATTCTCCGATTTCATTGAGACTCTTAAGCCTCGGCTGGCTTAGGCCTTCTTCAGCAATCTTATCAAGGGAAGGAGGAGGAAGTTTTGTGAAAGGAATTTTTTGTGGGATAAGAACACCTCCCGGGGAATCAATATTTCCGGCGAGCGTATTCAAACAGTGAATGGCCAAGGCGGTTGAGACGCCGTTGGAATAAGAGGTCGCCCCACTGTCTGCGATGGCGATGGCAGGTTTTCGATGGGCAAAATCCCTCGCAAGTTGCAAGAGGGTGGATATAGGAACATCCGTTACCTCTGAAACATAGTCCAACTTATACGTTTTAAGGACAACGTCTTTAAACCCTTCATGGGTTTTTCCATTTTCATCCACCCACCCCTCAAATCCGAACGTTTTTTTCTCGATAAATTCCTTGTCGTAAAGTCCCTCCTTGATCAAAATGGTTGCGATCCCCAATGCCAAGGCGCCATAGGTCCCTGGGCGGATAGGCACCCATTGATCACTCTTCGCCGCTGTGACTGAAAAACGGGGCTCGATCTGCACAAACTTCGCCTTTGGGCCAGGCCGACCTTGCCTGAGATACCCGTATAGACGGTGGGCTTCGGAGGGAGAATGCCAATTCTCCAAAAGGCTTGCGCCAAACGAAAGGATATAGTGAGCCCTTTCTATATCATACGCGAATGGCTCTTGGATCCCCTGGGTAAGAAAATGGCCCATCGGCATCCCATTTTGAAGACTCGGCTCAAAAAAATGATTTGGAGAGCCATAGGATCGCATCAAGCGATCAATCACATATTTAAGTGTCTCTTCTTCCTTGAGCCCACCGCTCATGAAGGCAACCGTATGGGGCTTATTTTCTTCTCGGATCTCCTTCAAACGGCTTGCCACTTCATCCAAAGCGCTCCTCCATTCAATGCTTTCCCACTTTCCTCCGCCTCTTGCTCCGGATCTTTTCATTGGGCCGGGAATTCGATCGGGATGATGGACCATATGGAGCGCCGCCTGACCCACAGGGCAGAGTCCCCCCTGGTTGATTGGATGCTGAGGATTTCCTTCGAGCTTAACCACGTATCCTTCTACCACCCTGGCCAAAACGCCGCACCGACCTGGGCAAAGAAGACAAGTGGTAGGAACCCACTGCTCCGGTTCTGACAGCCATTTCTCGGCAGCTTCTACAAGCGATGTTTTCCGCAATGGGAAAGGAGATGTAAAAGCAAGCCCCGTCCATCCGGCGATCTTTAAAAATTCCCTTCGAGTCAGCTCCATGGAATCCTTTACTTATGGCAGCTCAGGCAATCGATCGAAGCCTTCATTTTCTGATGACAGGCGATGCAACTTGCCATTGTGTGTTGAACCGCCACCTGTTTGGGTGGCATTTCACTTTCCCCAATTTTCCCATGGCATACAGAACACTCCAGTTTCGCAAGCGTCACATGCCGACGGTGGGAGAAAAAGACATAGTCCGGCAAGGTGTATAACCTTGCCCATGGAATTTCTTTTCCTTTCTCGGCAAGTTCCTTGACCTGACGGGCCAGCGGATTTTCTGTCTCGAGTGAAAGATGACAGGATTGGCAGGTTGCAATCGTCGGTCTTCCTGCTTGGGTGTGCGTTTCAACCAGTGAGTGGCAGAGGTCGCAGGAATAACCCATTTCTTGATGTTTCTTGTGATTAAAAGGGACCGGCTGCTGGATTCCTTTCGATGGAAGGGAAGACCCAAAAAGTCCTGCGGCCAACACAATGCAAAGGAAGACAACCCCCCACCATGCCCTCTTTTTCATGATAAAACCTTCTCACCTATTTTTCCTTCTCTATTGTCACACAACGTTACTTGGGAACTGAAGCGGGATCTCCCGGCAATGTCCCTGCCTCAATCTCTTTTCCTGAAGGGACGCCATCTCCATCGGGATCAAGAGATTCGACGGCTTTGAGCTTTTCCACCGTCAGTTTCTCAGGAAGGACAAGGTCGAGGCTTTTGCCGTAAGGATTGAGTTCGCCTTTCTTGCCAATCTTACCGGTATGACACAGGATGCAGGTGTAATATTTTGCATCCTTCCCAGGATAGGTCTGCTTGAAAAGTGTATTGTTGTAGAGGGTGGCTTCGCTCGGATCTCCAGAGAGTAAAAAAAGCCAACCCATCAAGGTAAAAAGAAAAACAAAAAATTTTTCATTGCTCTTTTCCTTTCTCTTTTTCCACGCGGAAATGGGCGCCTTCAAATACATAATCATCTCCAAAGCGGAGTCCCTGATACGCTTTACCGTTTAAAAAAAGTTGGTACCTTTCCTCACCCACTTTTGGGGAAAGGACTGCCGACGTAGAAGCATCACTTCCCACTGGGACCGATGGCGCCTCTTGGGAAACAGACACTATCGATTTTGTCTTGGGGAAGGGCGCTTGTGCAATCGTTCTCGCTTCTTTTCCCCATCCCGAAAGAAGCTGTGACACCTCAATTCCTGGGCCATCCATTGAAACTGACTTAAACTCGAAACACCTCCCGCGGAGCGTGATCTTATCACCCTTTCTCAAGAGGCGGATCTGATCTTTTATCTCCTTTGGCGCAAACACAAACCCGAAGTATTCCTCCTGAAGGGAAAGTGTATCCTTTTGCGGCTTCATGAGAAAGAAGCCGACATATTTACTGGACTCTGGAAGGGACTCTACCCAAAGATCATCTTCTTTGTAAAAATACGCCTGGATCTCGACATTTTTCTCGTAAAATTCCGTTGGATTGAGTTCAATGGCAAAAAGAGAGGTCCTCAGATATTCAGCCCTAGCCGGAGACGCCGAAAAAAAGAAAACACCTACAAGAGCAAAACAAATAACTTTTCTCAACTTTTCCTCACACCTTAAGCGTGGGGAGGTAGAAAATCACCTCCCCACGCACTGCTTTATCCTAGAAGTTGAACATCGCTTCTGTGGTCACACCTGCACTATCTGTCCCGTTCTCCTTCGCGTTGTAAAAGCCTTCTAGCGCGAGACGCAGATAGTCGCTTAGATGATACGTTCCTCCAAGGACATACTTGTTGGCCCACTTATCCGGGCCGATGTCGGGATTAACAAAATCGAGACGCCCGAAAACAGAGGCATTGTTTTTAAACCACTCCTCTGCCCCCAGCCAATAAGCGATGCCATCCACATTATCGGGTACACTTGCGGCCGACGGAGGCACGTCATGGGCGTACATCACCCCACCCTGGATTTCGCTCTCCAAGTCTGCATAGAAGGGGGTCGGAAAAACCAGACTCCCTGTCGCCCCGGTGCGGTAGAAGACATACTGAGTCACATCATCAGCACCTGCCCCGGAATGCCAGACTCCACGATAGCCAAACAGGGTGAATCCGGTCCCCCGCTCGGTGAGATTCTGCTCGTAGGCAAGCAGGAAGTCTTTATTCGTATCGTCGTCTTGGCTCCCATGATTCCCATCCCCCGCAAAATTGAGCCCGTTGAGCAATTGTGCAATGATTCGGGCATCTTTTGTGACGCCTATGGAGGCCTCCAGTCCTCTTTGATCCTGATTGATCTTGAAGGGAACAGCACTGCTGTCAATGTCGGTTGAAAGGACGTTGGTCGTAGAAATCCCTGTGGGTCGGTCAAATCCTGCCCATCCCACTCGGGTTAGGGTGTGCATCTGACCTAACCGCAGTTGGAGATAACGGTCTGCATCCCCCATGAACCAGGAAAATTGTCCATTCAAGCCAATTTCACTCTCATCTTCCCACTCCCATTCAAAGAAGGCACTCAGATTTTTTGTCATAGAACCTGCATAGAAGAAGGTTGCGTCATTCCACTTGAAACGGCTTGTGGTCGCACTCTTCCCCTTCGCGAACTTCTCGTACTCATACCGCCCTCTTCCACGCATCGCGATGTATTCCCCAATTTCCTTATAGTTCGGATCTTTTCCTAACTCTTCTGGCATCCGATAACCGTATTTTCTGAAGCGATGCCCCAAAGTGTTAAGCCTGGGCGGATCCGGCCGGTGACACACGGCGCAGCTAACACCGTATTTCCGCGCGAAAGCCGGAATCGCCTCACTCTCTTTGGGAATTAAGAAAAGCCCTATGAGTATCACTAAGGTAATAATTCCTACTCCCTTCCATCCCCTGTTCATCATCTCCTCCTCCTTTCTGAGTGACTCCCTATGAAACAGGGAGTGAACGAAGTATCAAAGGGTTGTCCCATCTCGTTTCCCCCAAAACGGCATTCAGCCATGCCATAAAATGCGCCACTTTCCCATCGAGGATCTCGCGGCATGCCTCGAGATCCGACTCTCTCACGTCACAGGTTAATGCAACTCTTTTTTCCAGATCATCCAGATGATAAAGGTAACTTTGCGGAAGCCGCCCCACCGCCGGATCAATGTTTCTCGGCACGGAAAGATCTAGGAAGAAAATCGGCTTCCCTCGTCGACGGGAAAGGCCCTCTTTCACCGTATCGGCGTGAAGAAGGATGCGGGGGCATTTCGTGGAACTGACGACAATATCGCACTCGGGAAGATTTGAACCGATTTCTTCCAAAAGGACCGCTTCTCCTTCAAAAGTTTTTGCGAGTTCCAAGGCGCGCTCGTAGGTACGGCTGGCGACGGTGATTGACCGGACGCCGGCGGAAAAGAAACGGCGGCTGACACATTTTCCGATTTCCCCCGCACCGATCATAAGGAGCTTTTTGGTGGGGAGACGCTCCCCGAAAATTTTTTGAGCCACCTCTACGGCAAAGGCACCGATGGAGGCCTTTCCATGCGTGATGCCCGTTTTCTCCCGCACCGCCTTTGCGGCATTGAGCGCTTTTTCAAAAAGGCGGTTTGTCACACTTCCCGTAAATCCGGATGTCCGGGCTGTTTCATAGGAGTTTTTCACCTGGCCCTGAATTTCCGCTTCACCAACAATCATCGAGTCGAGACCGCACGCCACCTCAAAAAGATGCCGCACCACCTCTTCATCCTGATAGGCATACCAACATCCTTCAAGGTCTCCGAGACCGATTCCTTTTCTTTCGGAGAGAAATCGTTCAAGGCCAATGAGAGAAGGTTTCGAAACAGCAGTGGTCCCGTACAGTTCGAAGCGGTTGCAGGTGGAAAGGACAACTCCTTCTTCCAGATATCCCCGGAAAAGGAGTTCTTGGAGGAGTTCAGGAATGTGGGACTGGCCCACAGAGAACCGTTCCCGAACGGCGAGAGGGGTGTTGCGATGATTAACGCCTACAGCGAAAAGGGTCATTATCTCCTAATGATTTTATATCATACGATACGTGCTAAAAACAATCATGATGTATAACAGAGATTATAATCAAAAATTAAAAACAAAATTATGATATACATCATAGTTTTTAAAAATTACAGAACATATTTAAAATAATAAGGTTACATTATAAATTAGGCCGTAAAAAATCAGCGAGCGGAAGATCAAAGAAATCATGCAAGCGAAGACCCTATGCAGAGCATCATCTCCCACACCCTGAGCCCCAAGAAACAAGGGATGCGAAAACGCCTGAGATGTCGGATTGTCACATCTTGTTTGGTAAGGAGGTGACGCAATTCTCTTGTGGTATACATCCGGACATGAGTCCGATCGAAACGGCAAAGCCACTGATTGACAATACGGCAATACCAGGAGTCTCTACACCAATCGAGGATCAAGAGATCTCCCCCCGGTCTAAGAACCCTGACCATTTCTGAAAGAACTTTGTTCGGATAGTCAAAACAATGAAAACTGTTACAGGAGATGACCCAATCAAAGCGACCCTCGGGGAATGGTAACGAATCAGCCATCGCTTGTTGAAGTGTCACACGAGGAACGTTTCGCAATTTCTCCTTCGCTATTCGAAGCATCCCAACGGAGCCATCCACTCCGACAAAAGTTGCTTTCGGTGTAGCCACCAATAATTGTCGAATGAGTTCCCCCGTTCCACAAGCCACATCCAGAATATGAAGGGGCCTTGGATCTGAAAGAATCTCCGTGACAGGTGTTAAAGTTTCCTCAAGGTAGTGGTGCCACCGTCGGTCGTAGGTGGGCGCGAGACGATTGTAGCCATCCTTCATGAGGAATAGCCGAGCAATTGTTCAATCACATCCGATGCAGAGTAGGAGGTTTCACCCTTCTTTAGAAAACGCGCGATCTTGTTGAGATCGTCCCCGGAAGTGACAATCGGCGGTTCAAGATAACCGTTTCCTTGGCGCTGAGGAAGACCGATCGTAGCAAGGAGTCCATTGCATAAACATTTCCGACCAACCGTCTCTTCAATGCGACCCCCCTTTTTCACATACGTATCGATCGGTTCCGCAGGGCAACGATACCCCAAAGAACCATCTTCTTTTTTGTACAGGTGCCGCAAAAATCCTAAATCACATACCCTGGGCCTTGCCGCATAGACCTCTGGTTCGGACATCGATCCCTCCATCTTCACGACCTTAAAGGGGAAGCCGGCGGGAGAAGCGACAGGGTCGGTGAAAACCTCTCCTTCGCCGCGGCGCGCTTTTTGGAGAAGTTTGTATTTGATCTCTTCCGAGAGGCCGGACTCCCGGCAATAGGCAAAGGCGGTGCCGACTTGGACTCCGGCAGCGCCCCATTCACGTGCGCGCTTGAGTTGTTCCGGATTCCCATAGGAACCTGCCAACCAGAATGGAAGCCCAAGCGCTTTGACCGCTTCAAGATCGACCTCATCTTTTGAACCATAGATCGGTTCGCCTTTTGCGTTCAGTTGTAGGGGCCCTCTTGGCGGTGCGTTATGACCCCCCGAGGTCGGTCCCTCAATCACAAATCCATCGACTTTGCCGGTGGATTTCTTGGCAAGAGCGGACGCAAGCGTCGCCGATGCGATGATCGCCAGAAACTTCGGGCGCGCAAGTTCGGGGAGTTTTTGGGATAGGATCCGTTTCGGATCAAATCGAATTCTAAAATCATCTTCAGATGCAGCGTTCTCGACATGCAACCTTATGGAAACTTCCTGGTGGTGCACCAGCTGGTCTAATACGCCCGGAATTTCCCTTGGGATGCCTGCTCCTATCAACACATAGGCGACACCGGCCAACATCGCTCCATAGAGCGATGGCAAGAGGGGAAATTGTATTTTTTCCAGATAATTGATGCCGACCTCTCCCCGATGTCCTTCTTTGGCGAGGAAGACTTCCGCAAAATTCGAAACCACCGTCAGCGCCTGAAGAAAGAGACTCGGATTCGCGGTGTACAGAGGAAGTAATTGATAAGGAACGTCTTTCCGTTTCCCACCCGGTACAAAATACTTCTTCAGGATTTTTTGCGCTATCTCTGGGACAGGAAATTGTGCGAGTGCTCGCCGTAGATGGCCGCCGAAATCACCGTCCTGGAGTCGCCTGACAAAGATGGTGTCGAGGGCGGTTCCAGAAACAACGCCCAACTGTCCCATCATGGAAACCGCTTTGGCGAGCGGCCAACCGGAGACGCCGGCACCCATCCCACCTTGAATGATAACGGGATCACTCATGTTAGCGGAGGTCCAGAATCAAGGCGATCACGAGGGCGGCAAGAGAGAGAACGAAAATGGCGAGATAGTTCACCCACTCCTTGGAGACCTGATTGCTCCACAAAATGTAGTGAATGGCGTCATAATCTTCGTCGGTGAGAGATTGGCGTTTTTCAATCTTTTCAACAAGTTGTCGTTCCTTTACAAGACGGAGTCTCCGTTTTGAAATCCTTCCTCTCCTTCCAAAGAAAATCATCGAGGAAATGACAGCCCCATACCAAGCAAGACGTCCCAAAAAAGGATGAAAGTGGTTCGCAATCGGAATGACGCGGAAAAGAATGACTGATACCAGCCCCAAGACAAAATAGCCCCAGATGACAAAGGGTGTTGCTCTTTGAGGAATGTCCATACGTCGTACCTTAACTCCTTCCAAAAAGCATGAATAAACCGATCGCCAAAAACAAAGATGCCCCGGCATAGCGGATGATCTCTGGCTTGAGGTATTGACCCAGGAGGGCCCCCACCCACACAGAGATCGCCGTAACGACGAGGTACGCCGAGACAGAACCGAGCCACACCGCTAAGGGTTTTCCGGATGTGGCAGCCATGCCGATTCCGACGAGCTGCGTCTTGTCCGCAAGTTCAGCGAAAAATATCGCGGTAAATGTGGCTAAAAAGATTTTCCAATCCATCGTTTTTCCTCCAGCTGAGGGGTGGATATCCTCTTCGGTTGATACAGACAAAGCGGCTCCGGTCCCAAATAATTTCCATCTTGAAAATAGGCCCTCGCGCGGCAGCCCAGACAGATATTCCGGTATTCGCAGATGCCGCATTTTCCTCCAATGTATTCCGGCTCCCGCAGCTGATTGAGGATGCCGGAATAATTCCAAATGTCTTTGAAAGATTTTTCACGAATATTCCCACACACAAGGGGAAGATAACCACAGGGAAACACTTCCCCTTTATGGGAAATAAAAATGATACCGGTTCCCGCCAAGCACCCCCGCGTCATGGCAGACATCCCGCTTTTGGAATGTTCAAGCTTCCTCCCCTCCACCTTGGCTTTTTGATGAATGATACGGAAATAATGCGGAGCACAGGTTGCGCGGACATGGGGGACCGGCTGTTTGGATTTCTCATAGAGCCAGCCCAACACCTCTTCATATTCTTCCGCAGAAAGCATCACGCGCTCCGAAAGGCTTGCGCCACATCCAACAGGGACGAGCATAAAAATATGAAGGGCATCCACACCAAGCTCAAGGGCAAGGGCATACATCGCCTCTTTTTGATAAACGTTGTGCCGGGCGATGGTGCAGTTTATCTGTAAACTCATCCCTTTTCGCTTGAGAATGCGAAAAGCGTTGACGGCCTTATTAAAGGAGCCTTCTTGTCGGCGGAAACCGTCGTGCGTTTCGGCATCCGCACCGTCGAGAGAAATGGCGACCCGTTGAATCTCTGAAGACACTATGTCGTCGGCCGTCTTCTCACCAATCAATGTCCCATTCGAAGCGAGAGCGACTCGGAGACCTTTCGCATGGGCATGAAGAGTCAGTTTAAAAATGTCCGGCCGGAATAGAGGCTCCCCTCCGGAGAAGACGAGAGTGAGGGGACCCATTTGTGCAAGTTCATCAATCAGACGAAACCCCTCTTCTGTCGTGAGGTCCTCTTTGGAAAGTTCACGACTTACGTCGAGCCTCCGGCAGTGGCTACACTCCAAATTGCACGCCGCTGTTGTTTCCCAAAAGACTAAACGGAGTTCAGGGTTTTGGTTCAAGGGTCTCTCCTTGAAGGCTGGCCAAGAACTCTTCCACCCATTCCCAATCGCCAACCCGTTGAGCCAACGACAAAAGGGTGTAGCTTCTCATGACGTCCAGAAAACTCTCTTTGGCCTTCTCCCAAACCTCATGCACGGGGCAGGGGGATTGCTGGGCACACAGAGTTCCGTGGAGGAGGCAGTCGTTCTCAAATATCTCGCCTCCCACCCTTTCCACGATGTCTCGGAGCGAAAGGGTCTTGGCACGCTGCAGGAGTCGGTAGCCACCCCTGTAGCCACTTTGTGAGATCAAGACCCCCTTGACAGCAAGGGTGTGGAGGACAGTTGAAAGATAGCTCGATGGCATCCTGCATGCTTCGGAGATCTCCCGAAGTGTATAGCTTTTCTCTGGATGCTGGACAAGATAGATCGCTGCCCGCAAGGCATATTCAACGGACTGGTTGAGTTTCATGGACTCCTTTCTCGAAAACCTCTCCCTGTTCCTCCAGAAGGGCTTTCTCTTTGGGGCCAAGACCGATTTCTTCGTCGGTGAGATAACAGGCGGGATCCGGCGCCCAGGGATCTTTGTAGACAAGATCCGCTCTCACGCGGAACGACCCTCCGCACATCGAAAGATACTTGCAGAATCGGCAACGACCTTTGAGGAAATAAGCGCGGTGCCGAAGCCCGTACAAGATCGGATCCCTTTCGTCTCCCCAAATCTCGCTGAATTTCCGCTCCCGTACATTTCCGAGCGTATAATGCATCCAAAATTGATCCGGATGGACATTGCCCTGAAAATCGATATCCGCAATCCCGATTCCGGAGGAGTACAACCCCCCGCCGTTCCACTCCAGGAGCTGCTTGACCTCCTCGGCTCTTTGGGGGTCCTCCTGAAGGAGTTTCAAGTAAAGATAAACGCCGTCGACATGGTTGTCCACCGTCAAGATCTCTTTGGGAATGTCCTTTTCAAAAAATCGTTTTGTCCGTTTGAGGATAATGTCCATCGCCGTGCGAATCTCCTCCGGCGTCAGATCCCAGTTGGAAAGAGCGCTCCCCCGCCCGGAATAGACCAAATGATAAAAACAGGCCCGGTTAATTTTTTCCTCTTCGATGAAATCAAAAATCGGGCTGAGATCCTGGATCGTGTGGTGCGTCAGCGTCATCCGTAAACCCACCTTCTGGCCTGCCGATACGCAATTCCGGAACCCCTGGACCGCAGACCGGAAAGCGCCGTCCCTCCCCCGGAAATGGTCATTGGTCGTGCTGATACCATCTAATGAAATACCGACGTAGGTAAATCCCGCTTTTTTAATTTCAAAAGCGACCTCTTCGGTAATGAGCGTCCCATTGGTAGACAAAGTGCATCGTAACCCAAGAGCCTTCGCGTAGGTAACAAGTTCAAGAAGGTCCTTCCGCGTCAAAGGCTCTCCCAC
>Ga0209824_10000345_pt1 | contig 30268 bp, 32 predicted proteins | sample VDWuncwatermetaG_FD_184124 | JGI IMG/M metagenome (GOLD analysis project Ga0209824, IMG submission 184124) | Wastewater microbial communities from Netherlands to study Microbial Dark Matter (Phase II) - VDW unchlorinated drinking water (SPAdes)... ...
GGCATTGGAGCCAGTTGATCCAGTCCAGCCCGCTGGGCGAGCGCGACCCGGAGGCGCAGTTTTTGCAGGGCATCGCTTACGCTGCGCTGGCGCTGCATTTCAACCAACACCACAACCTGGAAAGCGCATTGCTGCTGCTGGATGACGCGCTGCTGGTGTTGCCCGCGTTCGACCCAGGTTATCTGGGAGTGAGCGTGGTGTCTATTCTGGACTCGTTGCATACCTTGCGTCCGCAGGTGGTGGCAGCGGCAACCGCTATGGAGGAAGGGGAAAGCTTGCCGCCTTTCATCCCGCAAGCGTTTGAGTTGGAGCGCGGCGCACTATGAACCCCATGAGCCAGTCCCCCGCCGCCCTGAGTCTGCGCTTTTGGGGCGCGCCCGGCGATGCGCCCGGCGGATACGATCTTGGCCGTTCCTCGAAACTTCGGCCTCTGGCCTCGTTTTCATGCGCTTTAGCGCATGGAAAGTCGGACTACCCTTGTGGTGAACCCCCGGTTTTTTTGCGCGATGCGCTGTCCTTGCCCGCCGAGTTGCAAAGTGCCATTGTCGCGCTCGATCAGGGCAGCGTCGAGTATGCCGACGAGCTGCTGGCGCGCGGCGCGCAACAAGTGCTGCTCGCGGCGAGCGCATCTACCGACAGCGATGCCGTGGCGCGACTGGTGCAACGCTACGGCAGCGGGCGCATCGGGATCTGGGCGGCGGTGCGGCGTATGCCGGTGGTGTGGACGCTGGATGGTGATTCCAATGCGGATTTTAAGTGCATGAGCACTTCTATCGGCACACCATGTTGGGAAACGCTGCAAGGCGGCGACACCGGCACCGGCACGGAAGTCGAGGTGTGGCTGCAACCTTTGCTGGCGGCGGGGGCTTCGATGGCGCTGATCGCGCTGGACGTGGAAGCGGATGATGATCTGGCGCTGTGCGCGCATTACACCGAACGCTACGGCGAGCGTGTGTGGTTCACCCCGCGCCTGTACCCCGATGCCGATTTGCAACCCTGGATCAGGTACGGACAGGTCAGGCAACTGGTGTTGCCCGCTGCGGCGCGGCAGGCGCACGAGAAAATCGAGCGTTTGTTTGCAGCGGCGGGCGCACCGCAGGAGGTTATGGCGTGATCTTGAAAATACCCCCAACAAGCGGTATGCGTGTCGCCATTGGTTTGCTGGCATTGCTGTGGACGCTGCCTTGCGCAGCGCGGTCGGAAGCATCGAAAAATGCCGAGGTTCAGCCGCTCGCCAGCAGACCGAAGCTAGAAGTGATGAAGCGCGCTGCCATCACCGAGCAGCAGACCGCTTCCCGACTTTTTGTCGGCGTTTCGTCGATGCCGGACAGCTTTGTCATTCCCAGCGACACCTGCCAGCACGGCAAGCCTTTGCTCGAAATCAAACGCTGATGTTCGCTTCCCCCGAAATTCACATCGAGCGTTGCGTGCGCTATCGTTACCGTTACAGCGGCTGCCAACGCTGCGCCGACGCTTGCCCGCACGATGCGGTGCGCCTGCACGATGCGGGTATCGAAATCGCCGCCGACCGCTGCCAGGGTTGCGCTTTATGCGCGGCGGCGTGCATGACCGAAGCGGTGGCGGCAAAATATGTCACCGACAAGCTGCCGCCCAACAACACGGCGCAAAAGCGGCAGGTGCAGATCGCCTGCGCGCCTTCCGGCATCGCGGCAGAGAACGTTGTGCCTTGTCTCGGTGCGGTCGATGTTTTGTTGCTGGCGACGCTATTGCGCGAAGGAGTGGAAGTCTATCTGGCGGGATCAGGGCATTGCGCGCTCTGTGCACACGCGCCGCAAGGGGCGGCATGGCTCGATCTTCAACTGGACGCGCTGGCCATGTTGCGCGCCGCAGTTGGTAACTCAAAGTGGGCGACACTGGTCCGAGTGGGTGACGCGCCCCAAGCCGCGCAACTCGCGCCACCGCAGGCCGCGCGGCGGCAGTGGTTGCGCCATCTGTTGGTGTGTGGTTTGCAACATGGTCGGACGCGGGACGCGGCGCGATCCGTGCCGCCCGCCTACGCCATTCGCGCCGCCGCCGTCTTCGTGCCGGCGCGCAGACAGCAGTTGGGTCAATTGCTGCATGACGCGAAGCACGAAACACAGGTGCTGCCGCGCCATGCGGCGGTAGCGGCGGGCAGCGTTGCGGTCGCGCCCACTTGCACTTATTGCGAGGCTTGTGTCCGGGTATGTCCGACCGCAGCACTGCAATTGCTGGAAAACTCCAAGCAGTGGCAATTGGGTTTTCGCACCGAGCGTTGTGTCGCTTGTGGGGTTTGTGTCGAAGCCTGTCAGCCCGGTGCGCTGCAATTACGGGATAGGTTTGACGGGAACAGCCGCGAATCTGTGGTGTTGCGCCAGTTGGGCAAGCAGCTTTGCACGCAATGCAGCCGCTCGTTCGCCAGCGAGGAGGGCATAGAAATTTGTCCGGTGTGTCTGGCGGACAACGAAGATTTTGCCTCGATTTTCGGCTAATTCCACATACATAGCCGATGCCTGCATGGCATCCCTTCAACAGATTTTGTCGAGTCAGGCTAGGAACTAATTTAACAAGCCTTCTGCTTTCAGCGCTGCCTGCACCGCCGGGCGCGCCGCAACCCGCGCTACATAATCCTTCAGCACTGGCCATTTCACCAAATCCATGCCTGTCCATTGACACCAGTTGAGCACGGTGAACAGGTAGGCATCGGCCACGGTGAACTGTTCCCCCATCAAATAATTTTTTCCGGCGAGTTGTGCGCTCACCCAATCGAACCGCCGCGACAGATTTTCGCGCGCCGCCGCCTGCCAGTCTGCCGAGGCCGCTTTGTTGAACAGCGGTGAAAACCCCGCTTCAAGCGCAACGATGTGGGGCGAAAGCGAGCAAGCGCCGGGCGAACAATAAAGTTTCATGTTGAGGCTCCTTGGGTAAGGTTAAGGTTTCGGTATCCCGCTAATTACCGAGGAAGTCGGCAAATAGTGCGTATTTTTTTGTAGGGTGGATTATGGGCAAAGCCCGGTATCCCGTGGAAAGCGTAGCGCATCCACCGGCTCTGCCTTGAACACGCCGCGTTTAGGTGGATGCGCTACGCTTATCCACCCTACGGGATCACGCACTACTTACCAGACTCCTCAGTAGCTCAGTGCAGGGGGTAGTATAGGCTAAGCAGCCGTGCAGCCCAAACGATGCAAAAAATTGCGCGATGCCGGGTAATGGCATATCCTCGACACGAAAAAATTAAAAAGAAAAGTGAATGTTGCCAGCACTCCATTAGCCGACAACTCCGAGTTTCTTGCGGAGCGTTTTGTCGCAAGTCATTTTGATTAGCAGCGTATGCGTCTCGTGATACTTTCCTTTGTGGTCGGCGTGTGGCTGTTGCAGCAACAGGCAGCGCTGCCGGAATTGCAATGGGCGTGGGGGCTGTTGCTGCCGCTGTCGGCAGTTTTTTTGCGCGGGGCGACGGGCGACTATCCCCGAAAAATTTTACTGCCGATTTTTTTTCTGGGCGCGGGATTTTTCTGGGCGGCGGCGATGGCGGAGTGGCGCTTGGCGGAAGCGTTGCCCGCAGAGTGGGAGGGCAAAGACATTCAGGTGATCGGCGTGGTGGCGGGCTTGCCGCAAACCACGGCGATGGGCACGCGCTTCGAGTTCGATGTCGAGCAAGTGTTGACGGCCGCAGCGTCCGGGATAGTTGAGTTGCCAGAACATATTTCGCTGATGTGGTATCCCGAATCCGACAAAAGCAGCCAGAAAAATACGAGTAAAAACGCGGCTGAAAACGGCGATGCGAAAAATGCCGCTCCAAGTTTATCAGTCGCCCCAACGGTAGCGATAGGCGCGGGCGAGCGTTGGCAGCTCACCGTGCGCCTCAAAAAACCACACGGCAGCAGCAACCCGCACGGTTTCGATTTCGAGGCGTGGGCGCTGGAGCGCAATATTCGCGCCACCGGTTATGTGCGCGCCGGGTCTGCATCTTTGCCTGCATCCTTGCCCGTGCGGCTCGATGCCGCCGTTTATTTCCCCGATTATTGGATCGCGCGTTTGCGGCAGAATGTGCGCGCACGATTTTTGGCCGCGCTACCCCGTACTGACAATGAGGGCGAACAAATCGGCGTGCTGGTCGCGCTCGCGGTGGGCGATCAACGCGCCATTCCGCGCGATGCCTGGCAAGTATTTACGCGCACCGGAATCAATCATTTGATGAGTATTTCCGGCCTGCACATCACCATGGTGTCGGGTTTGATGTTCGCGTTGGTATCCCTGTTGTGGCGCAAAAGCGTGCGTCTCACGCTGCGGCTGCCGGCGCGCAAAGCCGCTGTGGTGGCGGGTTTTGCCGCCGCGCTGGGTTACGCGCTGCTGGCCGGGTTCGCCGTGCCCGCGCAGCGCACCGTGATGATGTTGGCGGTGGTGGCGGCCGCTTTGTGGATGGGGCGCAGGCTGGTGCCGACCACGGTGTTGGTGTGGGCTCTTTTCGTGGTTGTTCTTTTCGATCCGTGGGCGGTGCTGTCGGCGGGATTCTGGTTGTCGTTCGGTGCCATCGCGCTGATCATGCTGGTCACCAATGGGCGTATCGGTCACGAACATTGGTTGGTGGCGTGGGGTAGGGTGCAATGGGCGATGACGCTGGGGCTGATACCTCCGCTGCTGGCGCTGTTCCAGCAAGTCTCCCTCGTCTCGCCGCTCGCCAACGCTTTGGCCGTGCCGTTGGTGAGTTTTGTGGTGGTGCCGCTGACGTTGCTGGCGACGCTGCCGCCGCTGGAATTTTTGTTGTGGCCCGCCGATGCGGTGATGCGCGTCACCATGATCGCGCTGCAATGGCTGAGCGACCTGCCAAACAGCGTGTGGAGCCAGCACGCGCCGCCCGCTTGGACGCTGGCGGTGGCGGTCGCGGGCATCGCTTGGATGCTCACGCCCAAAGGCTTTCCGGCGAAATGGCTGGGGGCGATTTTGTTGCTGCCGATGTTTTTGGTGATGCCGCCGAGGCCTCCGGCGGGCGAATTATGGTTGACGGTGCTGGACGTGGGACAAGGCTTGGCGGTGGTGGCGCGCACCCAAAATCACGCGCTGCTCTACGACACCGGGCCGGGCTATAGTTCGGACGCGGATAGCGGCAACCGCATCATCGTTCCATTTCTGCGCGGCGAGGGCATCCGGCAACTCGACGGCATGATCGTCACCCACGACGATATCGACCACAGCGGCGGCGCGATGTCGGTGATGGAGGCGGTGCCGGTGATGTGGCTGGCGAGCTCTTTGGTAAATGAGTCGCTGGTAAATGAGCAGTTATCCGGTTTGCCCGATAAGCCCCATCCCATCCTTGCCGCTGCAAGCGACAACAACCCGCGCCGCTGTGTCGCCGGAGACGCATGGGAATGGGATGACGTGCGCTTCGACATGCTGCACCCGCAAGCGCGAAGCTACGACGACACGAAAGTCAAAAACAACGCCCTCGGCTGCGTCCTCAAAATCACCACGCCGCACGGCAGTGTTTTGCTGCCCACCGATATCGAAAAAGACAGCGAAGCGGAATTGTTGAAACGCGCCGCGGCGCATCTGCCCGCAACGGTTTTAATCGTCCCTCACCACGGCAGCAAAACTTCCTCCACCGAGGCTTTCCTGCGGCAAGTCGATCCCAAAATCAGCATTTTCACCGTCGGCTACCGCAACCGCTTCCGCCACCCCAACGAACAAGTGTGGGCGCGGTACCAAGAACGGGGCGGCGAAATTTATCGCAGCGACCGCGACGGCGCGGTGACGCTGCGTTTCGGCGCGGAGCACGGTGATAAGCCGCAAGCGACGACACATCGTGACATAAAACGGCGATACTGGCACGAGAGGGGGGTGGGCGAATTAAAGGAAAACTAGTAGGTATTCAACATGAAACATACGCTTCGTAGGTCGGGCTTTAGCCCGACAGAGGGGCGATGTCGGGATAAATCCCGACCTACGGTTCCCTCAATTTCATGTTGTCTGCCCATTAGTGTTGCGCGCTTTGCAATTCCCCGCCAGTATCCCTATAATGTACATATTAGCTAGTTTAGATTTTATGGAGACAAAAATGCGAACGCTCACCTCGGTAGATGCGCAAAACAGGTTCGGCGAATTGCTGGACAGCGCGCAACGCGAACCCGTCACCATCACGCGGCGGGGGCGCGCCGTGGCAGTGATGATTTCGCCGCAGGACATGGAGATATTGCTGGATGCGCGCTACAAACGCGAGGCTGCGGTCACCGCGTTCGAGCGGTTTTTTGCGCGCACCGATAGCAAATTGAAAGCGACCTCCAAATTAAGCGATGCGGATGTAGCGCGCTGGGTGCGCGAACTGCGATGAGTGCACCTCTATAAATCCAAATTTCGTCGCAACACTTCGTTGCTCACAAAAAATGTTTCCTTACATATCATACATATGCTGCGTCAACATTTTTTGCTCGCGCCTCGTTTTGCTTAGAACTTTGAATTTATAGAGGTGCCCATGAGTCTCGTGGAGAGGCTGGTGTTGGATACGAGTACGGTGGTGAGCGCCATGCTGCGTCCCGCATCGCTGCCCCGGCAAGTTTTCCTGCATGCCTTCGCACGCTACGAAGTGTGCGTGTCTGCATCGACCCTGGCCGAATTTGAAAAAGTGTTGACTCGCCCAAAATTTAACCGTTACCTCGATCAAAAAGAGCGGCTCGCTTTTTATAACCTGTATCGCAAACACGCCAGATTATGGCCGATCACCGAGTCTGAAGAGCTTGCGTTCGGTAAGGTGTGTCGCGACAAAAATGATCAGAAATTTTTGATCTTGGCGGCGAGTTGTGGCGCAAAGACGCTTATTTCTAGCGATGCGGATTTGCTGGTAATGCAGCCTTGGGGCGAAATTTCAATTTTGTCGCCATCCGATTTTCTGGGCGCATTGCAACTGCGTTAACCCCAAAAAAACATAATCGGTGCTCATCTGCGGTTTATAAAATATTGATCCGGCACGGTGAAGTATCAACTCCGTTCGGGCTGAGCCTGTCGAAGCCCATTCACCTTTCGACAGGCTCAAGGCGAACGGACTTCAAACATAATCTGGCCGGATCAATAATGGGGAACAGCCCACGATTTTCTGTGATTGGATGGAATGGGTATTTCCCTATCGCGGTGACCGTAGCGTCAGCAGGTAAATGTTCTCTTGCAACTGGCGCAAGCCGCGATTTTCGAAGCGCGGGTTTTGTGACAGCACGTCCAGCGTCGCCAGTAGGCGTATCTCGGCGTGAGGCTGGTAGAGCGCCGCAACTTCTTCGGCAGAAACCGAAAAGGGCGGACCCGGCATTTGCGCTTGGGGATATTCCAGCGTGATCAGCAGGATTTGCGCTGCGGGCGGCAAGATGCTCACCAGATGGCGCGCGTAACGCTCGCGCATTTCCGGCGGCAGGGCGATCAACGATGCGCGGTCGTACACCACCGGCACATTCGCCAGATCATCCTTGCCCATGTCAAAAAAATCGCCGCACAGGATGCGGATGTTGTCCGCTTCGTAGCAGACAAATTTTTCATGGGGGAATTGCTGCGGGAGGTAGCCGTTTTCTCGGTAGAACGCCCGCACCGCAATATCGCTCAACTCCACGCCCAACACCGGATGCCCCTGTTGGCGCAGCCATTGCATGTCGTGGCTTTTGCCGCATAGCGGCACGAACACCTGCGTGTCCTGACCCCGTCCGGTAAGCTGCAAATCGTGCCAGTAGTCGCTCAAATAGGGATGCACCGCGTCCTGGTGAAAGCCGATTTTTTCGCTCGCCCAACGCTCCAGCCAAAAATCTTTATGCATATCCTGGTTATGCCGTTTCAGGAACGCCCTGCCACAGCATGTCGTAACCCAACTCTTTGGTCTCGGAACACATCGCCGCCAGCGCCTCAAATTTGGAGGTGAAAATTTTATCGGCGTGCGACTTTTCGTGCTCTTCAAACGAGCGCCAGTAGGTGACGATGGCGTAATGCTCGTCGGTATCAGCGATTTTCCCGAGCGAGCCTTCGTCGGAAACAAAGCCGGAAAATTTGAACACCTGTCCGGCGAGAAAGCCGCCCTTGTCGCCGCCGTAAGTCTCCTTGACGACGTTGCACATCTCGCCCACGGTCAGCTCGACCTGCTCGAAGCTGATGCCGGGTTTCAGTTTGACGGTGTTGAACAGCATTTTTGCGCCGAAGGGCAGTGAGATCGGATCGAACATGATGACTCCTTTGCGTGAGTTTATTGAAAAACACTTGGTGCTATCAATGTGGGGCTTACCCGCAAATAAAAAAGCCCCTTATTCCAGAAATAAAAAATGGGCTAGACCACGGATGATCTAACCCATTGATGAAATGGTGCGCCCGGCAGGATTCGAACCCACGGCACGTTGGTTCGCAAACCGGAGTCAGACAGGGATTGCTTCTGGTTGCAGCAAAACTACCTTGCCGTCTCGCCAAACAGCAACGGGGTTGCCCGCGCGTTTATGCTCCAGCAGCGCCCGACGTACACCTTCCCGAATCGCCTCATCAATCAGGCGACCATCAGCAAAAATTTTATCAATGTCCGGTTTGGTCGGTTTAGCGTTCACTGCTGAACTCCTGTAAGTATTTCCACGCAACCGAATTTTCGACACTATCTATTTTTCCGCTACTCCCGCTTGCGATCAGACGCGGGGTAACGTCGGTATTATCATACACCCGCCAACCATCTGCGAGGGGTTGATACAAGCCAAAAAAATTACGAATGCCAGCATTGTATCTACGCCGTATCGTTGCGTCTGGGACATCGTGCCCACCCATGCGCACCCGTTCCGCAACTCGCTCAATCGCCAGTTCGGGGCTAGGCAGCGTCATAAAAACCAAGTGGAACTGATAACCGGACTCTTTGAGTTCAGCGATCCATGGCGCAAAAGTTCTGCTGGCAAGCGTGGTTTCAAATGCAAAATTTTCGCCATCCTCAGCGAGTTTTCGTAATCGCGACAACATCACGCGCCCCGCTTGCATCGCTACATTCTCCGGCGCAAAACCCGACAACCCCAAGGCAATCGTATCCGCATTGACGAACTGAGACACGGCCAATGCGCCCTGCAAAACTCCCGGAGCCGAGGTGGATTTTCCTGCGCCATTCGGCCCTGCGATGAGAATAATGTGCGGCATGGCTTAATTTTCTGCCCTCAACTATTTGCCGTTATAAATAAACCGCTTACTCTTGTTCCAAATACAGCACGGCATTTGCAAGTTGCTGAGTCCAGAATCCATTCATTTGTCCATTAGGATAGACTGGTTCCATTTTCCGTAGCGACTTGATTTTATTTTTTGATGTTTCTAATAATTGTTCGACAGCCTTTTTTCTGGTATCTGCCGTTACCCGACCCAGCAGAGATTTGGATATAAAATGAGCTTTTAGGCGACCATCTTTGCTGTGGTCATCGAATAAAAAAAGTTTGTTTTGTTGGTCTTGCTCCGTCACGCCAAATAATGTTTTGAGGTGCGGGGTATCCAAAACCAGAAACCCAAATTGATGCGCTTTCTCTCCCACTGGGATTCGTTGATCTTCCACAATCAACAGATATCCATCATCTTTCAACGCTCGAACTATAAGCGAATTTTTGTTAAATGTTGAAAGCCATTCCCCGGGCGGAATTTCATGCAACACATTGCACATCACGACTACGTCGATACTCGATTCATTATGATGGGCAAAAAAATCATCTTGGTTGAGATGATGTCGTTTATCAATATTTTCACCGTAAATTCGGCGAATCTCGGTCAAGCAAATTTCTCGATCTTTGTCCGACGGATCAATTGCGATGTAATCGAGTCGATCCGCAACTGCCTGCCCTCTCGCAGCTATCAATTCAGCAAGCCCGGCAAGCAAGCGTCCCTTACCTGCCCCGAAATCCAATAATGAAACGCAAGAATTTGCCCCGATTTTTTCTAACAACTCTGCGACTTGAGCAACTTGCCGATCATGGCTATTCGCACCAACGGTTTTGGGTGGGATAAGACTTTCCGCCGCAAAATTACTTGCGGCAAATTGTGCCGGCAATCCTGCAAAGGAATGCAACTGATCTATTTGCTCATCTGTACCAAGCAACCCACGCAACACAGCCTCAGGATGTCTCCCTGCGTTACTGACCGCGCCCTCTTCTACATACCATATCGACATAGGTTCTTTTCCAGCAATATACGCAAGCAAAGGTACGGAATGTGTTGCTATCCAGAATTGCGCGTTAGGGGCAATCTTCGATAAATCCTCAAAAAATTCTATCAAGGCAGATGGGTGAAGATGATTTTCAGGTTCATCCATGAGGAAAATCGTGTTATCCAATACGGATTTCTGTGCGTGAAGTGCAACCACAAACTGAACAATTACCTTTTGCCCTTCAGAGAGGTTTGACTCTGCTAAGGCTCTGCCAAACAATTTGGCTTCTCCATCGTTAGACCTATCCAAGTCAGTTTTTAGCAAGCTCTTAATTAGTGCTCTTAATCCATCATATTCACTGGAAATATTTTTTCTTTCTCCGTCGGTCGAAGAAGCTGCCATCATCTGATGCGTTGCCTCCATATACCTATTCTGCAATTGCTGGATGTATGAAAAACACTTGTTTGGGAAATCATCAAATCCAGGATTTGCAACACTTTGATAATAGCCAATGATCTGCTGCTGGTTTTTCTGCCTCGGGTCTTGTAAACTCAAGAGCTTCGGCACGAAAGATAGCGTCTTTATTGACTTAGCTGACACTTCAATCCCCAAGCCTGTGACAATCTGGTGGTAGCTTTCGTATGCACCTTTCTGGGTCCGCCAACTGCCCAATGAAGGATTGTTGGGATTACTCGAAATAGTTAATTCAATATCGTTTGCCATTTGCTGGAATGATCTCGCCTGTGTACGGTGTTGCTCATAAAGTCGTACGCATGTTGGGAGCAACCCCAACACTCTGGACTTCCCGGCACCATTCTTTCCGGTAAGTGCAACAAAACGCCCAAGCCTATCCATATCAACAGACTTTAATTCGATTGGGTTAAGCATGTGATCAGGGACGCAAAAGCGTTTGATGATTGTCATCATTTACCTCGTAAGGCTTTTTCTCAGAAATATCATCATATACGATGTATGAGTGCCGAAGCGTGCCGAGCTAAGACTTTTTGATGTGCATTCTGCAGAAAATTTATGGATAGCAATCGCTGGAAATTTGAGAAAAATTCTTCGACAGATAACCGATCTATCCCTCGATCTGTAACAGGTTCGAGAAAATAAAAAAGGAGCTAGGTTTTTAACCTAGCTCCTTTTATTAATGGTGCGCCCGGCAGGATTCGAACCCACGACCCCTTGGTTCGTAGCCAAGTACTCTATCCAACTGAGCTACGGGCGCATAAATGTTGATTTGCACGATGTCTTTCGGTGCAAATTATATCATGGCGGAGAGGGAGGGATTCGAACCCTCGATAAGCCTTTTGAGCCTATACTCCCTTAGCAGGGGAGCGCCTTCGACCACTCGGCCACCTCTCCAAATTCTTTTTATATCAGGCCGAGTGGTCGAAGGCGCTGCGCGCACCCTTACCAAAATTCGACCACTCGGCCACCTCTCCAAATTCTTTTTATATCAGGCCGAGTGGTCGAAGGCGCTGCGCGCACCCTTACCAAAATTCGACCACTCGGCCACCTCTCCAAAATTCTTTTTTGTCACGCCGAGTGGTCGAAGGCGCTCTTTGAGCGCACCCTGTACGACGGCTTCGCCGTGACCACTCGATCGTCTCTCCAAACTCAAAGCGTAGCCTAGGTGAAACATAGCGAACCCAAACTACAAATCCATCCGCGCCACCGCTACTATGCTTTGAAAGGCCGCTAGGATAGCGGTTTAGCGGGTGGCGGTCAAATTAAACTGTAATGCTTTTACGCTTTATGGCGTATCGACAGGGTTTTAAGCCGCCTGATCCAAATCAAACGCTTTGTGCAACACGCGCACCGCGAGTTCCAGATATTTTTCATCGACCACCACCGAAATTTTTATTTCGGAGGTGGAGATCATCTGGATGTTGATGCCTTCTTCGGCGAGGGTGCGGAACATTTTGCTGGCGATGCCGACGTGCGATCTCATGCCGACGCCCACCACCGACACCTTGGCGATTTTGTCGCCGCCGATGACATCGCGCGCGCCGATATGCGGTTGCACTTGGCTACGCAAAATCTCCATCGCCTTGGCGTATTCGTTGCGGTGTACGGTGAACGAAAAATCCGTCATGCCGTCGTGGCCGACGTTTTGGATAATCATATCGACATCGATGTTGGCATCCGCCACCGGACCCAGAATCTGGTAGGCGATCCCGGGGCGGTCGGGCACGCCCAGCACGGTAATTTTGGCTTCGTCGCGGTTGAACGCGATGCCGGAAATGACAGCTTGTTCCATGGTTGCATCTTCCTCAAAAGTGATCAGGGTGCCTTCGCCGCCTTCTTCAAAACTCGACAGCACGCGCAGGCGAACTTTGTATTTCCCCGCAAATTCGACCGAGCGGATTTGCAGGACTTTGGAGCCGAGGCTCGCCATTTCGAGCATTTCCTCGAAGGTGATGGTTTTCAGACGGCGCGCTTCCGGCACGATGCGCGGGTCGGTGGTGTAAACGCCGTCGACATCGGTATAAATCTGGCACTCGTCCGCCTGCAACGCCGCGGCCAGCGCCACGCCGGTGGTGTCCGAGCCGCCGCGCCCCAGCGTGGTGATGTTGCCGCCCTCGTCCTCGCCCTGAAAACCCGCCACCACCACCACGCACCCCGCCGCCAGGTCGGCGCGCATTTTGTCTTCGTCGATTTTGAGGATGCGCGCCTTGGTGTAAGCGTCGTCGGTGAGAATGCGCACCTGCCCGCCGGTGTAGCTGCGCGCCTTGACCCCCAGCTCTTTCAGCGCCATCGCCAGCAGCGCGATGGTGACTTGCTCGCCGGTGGACACCATCACGTCCAGCTCGCGCGGGTCGGGTTGCGCCTGGATTTCTTTGGCGAGCGCGATCAGCCGGTTGGTTTCGCCGCTCATGGCGGAAACCACCACCACCACCTGGTTGCCTTGCGCCTGAAATTTGGCCACGCGCCGCGCCACATTCTTGATGCGTTCGCTGCTGCCGACCGAAGTGCCGCCGTATTTCTGAACAATGAGTGCCACGATGCGTTTTTTTCCTGCCAAAAGTTAAATGAGGTTGAATGAGGGTTAAAAAGGGCGAATTTTACCCGATTCCAGCCAAAATACGAAATCCATCTGGTGAAGACACTAAAAACCCCCACGCCTTATTTGTCAATAAAGTGTGATAAAAGTCACATTTTGCTTGCATTCTGTAAAAAATCAAATTACATTTATATGCGTAGGACAGGAGGAAGCGAATTGGGTAACCGGTTCGACTTGAAATCACAATAATTCTTATTAATCTACTACAAAGGAATATCATGAAACTCTTTGAAAAAATTGCCAACCCCCGCGAAATACGCCGTAAACTCGGGCTGAACCAACACGATTTCTGGAGCAAGGTAGGCGTGACGCAAAGCGGCGGTTCGCGCTATGAAAGCGGTCGCAATATGCCCAAGCCGGTGCGCGAACTGGTGCGACTGGTGCATATCGAACAAGTTGATTTGGCCAAGATCAAGCGTGACGATCTTGCCGTGGGCGAAGCCCTGCGCAGCAAAAATCCGGAAATGTACAAGAGCCTTAAAAAGGCACCGGCAAAGTCTAAGTAACGCTTGGGAAGCGCCTTGCTCGTGGGAGCGGTCTCCAGACCGCGATGGGGCGGTTGCAGATCGGCGGCCATCGCGGTCTGGATAAGTAGTGACTTGCGGTGGTTTGATACCGCTTAGTCAATACTTAGTAAGTTCATCAGACCGCTCCCACCGTTTATGCGTCAAGCTTGACCACCAGCCCTAGCGCGCGGATTTCCGCCGCTAGGGCATCCATCCACGCTTGGCTCGCGGGGGCAAGACGCGCCGCTTCGGCCTGCATCGAAGGCCGCGCCAAGCCGTAGAGCAACACGCCCTTCAGCGGAGTGTGCTGTTTTTGTGTGTCTCGAATTATCCCCGCGACAAAATCGAGGTAGGCGTGGCGTTCGGCTTGATCCGGTGGCTGGCCGTCCATCTCAAACACGCAAGTTTGCAGCCAGGTCGGGCACAGCGATGCCGCCAGCAGCAGATTTTCGCGCGTGCGTTTCAGGCTCATGCGCGTGTTGTTGATGCGTTGCCTGCCGGACATCGTGGCGCTGTCGAGTTTGAACCAGACTTCACCGTGATTTGAACCCATCTGTTTGAGACCGGCTTGCACATGGGGCTTATCGATCAAGCTGCCGTTGGTGATCAGCACCAGCTTGATATTTTCGAGTGCGGCAAAATCTTCTTTTATTTTCACCACCCGCGCGATGACTTCGCTGAATTCTTTCGCGCTGGTCGGCTCGCCGTTCCCGGAAAAGGCGATATCGGTGATGCGTCTCGCCTCCAGCGGAACTTTCGATTGCATGAAATCGCCTTCGCAAAGCAGGTGTAAAAATTGCCGTAACTCCGTTTCGAGTTTTGCCAAATCTATACGGGGAGCCGCGCCGCGCTTCAGGTCCGGCACCTGGCAATAGACGCAACGCCAGTTGCAGGCGTTATTGGGATTCAGGTTGATGCCCACCGACACCCCGCCCGCCCGCCGCGAAATCACCGGATAAACATAAGTCATGCCCGCGCTGTCGCGGCTGTGATCGCGGAAGCTTAGTTTTTTTGGGGTTGGTTGCAATGTTACAATTCCTTCCATGAACACCTCAAAAAATTCAAATCACCGTCATTCTCGCGCAGGCGGGAAGTAGGGCGGAAAAGCGTAGCGCCTTCCGCCGTATGTGTGCAGCCATTCGGCGGATAACGCCTTCGGCTCATCCGCCCTACTGCCCGCCTGCGCGGGAATGACGAATTATTAGAGATGCCCGCATGTTGATTACCCGCCGCCTCGAATTTGACTCCGGTCACCGCATCCCCGCGCACGATAGCCAATGCCGTCATCTGCACGGTCACCGCTACGCCATCGAAATCTCGCTGTCCGGCGATATTATCACCGCGACGGGCACCGCGCAGCAAGGCATGGTGATGGATTATTCGGAAGTGAAGCGCATCGCCCAAAGCGCGCTCGTTGACAAATGGGACCACGCTTTTCTGGTTTACGCGGCAGACAAGCCCGTTCTGGACTTTTTGCAATCGCTGCCCGACCACAAAACCGTGGTGCTGAACGTGCCCCCCACTGCCGAAAATCTGGTGATGATTGCGTTTCGGATTTTAGAGGCCGCGTTTATCGACCAATACGGCAACCATTTGCGCCTGGAGAAAGTGCGTCTTTACGAAACGCCCAATTGCTGGGCGGATGCGGTGCGGGGGAAGGTTTAGCCTTGAACCCAGATTGTTTGTTAGGCGGATTGAGGGCGTAATTGCGTTCAGTAGCCCGGATGGAGCGAAGCGTAATTTAGCATGGCTTGCGGCGGACGTATGCCGCTTAGACTATGCTTATGCGGCGCATTTTGCCGCCCGGGAGCGCGGCGCATTCAAACCGCAGCCTTCCCGGATTTCATCCGGGCTACGTTCTGTAATTGACAATCTGAGTTGAATATCCAGCCAGACAAAAACATTTTTATGAAATAGCTTGCAATAGTCCGCACTAGGCGTGTAAAATCGCGCCCCTCGTGGTTGGGCATTCGGTGCAAAGTACAAAGTAGCTGCGCCACGAGCACGAAGGCACGAAGCTGAGGCATGAAGCTAGGCACGAAGCTAGGCACGAAGCTAAGCACGAAGCTGAATTACGAGAATCGCTGACCGGTCAATTGTAATCGGCAGTGTCTATAAATAATAAAGGTAGATAAAATGAGTTCAGGTCGCTTAGGTCTATTGGGCCGCAAGCTTGGCATGACGCGGATATTCACGGATGAGGGCGAGAGCCTGCCGGTGACTGTTCTGGACGTGTCCAACAACCGCATCGCCCAAATCAAAACCCCCGCTGTCGATGGTTATGCTGCCGTGCAAGTCGCGTTCGGCAAGCGCCGCGCCAGCCGCGTCAACAAAGCCGCCGCCGGCCATTTCGCCAAAGCGGGCGTGGAAGCGGGGCAGAGCCTCGGCGAGTTTTCGGTCACCGCCGAGCAGTTGGCGGAATTCAAGCCGGGCAGCGTGATCGGTGCCGATATTTTCAAGGCTGGCCAAAACGTCGATGTCACCGCCACCACCATCGGCAAGGGCTACGCCGGCGTAATCAAGCGTCACCACTTTTCTTCTAACCGTGCCTCGCACGGCAATTCAAAATCGCATAACGTCCCCGGCTCCATCGGCATGGCGCAAGACCCCGGTCGCGTGTTTCCCGGCAAGCGCATGTCCGGCCATCTGGGCGATGTGCAGCGCACCACGCAGAATTTGGAAATATTGCGCGTCGATACCGAGCGCGGCTTGCTGCTGGTCAAGGGTGCGGTACCCGGCGCGAAAGGCGGCGATGTGGTGGTGCATCCCAGTGTTAAAATCGCTCGCGTCCGCACAGTTGTTGCGGCCAAAGCCCCGGCCAAGAAGGGTGCATGATGGAACTTAAACTTATCAACGATCAGGGATTGTCGACCGCGAGCGTTTCCGCATCCGATGTGTTTTCCCGCGAATACAACGAAGCCCTGGTGCACCAGGTGGTCACGGCCTACCAGGCCAACGCCCGCAGCGCCAACCGCGCGCAGAAAGGCCGTTCCGACATCGCCAAATCCACGCGCAAACCCTGGCGGCAAAAGGGTACCGGGCGCGCGCGCGCCGGTATGGCTTCCAGCCCCTTGTGGCGCGGCGGCGGCAAAATATTTCCGAACAGCCCGGACGAGAATTTCGGCCACAAAGTCAACCGCAAAATGTATCGCGCCGGCATGAGCTCGATTTTGTCGCAACTGGTGCGCGAGGACCGTTTGTCGGTGGTCGACAGCTTCACGCTGGACACACCTAAAACCAAAATACTTGCGCAGAAATTGAAAAGCATGGGGCTGGACGACGTGATGATTATCACCGACAGCGTCGACGAGAACTTGTATCTGTCGTCGCGCAACCTGCCGCATGTGATGGTGGTCAACGCCGGGCAAGCCGATCCGGTCAGCCTGCTGCGTTTCAGCAAAGTGCTGCTGACGCGCGGCGCGGTCGCAAAAATCGAGGAGATGCTGGCATGAGCTCGCTGTCGTTAAAATTAGCACAAAGAACCGTCCCTAAAGGCTCGCAAAAATTCAGCGAAGAGCGTTTGCTGCAAGTGATCCGCGCGCCGCAGGTATCGGAGAAGGCCACGTATGTCGCCGACAAACACAACCAAGTGATTTTTCATGTGGCCAGCGATGCCACCAAAGCCGAGATCAAGGCGGCGGTCGAACTGGTGTGGCAAGCACAGAAAATCACGGTGCAAGGTGTGCAGGTCGCCAACGTCAAAGGCAAATCGAAACGCTTCGGTCGTTTTATGGGGACGCGCGCCACTTGGAAAAAAGCTTATGTGAGCTTGAGCGCGGGTCAGGAAATCAATTTTGCGGAAATTCCATCGGGTGCGGGAACGCAGCAAGCGAAGGGGGAGAATAAATAATGGCACTGATTAAAGTCAAACCGACTTCTCCCGGCCGCCGCGCGGTCATCAAACTGGTCAACCCGGATTTGCACAAGGGCGCGCCGCACCGGCCGTTGCTGGAGAAAAAATCCAAAACCGCCGGTCGCAACCACAACGGTCATATCACCATCCGCCACATGGGCGGCGGTCACAAGCAGCACTACCGCACCATCGACTTTCGCCGCGACAAAGATGGCATCGCCGCTAAAGTCGAGCGTCTCGAATACGACCCGAACCGCAGCGCCAACCTTGCGTTGCTCTGCTATGTCGATGGCGAGCGCCGCTACATCATCGCGCCCAAAGGCATTGCGGCGGGAATGCAGTTGGTGAGCGGTGCCGAAGCCCCGATCAAAAACGGCAACGCCATGCCGCTACGCAACATCCCCGTCGGCAGCACCATCCACTGCGTCGAAATGATGCCGGGCAAGGGCGCGCAGTTGGCGCGTTCGGCGGGCACGTCGGTGCAACTGCTGGCGCGCGAAGGCGAATACGCGCAGTTGCGTTTGCGCTCCGGCGAAATCCGCAAAGTACACGTCAACTGTCGCGCCACGCTGGGCGAAGTCGGCAACGGCGAGCACAACCTGCGCTCCATCGGCAAGGCCGGCGCAAACCGTTGGCGCGGTATTCGCCCCACGGTGCGCGGCGTGGCGATGAACCCGGTCGACCACCCGCACGGCGGCGGCGAGGGCAAAACTGCGGCGGGCCGTCATCCGGTCAGCCCGTGGGGTGTGCCCGCGAAAGGCTACCGCACTCGCGGCAACAAGCGCACTGACGGCATGATCGTGCGCCGCCGTTATTCGACTAAAGGATAATCATCATGGCACGTTCCGTAAAAAAAGGTCCATTCGTCGATCTGCACTTGCTTTCCAAAATAGAAGTTGCGGTTTCTACCAAAGACAAGCGCCCGATCAAAACCTGGTCGCGCCGCTCGACAGTTCTGCCGGATTTTATCGGCCTGACCATTGCCGTGCATAACGGCAAACAGCATATCCCGGTGTATGTGACCGAGAATATGGTGGGGCACAAGCTCGGCGAGTTCTCGCACACGCGCACTTTCAAAGGGCATTCAGGCGACAAGAAAGCCGCCGCCCCGTCGAAGCCGCCCGCCAAGAAAAAATAAGGAGCGATAAATCATGCAAACTTCTGCCGTATTACGCGGTGTCCGGTTATCCGAACAAAAAGGCCGCTTGGTCGCCGACCAGATCCGCGGCTTGCCCGTCGATAAGGCGCTCAACCTGCTCAGCTTCAGCCCGAAAAAAGGCGCGGTGATTATCCGCAAGCTGCTGGAATCGGCCATCGCCAACGCCGAACACAACGACGGCGCGGATATCGACGAACTCAAAGTCGCCACCATTTACGTCGATCGCGGCGCGTCGATGAAACGCACCAGCGCGCGCGCCAAAGGCCGCGGCAACCGCATCGTCAAGCCGACTTGCCATATCCACCTGACCGTCGGCGATGCCGCCGGCGACAAAAAATAAGGCCGAAAAATTATGGGACAGAAAATACATCCGGTCGGCTTCAGACTTTCAGTGCTCAAAAACTGGTCGTCAAAGTGGTACGCCAATAGCAAGAATTTTCCGGTGATGCTGAACGAAGACATTCGCGTACGCGAGTATCTGAAAAAGAAACTGGCCGGTGCCTCGGTTGGTCGCGTGGTCATCGAACGCCCCGCCAAGAACGCGCGCATCACCATTTATAGCTCGCGCCCCGGCGTGGTCATCGGCAAAAAAGGCGAGGACATCGAAGTGTTGCGCAGCGAATTGCAAAAGCGCATGGGCGTACCGGTGCACGTCAATATCGAAGAAATCCGCAAGCCGGAAATCGACGCGCAACTTATCGCCGACAATATCGCGCAGCAGCTCGAAAAGCGCATCATGTTCCGCCGCGCGATGAAGCGTTCCATGCAAAACGCCATGCGCTTGGGCGCGCAAGGCATTAAAATCATGAGCGCGGGACGGCTCAACGGCATCGAAATCGCGCGCACCGAATGGTACCGCGAAGGCCGCGTGCCGCTCCACACCTTGCGCGCCGATATCGACTACGGCACCTCGGAAGCGAAAACGACTTATGGCGTGATCGGCATCAAAGTGTGGGTGTTCAAGGGCGAAGTGGTGGGTCGCGGCGAACAGCCGGCGCTGACAAGCGTGCCTGCAGCAGCCCCCTCGGCGGAGCCTTCAATCCGGCCTGCCAGAAAACCGGCGGCAATGCCTGCCGTGAATGTCAAACCAGGTGCGAACGACAAACCCGTCGCCGCCGTCAAAAAGCGCGTCAGCAAACCAGCGGTGACTGCGAAGGCGGACGATGCGGCTGCTGCCCCCGCCGTGACGGTGGATGCGGAAAAGAAACCCAGAAAAACAACGGTAAAGAAGCCAGGAGCAAAAGATGCTGCAACCAGCTAGAACAAAATATCGCAAGCAGCAAAAAGGCCGCAATACCGGTGTCGCCACGCGCGGCGCCAAAGTCAGCTTCGGTGAATTCGGCTTGAAGTCAACCGAACGCGGTCGCATTACCGCACGCCAAATCGAAGCGGCGCGTCGCGCCATGACGCGCCACATCAAGCGCGGCGGGCGCATCTGGATACGCATTTTCCCGGATAAACCGATTTCTAAAAAACCGGCTGAAGTGCGCATGGGTAACGGTAAAGGCAACCCGGAATACTGGGTCGCCGAAATTCAACCCGGCAAAATGCTTTACGAAATGGACGGCGTAGATGAAGTGCTGGCGCGTCAGGCGTTCCGCCTGGCTTCGGCCAAACTGCCGCTGAAGACAACGTTTGTGATCAGACAAATAGGTGGGTAAGCATGAAAGCGAATGAACTAAGGGCAAAAAACCCGGTAGAGTTGCAGCAGGAATTGGTCGCGCTGTTAAAAGCGCAATTCGGCCTGCGGATGCAATTGGCGACGCAGCAGCTCGCCAACAACAGCCAGCTTTCCAAAGTGCGCCGCGACATCGCGCGCGTCAAAACCATCCTCAGCCAGAAAGTGAAAGCATCATGAGCGAAACCAATACCATGCAAACCACTTCCGCAACTTCGGCCGCAACCGCAGCGTCGCTGCGACGCACCCTCACCGGTCGCGTCGTCAGCGACAAAATGAACAAGACCGTGACCGTGCTGGTCGAGCGCAAAGTAAAACACCCGCTCTACGGCAAAATCATGGTGCGCTCCAAAAAATACCACGCCCACGACGAGCAAAACGAGTTCCACGACGGCGACATGGTGATGATAGAAGAGTGCCGCCCCATCGCCAAAACCAAGGCGTGGCGCGTCATCAAACTCCTCGAAAAAGCGCGCGCGATCTAAAAAAGGCTGCGCGAAACAAAAAGCAGGGCGGGTAAAAACCGCCCTGCTTTTTTTTGCCCAGCCGGAGCAACGATCATCCTCGTGCGTCAGAGTCAAAACCGCGTGGTTCGCATAACCCCATCATCTTGCCGCTTGACATAAAATATTTCCGGCGTATAGTTCTTCGACATAAGCACAAAGATGCGGCTAGATCAACAATGCTCGTCAGCAACCCGCTATTTGCTTTGTGATGAATCGGACGAATCTGCTATTTCAATGTCAGTCCCCGCGATGTTTGAATACGAAGAAGCAATGTGATAATGAAAGACCTGACCCCAGCTATGCCATAACCCCGTCATCTTGCCGCTTGACATCAAATAATTCCGGCGTATAGTTCTTCGGCATAAGCACAAAGATGCGGCTAGATCAACAATGCTCGTCAGCAGCCCGCTATTTGCTTTGCGATGAATCGGGCGCATCTGTTACCCAATGTAAGCCCCGCAGAGTTTGAATACGAAAGAGCGATATGATAATGAAAGACCTGACCCCAGCATTTCAGCAATGAAAGACCTGACCCCAGCATTTTGGTGACCCCAGCATTTTCGGGGGTTTAAGATTATTTCAAATCAATTTAACCCTAGCCCATTTTTTCATTTGACCCTGGCATCTTATTTCTTGTCGGTTTGAACGTTTGGTTGGGTGTAGTTGAGTTCATGCTCGATATTTTTTTCATACGTGTTTAAGAGCGCAGAAATGGAAGGAGAGCTTGCGTATCTTCGTTTCAAGCGCGCTAGCTGCCTGTCAGTTCCTTTGCACAGCTTGACGACGTTGCGTTGAATTTCGTCGTAGGTTGCTTTTGTTCAACGAGGCCAGATTTTCCGGCCTGTCGTAGATATTCCTCGTCGAACTCCGTGGGTTCGCCGCGCCAGTGATCGCACCCGTCTCGTTGCAACACGAATGATCGAACAGATTTAGGCAGGTTCTGCATCTTTTGAGCGATTGAACATTGTTCTCCGGCACAGACTTCGGTCGCTGAGACACGACCTACGACGACGATGCTGACAATCAGCCAACTCCATTTGCTTAGTTTCATGATGCCCAATCCAAAATAGCCCCCAATAAAATTCTTAAATTATTAGCGGGGCTGGCTGCCAATATTTTATCCAAACTGAAACTTTATTTACATCAACTGGAAGCTAATTTTTAGCGCAAGAGGCAGGGTCTTTCATCATCACATTTTATATGGCATAACAGCGCCACATCGACAACTACACCACGACAACCCGCTCCGCTCTCTTGCCCAAGGGAGAGCGGTTTCTGAGGCTTTGCGTCGGCGCTTGCAAGCTTTCATTTGTCTCACAGAAAACCCCGATACGCCAACGCAGCCAATCGCATTACTTGGTTTTACCTTTCGCCGCAGGTGTTTTTTCAGCCGCTTCTTTTTTGGCGATTTCCAGTAGTTCAATTTCAAACGTCAGCGTTGCGCCCGGCGCGATGGTGGGCGGGCGGCCTTGGTCGCCGTAGGCGATATTCGAGGGGCACACCAGCTTCGCTTTTTCGCCCACTTTCATGAGTTGTACGCCTTCGGTCCAGCAGGGGATCACTTGGTTCAGCGGGAACGATACCGGCTCGCCGCGCTGCACCGAGCTATCGAATACTTTGCCGTCGATGAGGGTGCCGTGGTAGTGGACTTTCACGGTGTCGGTGGCTTTGGGGTGCGCGCCGCCGCCGACTTTGCTGGGGATATAAATAACGCCCGATGCGGTTTTTTTGGCGTTCTTTTCGCTCGCCAGTTTGTCGGCGTAGGCCGCGCCGGCTTTCTTTTCTTTCTCTGCGACTGCGCCCAAACGCGCCGTTTGTAACTGCTGAATTTTGGGGCCGTAGGTGTTGAGGTCGACCTTGCGTTCTTTGCCGAGCACGCCGTCGGTGAGGCCGGACTTGACCATGTCGAGTTCCGCTTCGCTGAGGTTGAAGGTCGAGATTTCTCTGCTCAATATCAAGCCGAGAGAATAAAGCGTTTTTTGTTCGTCCGATTTGGGTTCGGGCGCGGCCGCAACGGTGAAGCTGGTGCAGGCTGCGATGACGGCGAATGCGGTTGCTAGAACGGGTGCTGAAAAAATGGAACTACGCATGAAACGCTCCTTGTGGTGTGGAAATGTTATGAATGGTGTCGATGGGATGCAAGAAATTGATCCGAAACGAATAGTAAAGGTATTCGGCGCGGCTTGCCAGTGAGTAAAGATGGGGTTGGGTGTTTTCTTAAGGGCATCTCTATAAATCCAAATTTCGTCGCAACACTTCGTTGCTCTCAAAAAATGTTTCCTTACATATCATACATATGCTGCGTCAACATTTTTTGTTCGCGCCTCGTTTTGCTTAGAACTTTGAATTTATAGAGATGCCCTTAAGCTCAAAACCTGACCACCACCCCGCTTCGCTCCGCCCCTTCTTGGCAGGAGGGGAGCACGAAGTGCCGGGGTGATGCGCTTGGAGTGCTCCCCTTTCCCCTCCTTTTTTAAGGAGGTGAGGAGCGAAGCGGAGGGGTGGTAAAAGCGGGTTCCATGAAAAAACTTGATTAACCAAGATTTCCACAAACTGAATCATACGAGGATGGGGTGAGCGATAGCGATACCCATCAGCGGTTCCGTTCCGTAGCGGTAATTGATGGGTATCGCTGCGCTTCACCCATCCTACGCGTTATTCTCGCCACATAAATCCTATCGCGCCCACCCCTTGCCGGATGCGCGCCATCGCGCTCGCGACTTGTTCGGCTTCGCCTTTTACACCCAGTTCGATTTGTTTGTCGCGGCCATCGCTTTTTAAGCTCGGCAGGCTGAAAAGTTTTACCTGTGGAAAATCGCGCACGATGGCGTTCATCAAATCCAGCAAATCGCTTTCTGCCGCGCCGATGACGATGATCTGAGCAGAAGCTTCCGCTTGCTGGTGAAATAGCGCGGCGTAATGCGTGTCCAGCACCCACTCCATCATCGGCCAGGCCATTTCGGGAAAGCCCGGCAGAAAATAATGTTCGCGCAAATAAAAACCGGGAACGCGGTTGACGGGGTTGGGGATAATCGCCGAGCCTTCCGGCAAGTCGGCCATGAGCACGCGCTTGGGGTAGGCTGCCTCGCCGTATTGCGCGACGATTTCGGCGACAGATTCCGCATTGCGTACGAGCGGGACTCCCAGGGAAGCGGCGGCGGCTTGGCGCGTGAGATCATCGGGCGTGGCACCGATGCCGCCGAAACTGAAGACGATGTTGTCGCTCGCAAAAGAGCGTTGCAGGGTGCGCGTGATTTGCGCGGTATCGTCGCCGACATACTCGCAGCCGCTCAAACGCAGCCCGCGCTCGGCCAGTATCTGGATAACTTTGGCGAGATGTTTGTCCTGGCGTTTGCCGCTGAGGATTTCGTCGCCGATGATGATGGCCGCGAATGTTTGCATGGTAAAAATAATAATTTGCCACAGAGGGCACAGAGGACACAGAGAAAACCAATTACAACACCTCAGAGACACAACGTCTCAAAGATTTATTTGCCTTTCGCTCTCTGTGCTCTCTGTGCCCTCTGTGGCAAAAATAGCTTCGCCGTGATTGCGTATTCATTGTTTGACCGCCCCCCATAATTTCTGCAAGCGTTTCACCGACACCGGATAGGGCGTTTTTAATTCTTGCGCGAACAGTGAAATTCGCAGCTCTTCCAACTGCCAGCGAAATTCTACTAAGTTTTCATCCGCGATGCCGGCTTTGCGATGTTTGTCCGCGCGCGCTTCGTACTGGTTCCACAAGCCGTTGACCGTCGGCGCGTGGCGTTGGTCGCGCTCGGCGTTGGCGGCGTATTTTTGCCAGCGCAGCAACATGCCTTGCAGGTAGCGCGGCAAATGCTGCAATCTCGCCCAGGGCGTGTGGCTCAAAAATCCGCCATAGAGCAAACCGGAGAGTTGCCTCAGCAGATCGGCTTTAAGTTTTGCGTGGCTGGCAGTTTGCGCGGACTTCGCTTCCAGCGCCAACATCAAGGCCTGGTATTGCGCCGCGATGAGTTGCAGGTTGCGGCTCACGGCTTCGCTGACGGCGGGCAAGCGCGTCCGCGCGCGGGTTTTCAATGTGTTGAACGCGGCCTCGTCGTGCGGTAAAGCGTCTTCGCCGATAAAGGCGCGGTCGGCGATGGCATCGAGCATGTCCTCTTTGAGCGCGTCGGGCGAGAACAGGGTACGCAGTTGCAGGGCGATTTGATTGGACGCGCTCAAGGTCTTGTCGAGTTGCTTCATTTGCAAGCTCAACTCCAAGCGCAGCAGGCGACGCACCCCCGCGCGGTGATGGGATTTAGCGGTGCTGAGGGTGTCGAACAAACGTATCGCCACGTGGTCGGTCTCATCCACCAAAGCGGGGTAGCCGACCAATTTTTTGCTGCCGCGCTCGAATGAAAGCTGCTGCGGCAGGTTGCCAAAATCCCAGCGCGTGACGTGGTCGCGCTCGATGGCGGCGGCATCCGATGAGCCGGTCGCAGCGCCCCGGTCCGGCGTAAACGTCATCGCCGCCGCCTGCCCCAATTGCGTTTTGAGTTGCGCGAGATCGCGCGACATCGCCAATTCCTGATCGGCATCGTCCACCACGCGATAATTCATCAGCAAATGCGGCGGCGGGATTTGGTCTTCCCAAATTTCCGGCGCGACGGGGATGCCCGCGCGGCGTTGCACGAACCGGGCTAACTGAGTGGCGAGTTGCGCGGTGGGCGCGGTAGGGGCGGGTTCTAAACCCGCCCGCTTATCGGGTTCTGCGTTTTGGGCGGGTTTGGAACCCGCCCCTACACCCGCATCGCGCTCCAACAAAAATTTCGTCACCGAATCCGGCACGGGCACCACGTAGCGGCGCAATTGCTTGGGCAGCGCTTTGAAATACCAAGTCACTTTTTCGCGGATCAGCCCCGGCACCAGCGCGTCAAATTGTGCTGCGTTGAGGGTGTTAAGTAGCGGCAGTGGCACGGTGAGGGTCACGCCATCGAGCGCGTGGCCGGGCTCAAAACGATAGCTTAAATCGAGCGCGTTTTCTCCAACCTCGACGGTCTCAGGAAACTGCGCTTCCGTGATGCCGGTCGCGCCGTGGCGCATCAAATCGGTTTTGCTCAAATACAGCAAGCGCGGGTTTTCGGCCTCGGCCAGCTTGCGCCATTTTTCAAAAGTGACGCTGCCGACGATGTCTTGCGGGATGCGCGCGTCGTAAAAATCAAAAATATCGGCATCGCCCACCAGCACATCTTGCCGCCGCGCTTTGTGCTCGAGGGCTTCGACCTCGGCGCGGCATTGTTGGTTGTGCGAAAAAAACCCCGCTTTGGCAATCTGCTCGCCTACATCGCCCGCGACCAGCGCGCGGCGGATAAAAATTTCCCGCGCCTCGCGCGGGTTGACGCGGCCATAATGCACGCGCCGCTTGGCGACGATGGTCAAACCATAGAGCAACACGCGCTCATAGGCGGCGACTTCGCCGCTTTGTTTTTCCCAGTGCGGATCAAAGTAATGGTGTTTGCACAAATCCCCCGCGATTTTTTCTAGCCACTGCGGATCAATTTTGGCGACGCAGCGCGCGTAGAGTTTGGTTGTGTCGGTGAGTTCGGCGGCGACGAGCCACTTGGCCTTGGTTTTTTTGAGCGCCGAGCCGGGAAACACAGAAAATTTGATGGCGCGCGCGCCGAGGTATTCGTTGCCCTCATCCAACTTGAAGCCGATGTTGCCGAGCAACCCCGCGAGCAAGGCGCGGTGGATTTCGTCGTAGCCTGCGGGGATTTGATTTTCACGCAAGCCCATTTCCGCCACCAGCGCGTGGAGCTGGCCGTGGATCTCGCGCCACTCGCGCATCCTGCGGTGATTCAGAAAATGCTCCTGACAGGTTTCGGTGAGCTTGCGGTTGGATTTTTTGTGCTGCAGCAAGCCCTCGAAAAATTCCCAGATGTTGAGATAGGCTAAAAAATCCGAGCGCTCATCATTAAATTTCAGGTGGGCTTTATCGGCGGCATCCTGCCGCTCGAACGGCCTGTCGCGCACATCCTGCAAGCTCAGCGCGGAGGCGATAATGAGCACTTCGCGCAAACAATTCTCGGCTTTGGCGGCGAGGATCATGCGCGCGATTTTCGGGTCTATGGGAAAACGTGCCAACTGCCAGCCGATGTCGGTGAGCGCGCGCGCTTCATTCACCGCGCCCAATTCCGTCAACAACTGATAACCGTCGGCGATCATGCGCGGCTGCGGCGGGTCGATAAAAGGGAAGTTTTCGACCTCGCCAAGATGTAGCGATTTCATCCGTAAAATCACCGCCGCAAGCGACGAGCGCAGAATTTCCGGGTCGGTGTAGGGCGCGCGACTTTGATAATCCTGCTCCGCGTAAAGGCGGATGCAGGTACCGTTCATCACCCGCCCGCAACGCCCGGAGCGCTGGTTGGCGGAGGCTTGCGAGATTTTTTCGATTTGCAGTTGCTCGACCTTGTTGCGGTAGCTGTAGCGGTTGAGCCGCGCGATGCCGGTGTCGATCACATAGCGTATCCCCGGCACGGTGAGCGAAGTTTCGGCAACGTTGGTGGCGAGCACGATGCGCCGCCCGTTTTTGCCAACTGAGGAACCGTCGCCCGGCTTAAATACCCGCTCCTGCTCGGCGAACGAGAGCCGCGCAAACAGCGGCAGAATTTCCGCACCTGCCGGGTGGTGTTTACGCAGTGCTTCGGCGGTCTCACGAATTTCACGCTCCCCCGGCAAAAAAATCAAAATGTCGCCCGCGCCTAAGCGCGATAGCTCATCGACCGCGTCGAGGATGCCTTGCGTGAGGTCACCTTCGTCGTCATCAACGGGCTTAGTTCCATCACCTCCCCCTTTGTAAAAGGGGGACTGAGGGGGATTTAGGTTTTGACTTGTTCCAGCCTCAAATCCCCCCTGCCCCCCTTTTTCAAAGGGGGGAGTTGCGAGAGAGCGAGACGCATCCAACATATCGCCTCCCCCTTTGTAAAAGTGGGAGAGCTTGCGAGGGGGCAGAGGGGGATTTAGTTTCTCCCCTAACGCCCGATAGCGCATTTCCACCGGAAACATCCGCCCCGACACTTCGATCACCGGTGCATCTTTAAAGTGCTTGGAAAACCTTGCTGCGTCGATGGTCGCCGAAGTCACGATGACTTTCAAATCGGGACGCTGCGGCAATAGCTGCAACAAATAACCCAGCAAAAAGTCGATGTTGAGGCTGCGCTCGTGCGCCTCGTCGATGATGATGATATCGTAGGCCAAGAGCTTGGGGTCGCCCTGCGTCTCCGCCAGCAAAATGCCGTCGGTCATCAGCTTGATATAGGTCTGCGCCGAGAGTTTGTCGGAGAAACGCACCTTGTAGCCGACCGCCTGACCCAGCGGCGAATTCAACTCTGTCGCGATGCGCGCCGCCACGGTGCGCGCCGCGATGCGTCGCGGCTGGGTATGCGCGATCATGCCCCCGACAAACCCCAGGCCGCGCTTTAGCTCCAAACAAATTTTGGGAAGTTGCGTGGTTTTGCCGGAACCGGTTTCGCCGCAAACGATGACCACCTGATGCGCGGCAATGGCGCGCAGAATTTCTTCGCGCCGCGCCACCACCGGCAGGTCTTGCGGAAAAGTCGGTATAGGGAGATTGAGCAGACGTTGCGACGCATTCTGCCGTGCGGCAACCGCCGAGATTTTCTTCATGGGTTGAAAAATCCCCCGCGAATCGATGTCGATGCGGTTCGTGGGGGAAGTGGGCCAAGCGGATTTTTAGTGTACGGCTTTCGCGCGCTTCTCAAAATACTCATCGTAGCGGTGCACAAAGTCTTTGGACTCGCCCAGCGGCAGGTGGCAACCGCGACATGCCGCCGTCGGCTCTGGTGAGGCGGTGCCGTTTGGCATGTAAGCAGAGTAGGACCAGTCGCCGTTCTTCAAGCCTTCCGGTGCCAACTCGCCCCAACCTGCACCCTTTTGCATCACGAATATCTTGCTGAGGCCGTCCTTGGTGAGCGAGCCATCCGCCCCTTTTCTCAAGCTGCCATCGGGATTTTGATGGGCTTTATAAATTTCCATGACCGAAATCGTGCCGTTCGGGAATTTGTCGCCGGCGTTGGTTTTTGCGCCGGTGGGGTTGATATATATGTCGCGTATCTGTTTGTTGTCGGTGCGGTCTACCGACGGCAGAAAGCGTGGCCAGCTCTTGTAATCCGATGGCAGTACCACCTCGCCATCCTTGAGTTTCGGTGCCGCTGGCGCTGCTGCGGGTGCGGCCGATACGGCTGGCGGGGACGATGGGGAAGAGGCGCAGGCTGTCAAAAATATAGCGGCTACCGAAGCGATCATAAAACGTATCATCTTATTTCTCCTAATGGGTGGGTAATTTTGGCGCAGTTATTTTGCCTTGCCGCCAAGTAGCCCATCCTATAGAAAATTTGTTAATTGTCAACAACTTAGCCGTGATTTATTTGTGAATATTGCAATGCGATGTGGAATAAAAACCGTATTTGAACCACCAAGTCACCAAGAACACCAAGAAGCACAAAGGAATCGTAGAATTTTTGTGCCCACACATCAGGTGATGAGTGGTTCTAAAACCTTGGTGCGCCTTGGTGTTCTTGGTGACTTGGTGGTTAAACTGCTTTTTTAGACTCAACCATCCATCTCGAACGCCAGCTTTTCGACATCCCAAAAAGCCCGCGCAAACTGCCCGACACAGCGGTAAAAATCGGCTCCCGGGACTTCAATCGCGGCTTGCGTGAGGCGGTCGGTGTAACGCTCGCACCAGGGCCCGATGAAGCGCGTAAAAAATTCCTGCTGCACAGCGATAGGGCGACCGTCGGCGATCAACAAGCGCATCACGTCGCACAACGCAGCGATATGATCTTCCGGCTCAGAGACATCGTCGTTGCGCGCAAAGCCCAGTTTGATCAACGCCTGGCGCAATTCAGCCAAGGGTTTTTCATGCAAAAAACCGGTCAGATACCAAGAGGAATGAAGGATCACCGGTGCTTCGCCCGGGCTCACAAACAACGCCGCATAAGCATCCTGCAACGCACCCAATTCAGCCGCACTCGCCGCCGCCGCCAACTGCACCCACGCGTCTGCTAACGGCGTATCCCCGCCGTCATATACCGCCCCCGCTGCGATAATATTCTTGATCAAAATCGCGTTAGGCGGGCGATAAAAAAGATTCGCAAGTAGCGCATACATGCCTGCGCGCGCCTGATCTTCTTCATTGAGAGGATGGCTGGAAGGCGTTTCTTCTAGGTCGGTTGAATTCATGATGGTTATTTTATGGTTTATTTGAGGGGAACGGAATAGTCATTTGCAGAGTATAGTGGACCCCTCCGTCAAGACAATAATACATCGAGTTTAAGAGGGTAACCTTACACCTGCAGCGGAACGGCGCTGCCCCGGTTTTGATGCTGTTTCTGCATCTGCTTCTGTTTTTGATTCTGCA
>Ga0209824_10000347_pt1 | contig 30147 bp, 26 predicted proteins | sample VDWuncwatermetaG_FD_184124 | JGI IMG/M metagenome (GOLD analysis project Ga0209824, IMG submission 184124) | Wastewater microbial communities from Netherlands to study Microbial Dark Matter (Phase II) - VDW unchlorinated drinking water (SPAdes)... ...
TGCAATAGCAAATGGTGGTACGGGTCAAATATCAGCAGTGTTAGCATTTAATGCGCTGTCACCGCTTGTAACTAAGGGCGCTATTTTAACCCGCGACACCATAAATAATATAAGTCTTCCGGTAGGAATAAATGGCTATGTACTAAGTGCAAACTCTGCTACGGCCAGCGGTTTAGAGTGGTCGCCTGCAGGCGCTGGCAGTGTTACTGGTGTTAGTGCCGCGAGCACCGCTGGTAACCCAATTACTATAGGTGGCACACCAAGCGTGGCGCCGACTATTGATATTCCAAAAGCGACGTTAACAATTAACGGATATTTATCTAGCTCTGATTGGTCATTATTTAATAATAAAGTTGATACCGCAGACTCAAGATTAACTGACAGCAGAGCGCCAAGCGGTGCAGCGGGTGGAGATTTAGCCGGAACTTATCCGAACCCAACATTAACGACTACAGGCGTAGGTGCGGGCACGTATTCAAGGGTAACAGTAGATACAAAAGGCCGCGTTACAGCAGGGGCTGTATCGCAAGATTTATCAGTTGTTACAGGTACCTTAGCCGTAGCTAATGGCGGTACGGGTGCAACAAGTTTTGCTAATTTCAGCGTTATTGCGGCAAATGCGACTGGCAACCAAGTGGCTGTGCCAGGGTCACTTTCGAACAGCATGCTGCAATGGACAGTTACCGGCCCCGCTTGGAGTGCCGCCAGTTATCCGTCCACCACAACAGCTAATCAATTACTGTATTCAAGCGCTAATAACGTTGTTGGTGGCTTAACTACCGCTAATAACGGAGTGTTAATAACCAGTGCCGGAGGAGTTCCTTCAATTAGCTCAACACTACCCACACTCGTGCAAAGAAATATCACAAGCTTAGGTTCAGCAGATACCACTGTTAGTGTTATTGGGGCATTTCAAGCCACGGCCGAAAAAATGCAAGCCAGCGTGAATTCAGGTACCGCTGTTACTTTGGGCGCTATTACTAGTGGCAGTACTTACAGAGTTTCATTAACAGGTAATGCAACTGTTACCTTGCCCGCAGATCCCGGAATTACCGATGGTATGGCACAATTAACAGTTATTATTACGCAAGATGCAACCGGGGCGCGAACGCTGGCTTTTGCTCCGCCTAGCGGGCTTATACTTTGGAGCCAAGGCATGACGCCAACTGTTTGCGCTACCGCCAATTATAAAACAATTTATCAGTTTATTAAAATTAACGGAGATACCAATTGGTATGCCTCACAAGTTTGGAAAGAGTGTCCGTAACTTGAAAACCTTAAGCTGTAATATTTTAATTATATTGGCGTCTATGGTTTTTTCTTTAAAGGCTATTGCTGGCCCTAATTTTATTCAGAGGTTTAATCTGGATAAAGTTATTATTATAACCACCACGGGTGCAAGATGGGCCGCCACCGGCGCTTCAGCCGATACTTCACTAGGTACAATGTTAGTCCCAGCGGATTGGAATAGTTCAAAAAACTCAATGGAATGCATTGGCGGCGGTGGCGCAGGTAAAACTAATGGTGGTAATGGCGGCGGTGGCGGCGGTGGCGGCGCCTATGCCAGACGTTCAAATATATCCTTAACCCCCGGTGAAACCCTAACTTATACCATTGGCGCAGGCGGCACAGGTAACGGTGGTGATTCTTCTATTATAAGAAGTACAGGCACAGTTACTTTGGTACTTGCGAAAGGCGGGCTTGGTGGTGGCACAGGCGCCACTAGTGGTGCGGGTGGCACCACGGCAGCTAGTAGTGGGGATATTACCTCCATCTTTGCGGGTGGTAATGGTGGTGCCGCTACTGGCTCTGTAGGTGTAGGTGGCGGTGGTGCCGGCGGCCCAGGAGGCGCAGGGGGCGCAGGGGGCGCAGGTGCTGCCAACGGCGGAGCCGGCGGCGGCGGTAACGGTGGCGGTACCGCAGGCGCTACATCTACAAATGCTGGAGCTATCGGAGGCAATAATTCTATGGGTACAGGCAGTGGCCCAACGGCTTCGCCTGGAACCCTTGGCGGCGGAGGCGGTGGTTCACCGCAAGCACCACCAAATTATGCAGGTAATGGTGGTCGTGGCATAGATATTATTAGCAAGCTATCTAACAGCGGGAGCGACGTTACCGGTAGTGGTGGCGGCGGAGGCGGCGGGGGAAGAGATGCCGGTGGCGGTAATGGCGCCCTTTATGGCGGAGGCGGCGGGGGAGCGGGCAGAGATGCTGCTGCCGTTAGTAGGTTAGGAGGCACCGGCGCTGCCGGAGTTTGCGTAATCCGCTACAAACCCCTGTAAGTTTGTATATTTAATGACTATATTTCATAAAAAGTGGAAGTTCACAAGCTTTGCTTGCGTAATATAATTGAAATATGTTTTGAAAAAGCGGGACCTAGGGGTTTTGAAATTTGACTTAAAAAAAGGTTAAATTTCAAACTTGCTAGCATTTTTTTAATTGGCCAGAAGTTGGCAACGGGCTTTAGGTTGTTAGCAATTTGAAAGCCAATACGATCACCAAGATAATCGATGCTAACAAATTCAAGCGGCCCCTGTAAAACACTTTCTTTATGGCTTTTAAAATATTTTGGCGGCAGGTAATCTGTAAGAATTGCAAAACCACCGGGCTCTAGCACGCGCTTAACCTCACTTAAAACACGCATTTTTTGCACTTGTGAGAGTTCCCAGCCAACCAGGCCATCACTTAAAATTACGAGTCGAAAACTTTCGTTTTTAAAGGGAAGATCGGTGGCGCTGGCGGCGACAATTCTAAATCCATCCCATTCAAGTAAATCTAAATTTTTTTTAGCCTTCACCGTGGCCGTTGGTGAAATATCTATACCCCAGACTTCGCTGGAGATCCCTTTTAAGCGCGACGTCAGTTGTCCAAGAGCGCAGCCAATATCTAAAATGCGCTTGCCGTTACCGATCAGTTTTTTTGCCTTTTCGGCCACATAGCAGTGGCGCACTTGCTCGACGGCGCGTTTTGAATAATCCCAGGGTTCGTCGTGCGAGTTGTATTTTTCTTCAAATGAATCGATAAAGCTTTTGAATTCGGAGGGAAGCAATATTGGAACACCCTCCTGAATTGGAATACTTTGGGTTGCTTCATCAATTAAAAACTGTTTTGAAATAAGTAGGGGCTCAGTGTTGAGATCAAAAGTATCATTTTTTTTCATCATCATAAAAATAACATTGGGCCTTTGATGAAGGCAAGAGCAAACTTAGTTATATTAATATAACTAAGTAATATTAAAATCAAAAGTATTAATTAACGCGACTAACCAAGCATCGTCTCTTTAATTTTTTTCATTAACCGCATTTCGGTTTGGCGCACGGCCTCACGGGTAATACCGTATTTGTCGCCGATTTCTTGCAGGGTTAAAGGCTCCTCACTTAAGATACGCTCATCTAAGACAATAAGCTCTTTTTCAGTTAAGCTAGATCGTAAGCGATCAACGGCGCCCATTAAGAGCGCCAATTGCTCATCTAAGGCCAGTTGTTCATCTAACGGCAGGCTGCCATCTTCTTTTTTTAGAAGGGTTGAAAGCGGAGTGGTGCTTTCATCCGTACTGCTGCTGGGTTTATCAAGGCTGACATCGCGCGAACCTAGGCGTTTAGCCATTTCGGTGATTTCATCTTCGGGTATACCAAGTTTATGTGATAACAGCGCCACATTTTCTGCAGAAGACATTTTCTCAAGTTCAATTTTTTGTTTTTGCAGTTGATAAAAAAGTTTCCGCTGATTAGCGGTGGTTCCGATACGCACCATTGAAAATTGCCTCATTAAATATTCTTGAATATAACCCCGAATCCACCAAACAGCGTAAGTGATTAGGCGGTTGCCTTTATACGGATTAAACTCTTTAACTGCATGCATCAGTCCCACATTGCCTTCTTGAATCACGTCAATTAGTTTTGATGAAAATTTGGCGTATTCGGCCGCAACTTTAACCACAAATCGTAAATTTGATTTCACTAGAGTTTGTGCAAGTTGGGGGTCTTTGGTTTCATAATATTTTTTTGCGATTTCCGACTCTTGTTCACGGGTAAGAAGTGGATATTTTCTAATTTCAGTAAGATATAAAGTTAGGGGGTCTTGAACTCTGGCTATAGATTTATTGTAAACTGGCGCCTGGGGAACCAATTCAAAATCTACAGTTCTGATAGGTGTTTTTATAGGTGTTTTTATAGGTGTTTTTATAGGTGTTTTTATAGGTGTTTTTATAGGTGTTTTTGCGGTGGCGATTTTATTTTTTATCTTTTTAATCTTTGGGGCCATATGGAACCTGATAGTTTAACTATTGTAATGTAGCTGTTTAATTTTAGTTAAAGAATTCGTTTTAAATTTTTCTCGATAGCTTCTTGGATTTTACCTTTGAATAAGCCTAAGGTAAAGGGCACTTCGACCTCAACCAGTACGGTGCTGTTTTTTGGATCACCAGTTTTAACTTTTAAATCTGCACTGAATTGCTGGCCTTTAATGTTACAACTTCGTGTAGACTCGTCAAAGGTACAGCTTACATTGGGATCAAATTTTTTAAAATCATTCTCACCGTTAAGTAAAGTTTTAATTTTGCTATAGGCGGTTGCAGAATCGGAAGGCGCGGGTAGTTCAAATTTAAATTTTGGCATAGCATTTGATGATATGCTTTTGACTGACGAGCGTCTACGAAAAGATGGGTTTTGACTGTTCTTTAGTATTTGTGTCATCCTGAGTTAATAGCAATATTATAAAAGGATTTAACATGAAATTTGTAAAAGAACTTAAACGAACTGACTATAGCGGCAATTTAACAGCTCAACATATCGGCAATAAAGTTGTTTTGATGGGATGGGTCAACACCCGTAGAGATCACGGAAGTCTGATATTTATTGATTTGCGGGATCGCGAAGGTCTGGTGCAGGTTGTTTTAGACCCAAGCAAAACTGAATGCTCGATGGCAAAAGATTTTAGAACTGAATATGTGGTGGCTATTGAAGGTGTGGTTCGCATTCGTCCTGAAGGCATGAAGAATTCTAAACTTAAAACCGGTGCGGTTGAAGTCGAAGCCCTGCGCTGTGAAATTTTAAACACCGCAGCCACAATTCCTTTTCAGCTTGAAGATGAAAACGTAAACGAGACTTTGCGGCTTAAATACCGCTATTTAGATTTGCGTTCACCACGCTTGCAACACAATTTAATAATGCGTCATAAAGTGGCGCGACTTGTGCGTGAATTTTTATCAGATAATGGATTTATTGAAATTGAAACTCCAATTTTGTTTAAATCAACACCAGAGGGAGCCCGAGACTATTTAGTCCCTTCGCGGGTTAATCCGGGTAATTTTTATGCGTTACCGCAATCGCCGCAGATATTAAAGCAACTTTTAATGGTGTCAGGTTATGACCGTTATTTTCAAATTGCCCGTTGTTTCAGAGATGAAGATTTACGAGCGGATCGCCAGCCGGAGTTTTCGCAGATAGATATGGAAATGTCGTTTATTGATGTCGAAGATATTTTAGATATTAACGAAAAAATGCTAAGATTGATCTGGAAAGAAATTAAGGGTCTTGATGTCCCCAAACTTAATCGTATAAGTTATTTCGAAGCTATGAACAGATATGGCTGCGATAAACCAGACACGCGCTTTGCTCTTGAAATTTGCGATTTATCCGAAGTAATAGGAAGCTCGGGTTTTAAAGTCTTTGATGATGCAATTTCGCGCGGGGGAGTGGTGCGGGGCTTAAATATTCCAGGCGGCGCGAGTTTTTCACGCGGCCAGCTTGATAAACTAACTGATATCGCCAAGAAAAACGGAGCCAAAGGTTTAGTTTGGATGAAGCAAGAAGCAAACGGCGTTATTAACTCTCCAGCTTCAAAATTTATAGCACCTGAAAAGCTTAAGGCCATATTTGTAAAACTGACTTGCACCACTGCTGATTGCGCTTTGATTGTGGCAGATGACTTTGATCCGGCTTGTTCTGCGTTATCCGCCTTGCGCTTGCATTTAGGACGAGAACTAAAATTAATCGATTATTCAAAATATGAATTTCTTTGGGTAGTGGATTTTCCCTTACTCGAATACTCGCCTGAAATTAAGCGTTGGGTTTCAAGGCATCATCCGTTCACCTCACCCACCGACGAATTTTTTGACGACATGATTGCTGGCAATGAAAAAGTTTACCCGAAGATGCTGGCTAAAGCTTATGATTTAGTTTGCAACGGTTATGAAATTGGCGGTGGTTCTATTCGTATTTACCGTAACGAAATTCAGCAAGCTATTTTTAGACTACTGGGTATGACGGAAGAAGAAACCAAAGAAAAATTTGGTTTCTTCTTAGAGGCTTTAAAATATGGAACGCCTCCTCATGGAGGTATTGCTTGGGGTATGGACCGCCTTGTGATGCTTCTGACACAAACAGAGGCTATCCGTGAAGTGATCGCCTTTCCTAAAACGTCTAAGGCCACGTGCCTTATGAGTGACGCCCCAAGCGCAGTAAGTCGTGATCAGTTGGTGGAGGTGGGTATCAGACTAAGCGCCCAAGCGGAGAAAGAATCACTAAGCTTCATCTAACAATGTAAAGGTGAATCCGGTTTCCTCTAAAGAGGAAACTTCATAAATTCCTTTAATTTTTCTTTGGCCCTCTGATTTTTCTAATACAACAATGTTTTGTACGGTCATAGCAATAAGTCTACGGATAGAGTCAAGACTCCATTGCGGGGCGCCCATCTGAATTAGCATTTCTAGGCGCAGCAGGGCCTCTTGGGGCGAGCGCGCGTGTAAAGATCCAAAACTGCCATCGTGCCCAGTAGAAAGTGTTAAAAGTAACGAACGGGCTTCGGGACCCCGGATTTCACCTACAACTAAGCGGTCGGGCCTTAATCTAAGGGCGCGTTTTAGTAAATCATCCATGCTGATGTCTTGTACTGTTTGACTTGGATCTTGTCGTGTCAGTAAAGAGACTGACGCCGGATTGGGCAAATGCAGCTCTTGCGTATCTTCAATAATAACTATTCTTTCAAGTTGGGAAATTTCTCCCAGTAAGGCTTGTAAAAAGCTGGTTTTACCCGAGCCTGTTCCGCCCACTACCAAAAAATTTTTTTTACTGTGTAGAATTTTTTTAAGTATAAAAAGTTGTACGGGGTTAATAAATTTATTAGCAACAAATGCCGCAACAGACCAGTTCAATTGAGGCTGAATACGTATTGATAGTAAAGGGTGGCCACGTGAAATTTCTGAAAAAATAATCGTTATTCTTAAGTTGTGTAGTTGCACCTCTACAAAAGGTTTCTCGCGATTTAAGTAGGTTTCGCAGTTTTGCGCTAGGCGATCTAGCATTAAATTGTAAGTTTTATCCGAGTAAAAACAATCTTCACTTTGGTGCAAAACTCCGTTCTTTTCATAAAAAATTTTATCAAATCCGTTTGCTAAAATTTCTGTTATTTCAGGGTCAAGTAAGAGCTGATTTAAAGGCCCGTAGCCGGATAATTCATTTTCAATTCTTAATCGAGTCGCGGGATCAGTGAATTTCAGCTCCTCTTGCCAATTGTATTTATAATTATTTTTTTGACTTAGAAATATTTTTTCTATTTGTGATGTTATTTCTGATTGCATAAGGTACCCTTTAATTCATTAGTTCGGGGGTTACAAAAATCACTAACTCTGATTTATTTTCCTGAAAGTTCTTGCTTGAAAATAAAGATCCTAAAATTGGGATATCTTTTAAAAAAGGAAGGCCCTCGGTGCTTTCGCTACTTTCACTTTTAATAAGTCCCGACAGCGCGATGGTGCGACTGCTGATTAAATCAAAAAAACTTGAAACTCGGTTGCTATGAATGGCAGGAACATCATCCACTGTGATGCTGCGGTCAAGTGTTGAGACTTCGCTTTCAAGTTGCAAACTCATTTGTCCTAAGGGATCAATCTGAGGTTTTAATTTTAAACCAATGCCATAACGTTTCCAGATGACCTCGGTAGATCTTAAGCGCACCACTTTGACCGGAAATTCTCCACCGGCAAAAAATTCGGCCTCTTTGCCGCTGCGGCAAAGTAAATTGGGCGAGGCCAGAATTTTGGCTTCACCCGCTTTTTCGGCCGCGTTTAATGCCAGATCAAATGATTCCGCCCAGACCATTTTTGTGTTATCTAAAATTTGCGACTGATAGCTGTCGGGCCACCGGATACCTAATTTGCGCTCAAAATTTTTAGACACCTCAACTACTTTCACTGCCACTTTAATGTTATCTGCAATTTCTGTTGCTAAGGCCGAGTATTGCAGTTGCAAACCTAAGCTCATAAACTGTGTTTCGAATGAAGACGAAGGCGCAGACGCAGACTGAGATTGAGACAGCGCTTTGATTTTTATGAATGGATAGAATACTTTCCACGGCGTGCCAAATTGAACTTTTAATGGCGTTATTCCCTGAGCGCGTAGTTGCTCTCCAATTTTTTTTTGCAGTTCAGAAGCTAGATCATTTTCTACAGTTAAGGCTAAGTAAAGCTTTGATTTATTTTCTTTAATTAGACTAAGAATAAGTTCATAATCACTTAGCTGTTTGAGCCGGCCCACAAGGCAAACGCTGGAGTCACAGTAATCCACAGCCAATTTAGACAATTCAATAAATTTAGTAACCAGTATTTTCCAATCAGAGTAGGTTTTTTTGGAGCCAATCGGTGAAACTACAGCTTTGTACAAAGTATTATCCAAGCGAAAATGCGTTAACCCGGGCTTTAGGCTCTTAATATAATATTTGTTTTGCCTAACTTGCACTGCCAGCAATTTTTTATCTTCAATCCAGACTTTACTGAAGCTGCCAGTTAGAAGATGGTCCTCTCCAAGTTCAAGATTAATTTCGTTTTGCTGTAATTGGACAGGCTGGGCAAGTACAAAAGAATTAAAAATAAAAGCAATAAATAAAGTGAGCATGTTAGGCATTGTTTCAAAAAGTGTTCACAACTGTAGACCCATTACTTTTAATTTGATATTCGAAAGACCACAACCTCATCCGAATTATCGGAGTTAATATCGGAGCTTAAACAAAATAATATATGTTTTTTTGTCTTAAGTCCAGATTTATCAGTAAATCCTGACCTAAGCCCACATTTGATTACAGATTTTGCGACACAATGTCGAAGAGTGATACGATGAATTATCGGGGGAGACTCTATGTTTTTTAATAAATGTGTTTATAGGTTGACGCTATTTTTTGGCCTTTTATTAGGTCAAAATATAAATGCCATGACGGGCCCTTGGGGAGCTGGTGTTTATTCGGGGCAGCCGGCCTGTCCGTATGAGTCCAAAACATCAAAATCAGCGGTCGATGTTAGTGATGAAGAAAAAGAAGAACGAAAAAAAATAGCGAATGCAAAGGCAGAAATTAAAAACAAACAAGATGAGAACAAGCTTGCTTCAAAAAGAATGGAAAATTTAGAAAAAAAAATTGAAAGATATTTTGATTCTGAAGTGGTAGAATTTTTATTAAAAACGCACATCGAAAATTCAATGAAGTGTGATGATTACACAACAGCGCATCCTAGCTGTAGTGCTGCTCAGCCAGTTACTCAGTCAGTTGATCAACCTGCTGATCAGGCGACGACAGTAAGTAAGACAGTAAGCAATGTGGATTGTGGTAAATTAAATGATGAAGTACCTAAGTTACTGGCAGAAAAATGGACCAGCAAGGATAAATCAAAAAAGGGCGGATATTGCATTGGCGATAGCGATAAGAATGGGGGTTCGGTTCATAGTTCTATATGTAATGATAATGATTTAAGACCCGACCCCAAGAAAAAAAAATATAACACTTCAAGTTGTGCAAAAGATTTGGCTGAGTATAGAAAAAGAAGAATTGAGCGCGATAGCGCCGCCAGCAAAGTAGAAGATTTTGAAAGCGAACTAGAAGACAGTAAGTTTGCAATTGAGGATATTCAGCGTGAAAAAAGATTAAGAAAAACTGAAAGCGATTGTGAACAGTGTGACAATGCTTCACGCGGTTACTCCTATGAAGAACCAAAGCGTAATTGGACATCAACATTAGTTAATGTAGGTGCTGGTCTTGGCATGATGTACTACGGCAAAAAAGCAGAAGAGGCGGCCAATGAATACAACGCGCAAGCAGGGTGGCCTTCTACGCAGTCGTATGGTTATCCATTTTATCAGGCTGGGATGTCGGGCGTGATTAACGGTTTATCGGGCCCTGGTGCATATGGTTGTGCAGGAACAATTGGCGGCGGTGGTTTTCCTAATGGTGCTGGTGGTGGCTGGAATGTAGGTGGTTCGGCTAATGGTGCCTACGGGCCATTTGCAGCAAATGGTGGAGCCTTTGGTTATCCATCAAATATGTATGGCAGCCCGTGGGGTGGCGGCGCCTATACGCCGGGCTTCGGACCTGGTGGCCAGATGAATGGCCCATTTGGTGGAATTAATGTTGGCGGACAATTTGGATTTCCAAATAATGGTAATTTTCAAATGGGTGGTCCGCAAATGAATGGCCAGTTCGGAATGCCTCCGTTTGGTGGTGGTCCGCAAATGAATGGCCAGTTCGGAATGCCTCCGTTTGGTGGTGGTCCGCAAATGAATGGCGGGTTAAGTTCTCAATACCAAATGCAAATGATGCAACAGCAGCAGCAAATGCAAATGCAGTATTATCAACAGCAGCAACAGTATTATCAGGTGCAGATGCAACAACAACAGCAGCAAATGCAGCAGCATTACCAGCGTCAGCAGCAGTCCGCACAAATTCAAATGCAAATTCAGCAGTTAACAATGCAATTGCAAATGTTACAGACACAGTATTCAGGCGGTGGCGGTGGCGCTAGTTTGGGTGGTGGATTTAGTTTCGGTGTTGGAATAGGTGCCCCGGCTCCAGGTGGTTTCGGTGGTGCTGGCGCTATGTACCCAGGCGGAACTCCAGGATTTAATCCCGCAGGAGTCGGTGGTTCACCATTTCCTGGGGCAGGCAGCGCGCTACCGCCACGGAGCCGCTAAACAATTAGTTAAAAATGCTGTATTAAAATAATTTAATTACAGCAGCTAAAATTCCAATAGTTGCGGCCTGCATAAGGCCAAATTTAATCGTCATTTTATTTTCAAGGCTAATGAGTTGATAGCGGATATCAGAAACTTCAGCCTTAAGTTCACTTATATCAGTTTTAAGCTCAGCTCTAAGTTCAACCATATCAGCTTTAAATTCATTTCGCATTTGATGCATAGATGATATTAAATCATAATTTGCATCAGTAAGGTCGCTTTTTGTTGCAAAATTATATTCCATAAATTTAAAAAAGACGTTAATGGTTGCCTCTGCTTGCTCGCGTGAGAAACCCGCCTGCTCCAGTTCTTTAGTATATGCCAATGTGTTAAACATTTCCACCTCTTTATATTCCAGCAATTAATGCAAAGTCTGAGCTTAGCTCAGACTCAAATAAAAGCACTTGCTACGCTACACGGGGGCGATATTCGGATTAGGTGCTGAAAAACATGGTAAGAAAAACAGACTATGTCTGTTTACACTGACTAAATACTAGCTTGTTTTTCAAAATTCAAGTATATTCAATTTGTGATTGAAAAAATTATTAATTGTTACGACAGTCATACCCATTTTTGGGCCACGGGGCAGGTGGCTAGTGGACTGCAATTAAATCAGCTTAAAAAGGCTGATGAGGTAAGAAGCCTTAGTATAAATAAAAACCATTTTAGAAGTAACTGGCTTACGGGTTTTGGCTGGAATCAAAATAACTGGCCCGGCGCAGAATTTCCTCATAAAAAAATCTTAGATGAGGTGTTTAAGGAAGTTCCGGTTTTTTTTTCGCGTGTTGATGGGCACGCCTCATGGGTAAACACGCAAGCCCTGATTGAACTAAAAAAACTGGGTTATGATTTCAGTAAAGATCCAAAAGGCGGTCGTATTGAAAGGGAGTCTACGGGGGAGCCCACCGGAATATTATTTGATCAGGCCCATATCAATGCGTTATTGAAGCTTCCGGACTTTAGCAATCCCCAAAATTATTTTTTTTTAAAAAAAGCACAAGCGCTATTTAATCAAGCGGGCTTCACGCATATACGGGATATGTCGATGAATTTAATTTTTTGGCAAATATTAAATAAAATGGAAGATGACAAAAGCTTAAGTCTTTGTATCGAGGCCTTTGTAACTGTAGAAAATTTAAATGATTTAGATAGCGCCCTTAAAGAAATAGAACTGATTAATAAAAGTAAATCTCAGCAACTGCGCTTACAGGGCGTAAAAATATTTATTGATGGCTCGTTAGGTTCAAGAACAGCCTTTCTTTCTCAAAATTATTTAAATTATGACAGCAGGGGCCTCTTAATTTGGTCGCACGAAGAAATTAAAGAATTAATAAAAAAATCATGGCAGGCTCTCCAGCAAGTAGCTATTCATACCATAGGAGATCAAGCCGCCCATCTGGCCGTAAGCGCGGCCCGTGAGGTGGCCGGTGAAGGAATACTTGGACGACTGCATTTAGAGCACGTGCAAATCTTACGGCCCGAAACCGTTCAAATGATGAAGCCCCTGCCTATTACCTGTTATATGCAACCCTGCCATTGGTTAAGTGACAGCCCTTGGTTGAAAAAAAATTTGCCAGAGGATTTGGTGAAAAATTTATTTCCATGGGAACTTTTACGCAAAAATAAAATTCCACTTTATTTTGGGAGTGATTCTCCAATTGAGGCGCCCTCACTTTTTAACAATAAAAAAGCTTTAATTGAAAGTCAAAAATGGGGAATTCCAGCATTAAATACGGACTGGAAGTTACTGCACACTCACCCCGAGAGCGGCTGGATGCCCAGTTTTACGGAAATTGAAGACGAAAAAATCAAGCAAGTGTATTTTAATAATGTTGCTATTTTGTAGTAAGATTTTTTGATGATTATCAATAAGATTCCGCTCCTGTATAATATTCAATTTCAACTTTACGAGTTTTCTTTTTTGCGCGTGATTTTGTCTTATTTACGTGGGTTTTAACTTTTACGGTCGCAACAGATTTTTCAGTTTGAATATTCTTATTCTGAACATCAGGATTTTGTACAACACCCCAAAAGGGTCCCTTGGATTTCATAATTTCTTCAGATAAGCTTTCAGATACCATTATGGCGTACTGGTTAGGGTTGAGCGGCGCTTTTAAGATTTTTATGCGGCTTGCAATTAATACCGTGCTATTTTCGCTTCCAGCATATAAATCAATAATTCCATATTGGTTAATTAAACTGGCTATGGTCGCAATATTGGCTAATTCCAGCGGTACTAAAACTTGCCCTGCAGGTATTAAAGTGTCAGCGTAAAGAGGTTTTTTTTCGGCAGCAGGAGGGACTGCGGCATTTTTAGCATTTAATATAAGATACAGCAATACAAATACAACAACCGAGATTAACAGTATTTTATTTTGGTGAGTGAGTTGTAGGTTGCGCAACATAGGTTTGCTCCTTTGTGTATTTAGAAAATCGGTATTGTTTTTTGCTTTTTTGAAATTCAATAAGTTGATTAAAAATCACCAGCACGGTCGTGACCATTAATAATAAAAATATGGACTCAATCAGTATTTGCCCGCGCCGGTTACGGAACTGGTTACGGAGTTGGTAGAGTAAATGATTTCGTAGTGCCATTCATTATCCTTTATTGTTTTTATAACGCCACATTTCAAATAAAATTTTTCAATCCAGGTGTAGTTCAATTCATAAACCAAGCTTGTTGTGGGCTCTGCGTTAGTTTGAGTGTCGAATTTCGGATAATCCGCCAAAAGAACCGAATATTTTATCGGTGTGCTGATGCTTTTTAGTGTTTCAAGAAGCCCATTTGTTTTGGCAATTGTATCTGCAGTTGAGGTAATTATGCCTTTCTGCAGAGTAAGACTTTCATTAATGCATTTAAAGCGAAATTCACTTTTAAACTCAATAAGGTAAACCACATGATAGATCAAAGCGAGTAAAGCCATAAGCGTTGGCAGCGTCAGCAGAAAAACAAGGCTGAAGCCTTTACAATTACGGAGAGTCATTTTGACAATTATTTTTAGATACACTTAGTTTGCAGAGGTGCTGCTCTTCCAAAATTTCGGCTTGCAAACTTGAATTAATAATTTTTAGGCCACTAGTAAAAATAAAATAGAGGCTAAATAAACTAAGACCTCCCGCGATTATGGCTTCAATCATGGCTTGTCCTTTTTGATTCATTAGCGCGCGCCGCTTAAAAAATCAGAAAGATCTTTTTTATTGATCTGCCCGCTATCTGCATTTTGAATTTGCAGTTGCCCTGAAGTTTTGGCCCCCATGGCCCGATTGATATTTTCATACTGCGCGCCAATATTATACCCGACAACCCGAATAACGCCAATGGTGCCAGCGGCGATTAAGGCCACCAAAATCATGTATTCAACCATACCCTGTCCGCGTGAATTTTTTATTTTTTTTAACATAAATACCTCTGGTTTGCTTATATGCAAGAGGCCACCCTGGCTAATAGTTGATTTAATTGCTTATGAGGTTTGAATTTCGGATTTGCCGGATTAAGTTCGAACCAAATCTTTACTTCAAATCGAAGCGGTCAAGCATCATCACTTTATTCCAGGCTTTCGCAAAGTCATGCAGAAACTTCTCACTTCCATCCCGAGAAGAGTACATTTCTACCAGAGCACGAAGTTCAGAGTGAGATCCAAAAATTAAATCAACAGGTGTCGCTGTCCATTTAACAGCAAGGGTCTTACGGTCCACTCCTTCATAAATTCCATCAGCCTTTGATGACTTTTGCCACCTGGTCGACATATCAACCAAATTAACAAAAAAATCATTGCTTAATGTACCGGGTTTATTTGTAAATACGCCGTGTTTGGATTGTTCCGCATTGGTGTTCAAAACTCGCATACCACCAACAAGAACGGTCATTTCAGGAACGCTCAGAGTTAACATATTAGCTCTATCAATAAGCGCCTCTAATGGTGACAGATAGTTTCCCTCGCCATAGTAGTTGCGGAAGCCATCAGCCTTTGGTTCAAGAACCCCAAACGATGCGGCATCCGTTTGTTCTTGTGAAGCATCCATACGTCCGGGAGTGAAAGGAACTTTCACGGCATATCCTGATGACTTGGCGGCCTGTTCAATAGCCGCAACGCCACCCAGTACAATCATGTCGGCAAGTGACACCTTTTTGCCACCCGTTTGTGATTTATTGAACTCACTTTGAATACTTTCTAAACGCTGAAGTACTTTTGCTATCTCTACTGGATTATTCACCGGCCAATCCTTTTGAGGAGCTAAACGGAGGCGAGCACCACTTGCTCCACCGCGCATATCTGTTCCACGAAAAGTAACCGCAGAGGCCCACGCCGCACGAACAAGTTCAGAAACTGTCAATCCAGAATTTAAAATTTTACTTTTCAAACTAGCGATTTCAGCAGCGCCAATTAATTTATGATTAACTGTGGGAATAGGGTCTTGCCAAGTGAGTGCTTCTTTAGGGACTTCGCTGCCAATATAGCGAGCCCGAGGCCCCATATCACGGTGGGTTAACTTAAACCAAGTCTTTGCAAAAGCGAGCTCAAATTCTTTGGAGTTTGCCATAAAACGTTTTGAAATTTTTTCATAACTAGGATCAAACTTAAGAGATAAGTCTGTAGTAAGCATAATGGGAGCATGTCTTTTATTTTTATCATGGGCATCTGGCACCATTCCAGCGGCGGCAGCATCCTTTGGAGTCCATTGCGTAGCTCCTGCTGGACTTTTTGTTTTCACCCATTCAAAGGCAAATAAATTAGCCAAGTATTGCATAGACCATTGGATTGGGCTTGCTGTCCAAGCTCCTTCTAAACCACTGGTAATCGTATCTTTACCATGGCCTGTCCCACATTTATTTTTCCATCCGAAGCCTTGTTCTTCGACACCAGTGGCTGCGGGTTCGGCACCTAAGCATTTAGCTGGATCTGCAGCACCATGGGCTTTACCAAAAGTGTGACCACCTGCAATCAAAGCTACCGTCTCTTCATCATTCATCGCCATACGAGCAAAAGCTTCTCGTATGTCTTTAGCGGCGGCTAGCGGATCCGGATTGCCGTTTGGCCCTTCGGGGTTCACGTAAATGAGGCCCATTTGAACGGCCGCAAGCGGGTTTTGTAAAGCTCCATCTTTACCACGTCTTTCATTAGCAAGAAATTTTTTCTCTGGGCCCCAGTAGACAAGATCAGCCTCCCAATCGTCAACGCGACCACCTGCAAAGCCAAAAGTTTTAAAGCCCATTGATTCTAAAGAAACATTGCCAGTCAAAACCATTAAATCAGCCCATGAAATTTTATTTCCATATTTTTGCTTTATAGGTAAAATTAACCGACGTGCCTTATCAAGGCTGGCGTTGTCTGGCCAACTGTTCAGAGGTTCAAATCTCTGTTGGCCGCCACCAGATCCGCCACGCCCGTCAGCAATACGGTAAGTTCCGGCACTATGCCACGCCATTCTGATAAAAAACGGTCCATAATTATCAAAATCTGCAGGCCACCAATCTTGTGAAGTTTTTAAAACCTTCTCTATATCTTTTTTTACGGCCTTGAGATTAAGTTTTTTAAACTCTTTAGCGTAATTAAAATTATTGCCTAAGGGGTTAGACTTATCTGCATATTGACGAAGAGGTGCCAGATCAAGTCTTTCAGGCCACCAAAACTGGTTCGACATAGTTTGTTTATCAGCAACACTTTTTGATAACCCCTGATTTTCCGCAGCGTAAGCAACTTGGAAAAACGTCAACACCAATAACGTGATTATTTTTAATTTAACTTTGCACACAAATATCCTCCTGGTTGCTATGATTATACTAGACCGATAGCCGCCATTCGTACAATTGTCGCACGAGCGCATTAATATTTTTGACGAACACTGAGCCAATCCTACTTAGGCCCTGAGATACAAAAATTCAGCGCCAACCCCTCCGTGTGAAATTTAAAAACAGACGCGCTTATTTCTTATTAGTCAGCTTTTTCTTAGGTGGAACCACTTTTTTGGCGGCTACTTTAGCTGCGGGGGCCGCTTTTTTGGTAGCGGGTTTTTCTTTGGTAGTGGATTTTTCTACTGCCGACATCTTTTTTGTGGCAAGTTTAATCGGTTTAGTCATAGTTGCGGTTTTTTCAATTGGCGGCGTTTTTTTTACGACCTCAGCTTTGGCGCTGATTTCAGCCTTTTTTGCAGCCTGGGCAATGGCTGCGGCCTCTACTTTTTCAGTTTTCTTTTTGGCTTTGCGCACGTTGACGATTCGCTCAAGAATTACAAAAGCTTCTTTTTGCAGGTCATTTTCAAAGATAAAGCGATAGAAGCCTTGTATTTCTAAACTTTGGCGAAATTTTTTAACTGAAGTTGGTAGGTTTTCAGATTGAGCAAAATCAATTGAGTTGCCATCTTTAGAAAGTTTAACTTTTTCTGCCATTTTTCCTCCAGAAGATTTGAATAGGAATGAACCAGCTAAGTTTGTACAATAAAGCGTAAGACAACGCAACTTATTCTAACGAGCCTTAAGAGGCAGTTATGCGGAGTGTCTGTTAAAAGGAAAGACCTCTTTATTTAAGTCGTTGATTTTCTTTAATATTCAGATCATTTTAATCACAGGTGGTGTTGTATGCTTCAATTAAACGCTAAGCCCGTTGCGGAAAGCATTTATAATGAAATTAAAGAAAAATTAAATACAAATACACAAAAACCTCATCTTGCAGTTATTTTGGTGGGTCACGATCCAGCTAGTAAAGTTTATGTGGCGCATAAGCAAAAAGCCTGCAGCGCTCTTGGTTTTTTGTCTACATTCATTGAGTTACCAGAAGACACCTCTGCAGAAATTTTAACTTTAAAAATTACTGAATTAAATTCAAATGCAGATATTGACGGTATTTTGCTACAGTTGCCTTTGCCTGCGCATTTGGATGCTAAAAAAATGTCTGACTTAATTGCGCCCAGCAAAGATGCCGATGGCCTAACCACCACTTCATTAGGTAGGCTTATGGCGGGGCGCCAAATCGCGGCTTCGTGTACGCCCGCGGGAATCATTGAAATTTTGAAATTTTATAAATTATCTGTGAGTGGTAAAAAAGTATTGGTAATAGGTCGCAGTCTTATTGTGGGCCTGCCACTATTTCACTTGCTCACTCAAGAAAATGCGACAGTTACACTGGCTCATTCAAAAACTGAAAACATCAAAGAGTTGGTTAAAAATTTTGATTTTGTTTTTGTGGCCGTGGGTAAGCCACACTTTTTGAAGGCCACCGATTTTAAAAAAAATGCGGTGGTCGTTGATGTTGGGATTCACCGAACAGCCGCAGGTCTTGTTGGTGATGTGGACCCTATTGGGGCGGTGGCCCACCTTAAAGCTCTGACCCCTGTACCGGGTGGCGTGGGTCCAATGACGATAGCAATGTTGATGCTGAACACGTACAGACTTGCAGCTGAATTAGCCTCTGAACTAGCTACTGAACTGGTCGCTGAATTGTGAGTAAAAACCAATTGAGTTCTTTAAAAATATGGAAAATAAAAAAAGGTCACGATTTTAGAATTCGGAATCGTCACCCTTGGGTGTTTTCAAATGAACTGCTCGATAGCCCTAAAGGCCTAGTCCCTGGCGAAGCTGTTGAGCTGCACGATAATCAAGGTCATTTTTTAGCCCGCGGTTATGGCAACCCACACTCGCTCATTTCATTTAGAGCCATTAGCTTTGTGCAAAATGAAGACTTTAGTATGTCAGTAGATTATTTATCTGCGCGCTTACTCGTAGCTTGGAAATTCAGGCACCATATTGGTTTTCGAAAAAGTTTTAGAGTGTGTTATTCTGAAGCCGACCAGATGCCCGGGCTGATTTTAGATCGCTATGTGTTTGAAAAAAATAACGAAGTTTATCAGGTTTTTTCATATCAACTGCTGACCTCTGGTATGGATGTCGCTTTTAAAGAAAACGAAAATGCGTTGAAGATTTTTAAAATTTTAGCAGAAAATACATTCAATCAGAACGCCAGCACCATTGATTGGGATCACACTTTAATACTTCAGCGCAATGATGTGAATATTCGTAAACTTGAAGGTCTGCAGGTTGAAGACCCATTAATTTTAAAGACGATTGGGAGTGAAGATCTTACGGCTTTAAATATTCAAATGCAAAATGTGATTAAGCCCAATCAGGATATCATTTTTGATGTTAATTTAGTTAATGGGCAGAAAACCGGTTTCTTTTTAGATCAAACTTTTAATATGCGGCTAGTCATTGAGCATCTTGAAAGGCAAAAAGAGATTTTTAAGTCAAAAAAATTAAAAATTCTTGATTTGTGTTGTTATATGGGCCAATGGTCTTCGCAAATCGTAGCCAATCTAAAATTCTGGGGTCTTGAGTGCGAAGTGCATTTGGTGGATGTGTCAGAATTAGCACTTGAAAAAGCTCGTCAAAATTTAGCCATTTATGGTGTTGAAGTTTACACGTATAAAAAAGATGTTTTAAATTTGTCTGAAATTCCTGAATTATTAAAAATAAAATTTGATGTGGTAATTTCAGATCCTCCAGCTTTTGTTAAAAATAAAAAAGATTTACATCAAGGTTTGGCGGCTTATACCAAATTAAATACTCAGGCCTTTAAACTTTGCAATTCTGGGGCTGTGGTGGCCTCAAATACTTGTTCGGGTTTGGTGCTGCTTGAAGATTTTAAAGAGGCCCTGCGCAAATCAATTTTAAAGTCAGGGGTGACTGCCCGTTGCCTAGCCTATGGCGGACAAGGGTGGGACCACCCAAGCTTAATGAGCTTTCCGGAGGGTTATTATTTAAAAATGGTTTTGCACCAGGTGGGTGATTAAAAAAGAGAGCTAAAAAAAGAGCCAGAAAAATTTGGTGGACCTGACAGGGGTTGAACCTGCGACCTCAAACATGCCATGCTCGCGCTCTCCCAACTGAGCTACAGGCCCAAACCAGGGTTAATCATATTCAATATATTTTGAAAAACAAGAAAATACTAACAAAAAAGTCCATATTTTACAAAAAAACCCAAAGTAACACGTTTTTTACCAAAAACATCTTCGCAATTTTCATAGCAATTTTCATATCTAATTTCAGTACTAATCTCGGTCATTCCTGTTTTGATACGCAAAAAAAACAAGCGAACTAACAGAAATAGAAAAAAAGAACCAAACCCAAAGCACGCTGGTTTGTGCTGGATTTTGTGCTGATTCTAGGCCAAAATAGTACACGGCAATTTTTAAAACAATCATGGATTGAAAAAAAGCCCAGGCATATTTAAATATTTTCCAAAAAATTTCTTGTTCTTGCGTTAGCTTTTCTTTTGGTTTTTTGATGATTTGCTGAAATCCCCAATAATTTTTTTCTAAAAAGTCGCGAATTACCAAAGTCCACGCTTGTTCTGCCGGTGCTTTTTTTAAATTTTCAGAGAGTAATTCGGCGGCTTTTCTGGTGATTTTTAAGCGGTCTTCATTGCGGAAGTAAGTGCTGAGGTGAGTGGTTAAATCTGACCAGTAGTTTTTTGCGATGGCGGCGACAAAATCGTTATGTTGTTTTTCATGCTGACACACCTGAACAAAAATATCTGAGAATTCTTTTTTGCTTTTCACAAGAATTGTGTATCATATTTGATATTAAATGCAAAATGCAAAAGTGAATAATTCATTTAACAGTCAGTCAAGGGCACACTTAGAGGTTTTGATCACACTTGCATTGGGCGCTATAATCGGATTTTTAACCCTTGCTTTTATTAAGTCATTGGCGGCAATCGAAGCTGCACATATAAGCCTAAACCAGAGTGTGCCGTATCATTTGTTGCTCATTCCAATCGTTTTGATTGCGATTGAATTGATAAAAAAAAACACCTTATATTTTCCATCGCGAACCGCGCATTTGCCTGATGAAAAAACTTCGCAGCATTGGTCTGTTTTTATGACACCATTACATTTTTTTGGCACTTGTATTTCGCACTTGTCAGGAGTTAGTGTTGGGCGTGAAAGTGCAGTCGTACTTTACTCCGCAGGAGTGGTGAGATTGCTTAAGTTACCATGGATTTTTTGGGGCCCAATTGTCGGGGCTATCGCCTTTTCCGCAGTGGTGGGACAGTTCTGGGTGGCTCCATTTTTTTTGTTTGAGTTATTTGGCAGAACAAATATTTTTCAAAAAATTTATTCGTTTATGGGGGCGTGGCTGGCCGTGCTGATTATTAAAAGTTTTGGAGAGCCTCCGTTGCTAAGTGCTTCCGAAATTACAATTGATATGGGTTTTTTTGAGAAACTATTTTTTTTGTTTTTTTTCGCTGCTTGTGCAGGTTATTTAATGCGTTTGTATAAAAATATTTATTTTAGATTCTCAACGTATTTTCTTAGGCGCCCTTTGTGGATAAAAGCCGCAGTGGCCTTAATTCTTGCATATATTCTTTATTTGCCGGCGTTCAGAAAATACCAGAGTATGGGGCTTAGCCAATTTGCTGATTTTAGCATAATTACGAGTTCGTTTTTTGATGTGTTAGTTAAATTATTTTTGACGATAATATCGGTCACGCTGGGCTTTTTTGGAGGTGAATTTATTCCTTTAATCTATTCAGGAGTTTATTTTGGCCACAGTTTTTTTGCTTTCTTTGGCCATAGCACGTTATTGGGGGCAGCTCTTGGAGCCTATTTACTGTTCACTGGCGCCACGCGTTTTAAATGGACCAGCTATATTTTGATTTTAAGCCTAATGGGTTCCAGCTGGTGGTTTTGGGCCTATTTTTTAGTGCTTGTTACGGTGGTGTTTTCTGGACCACTAAGTATTTATAGAAAACCAGAATTAGCTTAGCATTTTTCTAAAATTTACTCCAGCTTCTGTTGAAAATCCGGCGCAAAATCCAAGCCACTTGTTGTTGACTGGCTGTTTGGGGAGTAATTGAACTGACGCAGAAGACTTTCCGTGTAAAAAATACTTTTTTTAATATAAACGATCTAATAACAATTAAAATCTATTTTTAGCATTTTAAATTTGGCAAGAAGATTGCTTATCAGGTTTATGTAGTAGGCAACTTAAGCGTCTTACTAATAACTTAATGGAAAGGTGTATAATATGAACGAGTCAAATTTTGTTAAAGAGGCTGAAAGTAAACTTAATGGATCATCTCGCCCCATCAGGCAAATGGCTGAAACAGTTGGCACGCGACTTGAGAAGTTCTCTCATGATGCAGGTCAAGTGGTCGGTAATCTGGCTGCGGATGCATCGGGAAATGCTACAGAGTATGTAGAATCAAGTCGTAATTATATCAGAAGTAACCCTTTACAGGCTACGGGTATTGCCGCAGTCGCAGGCTTGGCCGCAGGTTACTTAATTACAATGCTTGCTCGTCGCAAGTGACCTTATGATAGGGGTTAATGGGCGGCCTTGGTGTAAGCCAAAGCTGCCCATTATTTTTAATGGCTACATTAGTAAATTATAATGTCAATTTGGAGAATAGTACTTATGGGAAATTTTATTTTTTCAATTCTGATGCAATTTTTTTTAGGCCAAAGAGCCAACTCGGATTTAAGCAAGCAGGATCAAATGTTGAAAATGGCACTCGAACTAGTTAAAAAAGAAATTGCAGAACTTATTTTAAAAATTATTGCAGGGACAACGGCTACTGGAATTCTTATTTATTCATTAATAACTCTAGGACAGTATTTTCATAATTTTATGTTGCGGTATCAAGATGGTGTTGCTTTTTCAATAATATTTTTTGTGGCCCTTGCTGCGAGCTGTATTTTCTTAGTGTCTCAACTTTTTTATGTTAAAAAAAATAATTTAGAAGACCCCATTAAATCTTTGCTTTCAAAAACGACTGAGCATGGCATCAGTTTAGAGAATATTTATGCAAATTTTTTTGAAGGACTTAGCACGGCATTGAATCAGAATAAAACTGAAAAAAAGGCTGCGGCAGATAAAAAAAATTTAGATGTGGAAGTTACTGGCCTCAGTCACCATTAAAAAAAATCTTAAAAATTAACTAAAGCATAACCTAGAATTCGATTTTTTGAAAAAGAGTCTTCTCATCAGTTTACTTTTTTCTGACGGAGTTAAAAAAAATATTAACCTTGGATTTTTGTTTGAAGATTCTAAAAAAAAAGCCACTCATTCAAGAGGTCAAGTCATTTATAGTGCCTTACCACGCCCTATGGGCACCAACAAATGGAGCAAGGTTTTATGAAAAAAATATTTATGGGTTTTTTGGCTGTGTTATTTGTCGCTGTAGGTTTACCTAAAATTGCTGACTTGTTCGATACGTCGATCAAGGAAAACGCGGTGGAATCGGAAAGAAGCATTGCTTCGAATGGCGGCACAGGTCCAAGATCAGAACAACCTCCAAAAAAATCCTAGTAATATTAGGACAGAAAAACTATTCATTTTGATATTTTTTCAATCTAGGAAAAACTTAGTTTTGACTTTTTTGGTAGTTCTAACTTTAATTGGACTAATGAGTTACAATTTATTATCTGGTATGACAAGCAAACCAAAACGTATCTTAGTGTTTTTAGGCTCAACTCCTTATTCATCGGACCCACTAGATTATGATGCCTTTATTCATCATATCGCATTTGGCTCTGTATTTGGTAACTTAGTTACACAGTATAAATTAGGCGAGCACAGCCCAGAACTAGCGCAATCATGGCGGGTCTCGTCTGATCAAAAAGAATGGACTTTTACAATTAGAAAAGATCTTAGTTATAGTGATGGTTCGCCCATAACCGGAAAATCATTCGAACAGTCGTGGCTTCGCATGGCCAAAATTATGAAACAGCGAAAATCTGAATCGGGTTTTTTTGAAAACCTTGTGGGCTATGATCAATTAGAACAATCTTCTACAGAAATTGAAGGATTGTCTGCGACTAAAGAGAACTTAATAATCAGGTTAATTAAACCAATGCCTAGGCTATTAGATAAAATCAGCTTTGGCTTATATTCGCTTGTGCACTCCTCACAATTTGATCTGAGTTCTACAAAATGGCTGGCTGGAAAGCAAAATCTAATTTCAAGTGGCGCTTATCAAATGAGAGAATGGAACGATAATCGACTTCTTTTAGCGTTACGCAAAGAGTACCCAGCGGGCTTACATCACAAAAACCCTATTGAAGAAATTGAAATTTTCTGGAAAATAGAGGCCTATCCTGTTTCTGAAATTGATATCGCAATGGGTTCAGAATTAACTACTCCGCCGAGTAAGGATTTTATATTACAAGGAGGCCCACCTTCTTCCATATATTTTATGAGAGTTATAAGTTGGCGAGATCCCGATAGTATTTTTTTAAAAAAAGAAAATAGAATAGTTTTTCGAAATGAATTTTATAAAGAGTTAAAAAATATTGGATTTAAGCCAATCAGATCGTTTTTTCCTCTAATTATCAAAGATATAAAAGAACTAAGTGACCCGCCAAAAATACAAATAGCTGTAGAGACAAAAAAAACTGTTAGAATGCCAAACTACCCACAACCTGCTTTTATTAATGTATTATCTAGTAAATTAATTGAGGCAACTGTAAAGACCACCGAGCACTTCAACATGCAAAATGAGCGCCCTGCTTATTCATTTGGTCTGCTTATGGATGAAATTTTAAAGCAGTCGAAAAAAACAACGTGGGATGTAGTTATATATGGTACAGGCATTCTCGCCGCAGATCCCCTCGATGACGTTAAATTCATGTTCCGTTCAAAAGAAGGAATTTTTTTACCAGATGAAACTGGCGAAATCCTAAAAGAGCTTGATAAGAACCCAGTTAATCTGCAAAGGATAAATGAGCTTTTATGGGAGCAAGGCTTAATCTGGCCAGTTACGCATTACTCAAGTGGGCTCTGGGCAAGGCCGGATTTAGATTTTTCTGAGATTAATTTAGTTCTGCCGCCGACAAGTTTTCAGTGGATTGGCTGGAAAGACTAAAATGCTGAGCCTGGCTCCTCTCAAATACAGAAATATTATGTCTGTAAATGGCGGGCCAGTTGAGCGCCTACTTTGGTCACCAGCACAAATATCATTTGATCTTCAAGGTTATGAAGCCTCTTGCCATCTGCGAAGCGATCTTAGGCCAACGGATTTAATTGAAAATAAATTATATGGAAACCCTGACGGCACAGGTAGCGATAAATATAAATCGACCGCATGCTATAAAGCTGTCTCAGAAAGTTTAGAAAGATGGGCCTACTATGCGGTTGGCGTGTCTTTACAAAGCAAAATTTACGGATTTCAAATAGACTCCTCAACCAATGGGATGTCTGCCTTTCCGGGATTTACAAAACAATCTGCCAGAAGTACCGCTACATTTGAGGCTCTCGAAAGATGGGCTCTAACTGAATGGTGGTCCGGGAAATTGTGTACTAAACAATTTAAAACAAATAATATAACTTTTATAGAAATACTCATTCCAAATATCGGTTCGGTGGTCATCGCTTGGATGCCGGTGCCTGCTTTAAAAAATGTTGTCGCTTACGGATTTGCTGCCGCTAAAACAACAGTGGGCGCATTTACAAAATCTCAAGCGGAACTTTTTCGAAATATCTTTGTACTTGAACGACATACAAAAAACTCAAAGTCAGTTCAGATGTCAGACCTTAATATACAAGAGCAAAGATTACTCTGGTTCTCAACTGAAGCCGGTCATCAAAATTTTCTTGATAAGGTTAATGGCTCACTGAATTCTTTGGTAAAAAATATTGCGCCCAGTTTTATTTTAGATACAGAAATAATTGGTCCTTGGTCACAATACACCACTGTTTGGAGATGTCTGTTTAAATTAAGCGTGTCTCACCATGATTATAACCATGACGTAAACTTTTTCTTTTTTTAGCCACTACCTGTAGTTGTTCTTGAACCAGTTTTAACATAAGTTGTTTATCCACAAAAAAACTCCTGTTATTTTAAACGACGATACTAGCCGGCAGCCTCCAAACCACCCTGTGGCAATCCTCCAAGACTCCTCCAAAGTGGTGCGCGAGGGGGGACTTGAACCCCCATGCTTTTTGGCACAGGCTTCTGAGACCTGCGTGTCTACCAGTTCCACCACCCGCGCGACAAGTATAGAAGTAAAAACTGTATACTAGAAACTATAATATTCAATGTTATTGCACGATTTTTTTAGTTGCATAGCGGTATAACTGGTAAGCAAAATTTTTGAATCAAACATTATTTTGGCAACTGGCTTGATAAGACAGTTGTTTCCGAATCAAATGAAGCACATTGCGTTTGTTCTATAGTTTTAATTTTGGACTTTATTGCAAGTAAAAAGTTATCTGGAGTAACATCAAATAGCCTTTCCGTGTTGGCTATTCTCAGGATATCTATCCATTGTTTATCACTAATATTTCGAAGTCTGCTAATCAAAAAATCTCGGGCTTCTGAACTAATTAGCGGTCCGATTGGTATGTCTGAAAAATTACGTCCTTTCTCTTTTTTCATAACTTCCGCAGTCATTCCGCCGCGGCAGTTTTGATTTTGTTCTTGTATTAATGAAATATGATTTTTCCATTTTTCAAATTGAAAACGATGAAAAAAAGACTGGCCATAATCTGTTGTGTACATGACCGGTTTATCACAATATACATCTATACCATGAAGACTTGCTTTCCGGCACGCGAGTTTTTGATTTGAACTGTAAGCATCCATCTCAACAATAAAATTCAGCCATAAGAGCCAAGCTTCACGTTCAATGGCTAGGTCACGTACTGATTTACTTGTTGTGGCTTGAATATAAAAAATTTCGTGCCAATTTATTCCGTGTGGTTTGCGGGGGTGTAAACGGGGCGTGTTAGGCGTTATCGTCATAAGGTCTGTACCCATTTCCACCATAGCATCCCGAAATTCAAAAGTTCTTCCAGATGGACGGCCTCTTGATTTACCAAATTCATAGGGCATATTGTGGGGGCAATTTTCGCAGTGAATAATCGCCGGGCAATAAGTTTCCGTGTGAAACCCAATCATGCGCGCAACAGAAGAAGACAAGAGTGAGGGAACCAACTCCGAGTTTTTAATACCTGTGAATGCTCGATATTTGACTTTTCTAGTTTTAATAATTATTTCGCCTTTTTTGTTAGTTTCACTAAAATCACATAAAAATTTATTGGTGCTGCCGCCGAGAACTTTTTTAGCCCGATGATATTTGCAGCGAACTTTTGGCCACTTTACATTTTTTTTATTTTCATTATTTATAAAATTAAAATTTGGACCACATGTTTGTCTTAACTCTTGAACCATATCCATAGCGGCTATTTTTTCAGGATTATTGCGGTGAAGCGCATCCATTTTTTTTTCTACGACTTCTGCACGAGAAATGGCATCAAGGCGCGCTTGCGCTGTTAGTTGTTTTAATTTTTGTTTAATATCAGCTTTTTGTTCATAAGTGACCTCATTAGCTAAAGATGTATCATATTGAAACGCTATATTTATTAAAATCAAGCTAGCAAATAAATTGATTAATCTCATAGATTTCCCTTCTGCTCAACTGTTACGATTGCTATTGCTTCAATTTTTGCGCCAGAAATTAGGTGCCAAAGCTACTATTGTCAATCCTATAGCGGTTAAGTTGAAGAAATTGAAATACTGACAGTTATTGTCTACACTGTCGGTTTAAAATAAAGGAGACCTTTGTAAGTGGTCGGATCGTCCGGCCAGGCGTGTTTAGGGTAGCGCGCCTTCAATTCTTTTTTAATTTCTAAATAACTGGTTTTCCAAAAATTTTCAAGTTGGCTTGTAATCTGTGCGGGCCGGTAATTCGGGGCTAATAACTCTATTGTTATACGCAATTGGCCATTCAATAGAGTGGGATTTGTGTTTTGTCCGAAAAATTCTTGAATGCGGGCCGAAATTTTTGGGGCTTGCTCAGATTCATAATCAATTTTAATTTCTTTTCCTGTTGGCAGGGTAAAAAAATTCGGAAGCTGGTCCAGATCAATTTTAATTTCTTTTGGTGTTGAAAAAAGTAGAATTTCATATAAGTTTGTTGTAAAAAATTCTTCTAGTGCATGGATGCTGTTCGCAAGTGAATTGTAAATATCAGAAGTAAATGTATTTAAATAGCTAAAATCGTGGGTGGTCTTCTTTTCTAAAAAAGCAAGCTTTATAACATAATTTTTATAGTGGTCATGCTGTGATAAAATAGCGGCAAAATTATTTGTATAATAATTCTGAAAAATATCAGGATATAGTTTTTCGTCAATATAAGATTTTGCTGTTTCAGAAATAACAAAATATCCCGATATTTTTTTTTCAATTTTAAAAAGTTTCTTTTTTTCGGAATCAAAGCCAATGTCAACACTTATCCGAGAGTTTTTAGTGCTGTATTTTTCAAATTCTTGCGCGGTAAAAGCAACAGCATAATCACATTTAGTTAAGGCATTGGTTTGCTCTCGTCCAGATAATAATAAAAAATATTCAGCCGCCGGATTCATCAAATAAGTAGAAAGTTCTAATCCGCGTCCTAGGCTGGAAATAGCAAAGTTTTTTTCTTTTTTCTTAGCAATTTTATTTGGTAAGAATTTAAAAAATATACTGATTAAATTTTCTTTAAATGATTGTGGGCTGAAGTTTAGGGGTACAATAGTTATGCGATTCAGCTGAGTTTCAATTTTACAGCCCAATTCAGTTAGTTTTAATTGGCCAACATCGAAAACGGATGTATTGTTTTCAATATATTTATCAAAATTTGTAGTTTCTAAAAATGCCATAAAACGGCTGGCTTGTTTTTGAAAGCCTCTAAGGCTTAATTCTACAAAAATTACACTTCTTTCTGCATCTAGCGGTGTGGCTTGAACTAAGCTTCCTTTTGTATTAATTTTTAGATCTTGAATAAGCTCCCATTTTTGCAGTTGCGCAAAAGCCACCTGAAATTTTATTTTTGGTTTATCAAGCCAACTGAATTGCTCGGGGTTATTAATATCTAGCGATAATAAAGTCAGACTTTCTGCTAATAGATCACTGGTGAGAATCTCGGGTTGAATTGTCGCCGGCATGGAACGTTCGTCCAATTCATGCCACAGTTGGTAACAAATTCCGGGGCCGAGGCGTGCGGCGCGTCCGGCGCGTTGTTTGGCCGAAAACAAAGAAATACGCGAAAGCTCCAGTTTTTTAAAGCCGATTTTGGCCTCAGTTACTATTTTTTTAACGAGCCCTGAGTCTATAACGCAATCAACAGAGGGCAGAGTAAGAGATGACTCAGCGATGTTGGTGGCTAAAATTAGACGACGGTTTGGGCTTGGTTGTAAAATTTTTTTTTGATCTTCAAGTTGAATAGACCCGTGCAAAATATTGATTTCAAAACTTTTAAATTTTTCTTGAAGCTGCTTTTTTATAAAGTGTATTTCAGATAAGCCGGGTAAAAATATTAGGATATCTTTTTTAGATTGAGTGAGCGCTAAATAGAGCGTTGACGTAAGAAGATCCACAAATCGAAAATCAATATTTAGTTTTTGTGATTTTTTACTTTTAATAATTTTTAAAGAGTGGGGCTTCGTGATGACTTGAATTAAATTTGATTCACCTAAGTATTCTCGCAAAGGTTGAATATCTATTGTGGCCGACATTATAAGCATTTTTATTTTTTGTTCTAAAATTTGTTTTTCTAGACATATACCCAAAGCCAGATCTAAGTGACTGGAGCGCTCATGGAATTCATCAAAAATAATAAGCTCTAGATCATTCCACAGCCTTTGATCTTGGATTTTTTTAATAAAGATACCTTCGGTCATAAAAATGAGACGGCTTTCGCTTGTCGTATTATTTTCAAATCTTACCTGGTAGCCAACCTGTTTTCCAAGCTTCCAATTATTTTCATCTGCAATTCGGGCGGCTGCGGAAATGGCGGCGATTCTTTTTGGCACAAGTATTATTATTTTATTAAACTGACTTAAAAGAGCCACGGGTACGCGGGTGGTTTTGCCGGAACCTGGGGGCGCTGTTAGAACCAAATTTGAATGATTTTTAAAACTACTGACAATTTCTTCAAGGTGACTGTCAATTGGCAAAGAGTCAGAATTTTGATTAGATAAGCTAATTTTTAGCATAAATTAATATCATGAATTCGGCTTTTTCAAATTTAAGTTGGCCTCGTACGATTAGGGGGGGGCCTTCTATGACACTTTCATCAGATTGCGAAAGATTAAGAGTGAGTAAAATTTTTCGCTCAGGCAAGTGCTGGCAACATTCATCAATCATTTTTTTAAGACGATAAGGAGTGTCCATTA
>Ga0209824_10000348_pt1 | contig 30058 bp, 31 predicted proteins | sample VDWuncwatermetaG_FD_184124 | JGI IMG/M metagenome (GOLD analysis project Ga0209824, IMG submission 184124) | Wastewater microbial communities from Netherlands to study Microbial Dark Matter (Phase II) - VDW unchlorinated drinking water (SPAdes)... ...
GGGACTTTGATTACCGAGGCAGAAGGTCTTGACAATGCACAGCAAAATAAATCAGAACGGTTAAGAAAAAGAGGCTGTATAACTAACAAATCTTATGAAAGGATTTCCATGCAACCCTGACATTTTTATCTTGCAGTTAACATGACATATTGACTTTGCTGCGACACTTTTAATTTTCCCTTTATTACAGGTAAAAAATCCTTATTGATTTCGTATCCAACAGAATTTCTATTTAAATTACCTGCAGCAAGGCAGGTTGTGCCGCTTCCAAGGAATGGGTCAAGAACAGTATCCCCAATAAAGCTGAACATCTTTATCAGTCTCTTTGGCAGCTCTTCTGGAAACATGGCAAGGTGCTTGTCCTGTTTTTCACCTGAAAAATTCCAGTGGCCGTAAAAATATTCGTTCCATTCTTTTGTAGTGAGTTTGGATTTTTCCTTGATATCTCTGCTGACCTTTGGAGTGTCTCCCAATTTCTTGAAGATTAAAATAAACTCATAGTCAAGCTTAATAATCCCATTTCTTGGATAAGGAAAGGAGCCCATGATTGTAGCCCCGCCTGTGGTATTGCAGGTAGTAACCTTCTGCCAGATAATAGCGCCCATATAATCAAAACCAATTGTTTCACAGAATTTAATTATTTCCTCTCTTATTGGAACAATCTTGTATCTGCCATAATAGACAGATCTTGCAAACTGGTCGCCAATGTTTACACACAGTCGACACCCCTTGTGCAGAACACGATAGCACTCTTTCCAGACAAGGTTTAAATTGTTGATGTAATCTTCATAACTATCATTAAACCCTATCTGGCTCCCGTTGCCATAGTCCTTCAATTGCCAATAGGGCGGAGATGTAATGACAAGATGAACGCTCTCATCCTTCAGTTCTTCCATCCTGCGGCTATCGCCGATGATTATGGTGGGGTTAGTTTTCATATATTCCGGCCTTTCTTTAAGAAAGAACACACGAATTTTGCGCTTTGCCTTCTACATAATTTATGAATGCCGAACAAACTACAAGCATAAATTTGGCATCATGGAAATCTACTTTATCTAATTCAAGAAGCGCATGTCTAATTCCATTTTCATCAGATGTATATCCATAAAGATTGCTAAATGCTAACTTGAGAGCAGGGTGTAGATCGACACTATCCTCCAACTTTTTAAGCAGTTGTCCGAGAGTCCCCTTTTCGGTCTTAGCAATCAGTGCAACAAGGCTTTCTACAGCAGAAATTGATTCCTTTATTGAATTCCTGTAGTCATGGCTTGACCTATCTGACAATAGCTCCAATGCTCTTCGTATGTGCGTTGCCACAGGTCCTACTGAAGACACTAATGCCTTTTCTATTTCTTCAATTTCCTGTTGCTCGGTAATTCTGGTAATTATACCGTTTACAAATCTGAAAGCTGACATCTCTTTTTCAAGAATGCCATTACAAGCCTCCATAAAATTTGTATTAACAGACTTCTCAGAGTAATGTTTAGTAATAAATTCAATAAAGTCATATACTTCAAACCAAGCACACCCAAAAAAATAGTCCCGCAGTTGCTTTAGAACTACTTTCCAGTTGTTATCTATTTGATCTAAAGGAATTTTGAAGAAGTCGAACCATATTAATTCACAAAGAGCCTTTATTCTTTCGTTGCCTATAGAGCTTAAATAGTAACCACCATAAAGGCCGCTTGAGTGATGAACTTCGTCCCAATAAAATAGTTTTAATAGACTCCATATCCCGTTCCGAAGCGGTTCATCTATCGATTCAATTTGTATGAATTCCCTAACAGGTTTATATTTGTATCGTTCAGAAAATTGCATAATTTTGTTAAACCCTTTAAACTTTTCAAGCCATCATATTTTTTTATTTTGCGTTTATACTGAAAATATTAAAAACAAAAAGGGCAGAGACCCCTCTGCCCTTTTCTCCTGATTACTATATCACTAACAACTTTCATCAACTGCACTTTGAAAACCCGCATGAACGGCAGACAGCGCAGCCGCTCTCCTGCTCTAAGGCGCTGCCGCAGTCAGGACATGCGCCGCCTATCAACAGGTTTGCGTCAATAAAGCCTTTAGCGCCATGACCCCCTGTTTCTGCCTTGTGGCTTCTTGCTTCCATAGCATTTTCCTTATTAAAATAGCGCTCAAGCGCCTTTGCAATGGCGTCTGAACATGAGAAGACCTTTCCGCCCTCTTCCCATGCAGGCGAATGGCATGATATGCCTTTTAATTGTTTTATTATTGCCTCAGGACTGGTATGTGTGCGAAGCGCCAAGGATACAAGCCTGCTGATAGCCTCTGACTGGGATGCAGCGCAGCCCCCTGCCTTTCCCATCTGGGAAAAGAGCTCAAATGGCTGGCCGTTTGCATCTTCATTTATTGTGACATAAAGATTGCCGCAGCCTGTGTTCATCAGCCTTGTCTCGCCCTTTATTACAACAGGCCTCGGCCTTGGCGTTATCTTGCCTTTGCTGTCAGCATCTGCTTCAGCCTTTGTTTTTTTACCTTCTGCTGTCTTGCCTGTTGAAAGCACCTGCTCTTCCCTGCTCCCATCACGGTAAATGGTTACGCCCTTGCATCCGAGCTTATATGCCATTATATAAACCTTTTCTACATCCGATGGTTCAGCATTATGGGAAAAGTTTACTGTCTTGGATACAGCATTGTCTGTATATTTCTGAAATGCTGCCTGCATCTTTATATGCCATTCTGGTTCAATATCATGAGAGGTAACAAATACCCTCTTTGCATCCTTTGGCACAGAGTCCATTGCATTAACACCGCCCATTATGGCAATAGACCTCATGAGCTCGTCAGAATAAAAACCGTCTGCAATTGCCCTTTCTTTAAAATAGGGATTCACCTCAAGAAGCTCATCCTTATCCATTACTGTTCTGACAAATGATAGGGCAAACAAAGGCTCAATCCCGCTTGAGCAGTTTGCAATGATGCTTAATGTGCCTGTCGGCGCTATGGTTGTTACTGCTGCATTCCTTACCTTTGGCCCGCCGTGCATGTCATATAAGCTTCCTTTATAATTTGGAAATGCGCCGCGTTTTTTTGCAAGCTCAATGGACGCCTTTCTTGCCTCTGAGGTAATAAACTTCATTAGGTCCTCAGCAAGCATAACAGCGCCGTCAGAGCTATAAGGTATGCCCAATTGAACAAGCATGTCTGCAAAACCCATTACCCCAAGGCCGATCTTCCTGTTGCCTTTTGCAAGCCTGTCAATCTCAGGAAGGGGAAATTTGCTCATATCAATAACATTATCAAGGAAGTGGATCGCCTTTTTTATTACCCTTGAAAGCCTCTCATAATCAATCATACCGTCCTGCAGACTGCCGCTATCTGAGCCGATGGATGTCTTTACCATCCTCGCAAGATTTACTGAGCCTAAATTGCATGCCTCATAAGGCAATAATGGCTGTTCTCCGCAGGGGTTTGTGCTTTCTATCTCTCCAACGAGCGGCGTTGGATTGTCCCTATTTAATCTGTCAAGAAAGATGATGCCGGGTTCTCCGTTCTTCCACGCCATATTCACAATCAGGTCAAAGACCTCTCTTGCCCTAAGGCTCTGTATCTTTTCCTTTGTCCTCGGATTAATCAGGTCATACTCCTCATCCTTTTCCACTGCCTGCATAAAGCCCTCTGTTATGCCTACAGAGATATTAAAATTGTTCAGGGAGTCATTGTCCCTTTTGCATGTGATAAACTCAACTATATCCGGATGGTCAATGCGCAGGATGCCCATATTAGCGCCCCTTCTTGTACCGCCCTGTTTTACAGCCTCTGTTGCTGCATTAAAGACCTTCATAAAGGATATTGGCCCGCTTGCAATGCCGCCTGTTGACAGCACCTTGTCATTTACAGGCCTTATCCTTGAAAATGAAAAGCCTGTTCCGCCGCCGCTTTTGTGTATCAATGCAGTGCCCTTTAATGCCTCAAATATGCTCTCCATTGAATCACCAACAGGCAGAACAAAACACGCAGAAAGCTGCTGAAGCTCCCTGCCTGCATTCATTAGAGTCGGGGAATTCGGAAGGAATTCAAGGTTTGTCATCAGGTCATAAAACTCCTCTGCTGTGTTATATATGTCTGCCTTTGGATTATATATAAGATCAGCAGAGGCAATATTCTCTGCAACGCGTCTGAACATGTCCTCTGGCGTCTCTATTACCCTTCCATTTTCATCCTTTTTAAGATACCTCTTTTCAAGGACCTTGATTGCATTTTGGGAAAGTCCTAATTTTTTTTCTATTCTTCTTTCTTCGTGTCTGGCAATATCAATCTCCACTGCCTTGCGCTGAGACGTTAAAGGCATATTGCATTCCTCTTTAGTCTTGTCATCAGGAGGAAAATCAACAAGGGGGTTTTTTGTATTCTTTTTAATTTCAGTTGTAACCGGGGTTGATGCCAAGTTAGCAGCGCTGTTAAAAAACATCATCTGTTTCTTGCTACTGCCTTCAACGCCTTTTACTATATCCATTAAGATTTCCTCCTTTGAATAAATTGATTAGCAATGCAGTGATGAAAATTTATGATTTGCAAAATCATCTCTTGCAGTAAATAGTCACGGCTGGTTTTTTGTATATACTATCAGATTAATTTTCTTTGTCAAGGATAAAAATCAATATATGGTATGTACTTATTTTTTTGTTTACTATATATAGTGGATTTTCTGTGGATTTGTCTGTGTAATAGATGTGAATAAGCTGTTTTTTTCTTGACAATATCTGAAAATTTGATTATAGTAATAGTAATTGTTATCAATCATAAGGCGCTATTTAACTATTACTAATCGGTTGTTTTTAGCAGGGTATGCCTTTCTTGTTATTGCAAATTAAAGATTCCTACACCCTCCCTTAAGAAATAGGAGGCTCGCAATGACTTTTGAGATGGTGTTGTTGTGTGGTTAATTCTAAAACAGTTCAGGCGGACAGACAGCCATTAACTTATTTTAGTGTTTAATGAGAATATTTTCTCTTGACAAGATGGGCTTTAAAATATTAATCTTATAGCTCTATTTTTTTAAACTTTATAAAGGGAGGTAATAAAATTATGGCCTACACAATTTCTGATGACTGCACGATGTGCGGCGCATGCGCAGCCGAGTGTCCGGAGTCATGCATCAGCGAGGGAGACACAAAGTATCTCATTGACCCTGCAAAATGCACAGACTGCGGCAGCTGCGCCCAGGTATGCCCTGTTGATGCTTGCATGGCGCCAAAGTAATATGGATTTATTTAATTCTTTTTATAACCCTATCTGGAGGGGAAGGAGCGTTAAAGATGGCGGCGACAACTGAAAAAAAGGTTGTACCAGTAACAGAAAAAACTATAGACCCTGCATCCCAGCAGATGCTGGAAAAGGCAAGGCAGGAAGGGATATCCACCATGTTTGACAGGGCGGATGTTATGAAGCCGTGCCCAATCGGCCGCGAGGGCATGTGCTGCAAGCACTGCTTTATGGGACCTTGCAGAATGGTTGGCAAGGATAAAGAGGAAATGGTGGGCATCTGCGGCGCCTCTGCAGCAACCATAGCAGCAAGGGGTGTTGCAAGATATGTAGCAGCAGGCACAGCAGCCCATTCAGACCACGGCCGCGACCTTGCATTTACCCTTCGCGCTGTAGCAAAAGGCGAGGCACAAGGCTTTAAGATAAAGGATGTTAAGAAGCTTGTGCAGGTCGCAAGGATAATGGGGATAAATGTTGACGGCAGAAAGACAGAGGAAATTGCGCTGGATGTTGCTGATGAGGCAATAGCAAACTTCGGCAGGCAGACAGGCGAGCTTACATATGTTAGAAGGGCGCCAAAGAAGAGGCAGGCCCTCTGGAAAAAATACGGGATTACACCAAGGGGAGTAGACAGGGAGGTGGTTGAGTCTCTGCACCGCACAGGAATGGGCGTTGATCAGGACCCTGACTCAATCCTCATGCACGCATTAAAAACGTCTCTGACAGACGGCTGGGGCGGCGCAATGCTTGCAACAGATATATCAGATATACTGTTTGGGACACCAGCGCCTGTAAAGGCAAATGTAAACCTCGGTGTATTAAAGTCAGATGAGATAAATATTATTGTTCACGGCCATGAGCCGACTCTATCTATGATGATTGTAGCAGCAGCAGAGGCGCCTGAGATTGTTGAATATGCAAAATCAAAGGGCGCAAAAGGCATTAATCTGGCAGGCATCTGCTGCACTGCAAATGAGATCCTTGTAAGGCAGGGAATATCATCAGCAGGCAATTTCCTGAATCAGGAGCTTGCAATAATATCAGGCGCTGTTGAGGCAATGATAGTTGATGTCCAGTGCATAGCAGAGGCGCTTGCAACAACAGTCAAGAAATTCCATACTAAGCTTATTACCACATCGCCAAAGGCAAAGATACCCGGCGCCACACATATTGAATATGACGAGCACAGGGCAATGGACATTGCAAAGGATATTGTAAAGCTCGCAATTGACAACTACCCAAACAGAAAGGAATATGCAATACCCCAGTTTAAGACTGATGTAATCGTCGGCTTTTCACACGAATACATAAAATATATGCAGGGCGGCACATATCGCGGCTCATTCAGGCCGTTGAATGATGCAATAATGGACGGCAGGATCATGGGCGTTGTGGGCATGGTAGGCTGCAATAACCCGAGGCTCTGTCAGGACAAATATAATGTTGACCTCGTAAAGAGATTTATATCGCATGACATCCTTGTTGTCACAACAGGCTGCGCTGCGGTTGCATTTGGAAAAACAGGTTATCTCACGCCTGAGATGATGGATGCAGCAGGCCCGGGATTAAAAGAGGTCTGCGAAGCAATAGGCATACCGCCTGTTCTTCACATGGGCTCATGCGTTGATAATTCACGCATACTAACTGTCCTTACTGAAATGGCAGAAGAGGGCGGCCTGAGCGATGATATCGGAGGAATGCCGGGTGTTGGCATATGTGCAGAGTGGATGCACGAAAAGGCGCTTGCAATCGGCGTATACTTTGCAGCATCAGGCGTGCCTGTTATATTCGGCGGAGACTCCATTGTTGAGGGAAGCACAAAGGTTGCAAAGATTATGAGAGATACATGGTTTGAAAGGTTCAAGGGTTCATTGGAATTTCTGCCTGACCCTGAACAGATATTCAGCAGGACAATTGAGCTGATTAGCAATGCAAGAAAGGCGCTAAAGCTCAAGGATTATGAGTCTGGCAAATTTGCAAAAGAGAAGGTCCTGCTTGATATGGCAGCAAGAAGAGAGATAGAAAAGAAGCAGAGAGAAGAGGCATTAGCAGACGTTTAACCTGCATAGGGGGAGGGTATAAACCAGCAACGGTTTATACCCTTTGTTTTTTATTTGTTTTTTTTGGAGGGAGAAAGGTAGTTTCAGATGAAAAAAGTATATTTAGATAACGCAGCAACAACAAGGCCCCATCCTAAGGTGGCAGAGGCAATGCAGCCTTATTTTACAGAGCTCTTTGGCAATCCCTTAAGCCTCCATTCATACGGCCAGGCGGCAAAAAAGGCAATAGATGAGGCAAGGGAAAAGGTTGCCAGGCTGATAAATGCAAAGCCCTCTGAGATAATCTTCACATCAACAGGCACAGAGGCGAATAACTTTGCCATAAAGAGCGCTGCTGCTGCAAATCAGCAAAAGGGCAAACATATAATAATCTCAGGCATTGAGCACCACTCTGTATTATACTCTGCAAAGGCTATGGAGAAGCTCGGCTTTAAGACAACCCTGCTCCCTGTTGATAAATACGGCATTGTTGACCCAGGGGATGTGTTAAAGGCAATTACGCCTGAAACAATTCTCGTGTCTGTAATGCACTCTAATAATGAGATAGGAACAATTGAGCCCATTTCTGAGATAAGCAAGATAACAAAGGAAAAGGGTGTGCTGCTTCATGCTGATGCAGCAATGTCTGTTGGAAATATCCCTGTTGATGTTGCAGAACTCGGAGTGGATATGCTTACAATGTCTGCCCATAAATTTTACGGTCCAAAAGGCATAGGAGCCCTTTATGTAAGAAAGGGTGCAAGGATTGTCCCTTTTATACATGGCGGCATTCAGGAGGACGGCAGAAGGGCTGGCGCAGACAATGTGCCGGGTATCGTTGGCATGGGAATGGCAGCAGAGATCGCTATGCAAGAGCTGCCTGAAAGGGTGAAAAAGATAACCCCGTTGAGGGACAAGCTGATTAAGGGGCTTACTGAAAAGATTGAGCATATACATGTAAACGGCCATCCCACAAACAGGCTCCCTGGAAATGTAAATATATGTATTGACTATATAGAGGGCGAGGCAATGCTCCTTTTTTTAATCAAAGAGGGTATTGCTGCATCAAGCGGCTCAACATGCACATCTAAGGCATTGAAGGCATCGCATGTGCTTCTTGCCATTGGCGTTTCAGATGCCACTGCCCAGGGTTCTCTTTTATTCACCCTCGGCAGGGAGACCACTGAAGAGGATATTGACCATGTGTTAACAGTCCTTCCTCCTATTGTGGAGAGGCTGCGGGCAATGTCGCCGATATATAACAAGTAAGGGGAACTAAGAGTTCCCCTCCGAGCGAAGTAAGGAGGTGTTTTAATATGTATTCAGAACTGGTAATGGACCACTTCTCTAATCCACGCAATGTTGGAGAACTCGCTGACGCAGACGGCGTTGGCACAGAGGGCAATCCTACATGCGGCGATATAATGAAGATGTTTATAAAGATAGAGAAAGACAAGATTGTTGATATAAAGTTCAAGACCTTTGGCTGCGGCGCTGCTATTGCAACAAGCAGCATGGTAACAGAGATGGTTAAAGGAAAGACCATTGATGAGGCAATGGCAATATCAAACAAGATGGTGGCAGAGGCCCTCGGCGGCCTGCCGCCTAACAAGATGCACTGCTCCAATCTGGCAGCAGACGCCCTTCACAAGGCAATAGCAGACTACAAGGAAAAACAGAAGCAGAAGGCAGCAGAAACAGTTGCTGCACCTGCAGTGCATCCGCATGGAGAGCACAAATGCATCTGCCCGTTCTGCGAGGTTGCAATGGAGGAGCCTTACCCATACTGCTCCGGCTGCGGCGCAGAATTAAAATACTGTCCGAAATGCGAAAGCGTTGTTGCACATGGCGCAAAGAAATGCGCGCATTGCGGCGCAGAATTAGAGGACTGATGAAGGCAGACGAGACATTAGATGCATTAGGACTACTCTGCCCAGTGCCGATAATCAAAACAAAGATAAAGCTTGCAGAGATGGCAGCAGGACAGGTGCTGGAGATCCTTGCTGATGACGAGGGTTTTTTAACCGACCTTCCAGCATGGTGCCAGAAAACAGGCAATGAGTTTCTCGGCATAGAAAAAGAGGCTGATTATTTTAAGGGATATGTAAGGAGAGCAAGGTAGTGATTACAAAAGAGACAATCTCTGCAAAAATAAGAAAAACAAAACAGCGCGAGATAATACTTGATGTATTAAAGGGCACAAATATACATCCAACCGCAGACTGGATATACGAAAAGGTAAGGCAGAGGATGCCGAATATCAGCCTCGGCACTGTTTATCGCAATCTTAAGATACTACGCGACATGGGCGAGTTGATTGAAATGGACTGCGGCGGCGCCTTTTCAAGATTTGATGCAAACATCAAACCGCACTATCATTTTACATGCCAGATGTGCGGCAAGATAATGGATATAGAAAAGCCTGTTCATCATGAAATAGAAGAGACCATCGCACGCAAAACAGGTTTTGAGATTACCCACTACTGCATGGGTTTCTTTGGCAAATGCGGCAAATGCAGGGAGGCTGTAGCAGCCTCCTAATTTCATATTGCTTATATTTTAATTATCAGGCTCCTCAACTTCTGCTTAAATAACTACTCCTCTTTATCCTCTAACAGGCTGTTGAAAAAGTCGTCAACAGCCTTGATTACACAGATTAGGAAAAATGATTACAAAGATATTTCAAGGAGTTTCAATCTGTGTAATCTAATATTTTATCTGTGTAATCAGAGATTGTTGAGCTTTTCAACAAGCTCCTAAATAACCTTCATGAAAACAACAATTGAAATGCAAACCATCTTTTGATATACTCCTTTGTGTATAAAAATCCCATAAGAAAAAAACTGAAATAAAAGGAGACAAAAATATGCAAATCCCATTGGAGATCAGATTCCGCAACATGAGCCCGTCTGAGGCATTAAAAGCAAATATCAGCGAGAAGGCGGAGAAATTAGAGCTGCTTTTTGACCGCATTATAGCATGCCGCGTTATGGTAGAGACAGGACATAAACACCACAAGAAAGGCAATCTGTTTCATGTTCGGATTGATTTGACTATACCGGGCCATGAGATAGTAGTGAACAAGGAGCCTTCACAGCATCATTCATATACAGATGTTTATGTGGCTGTCCGCGATGCCTTTGACAATATGCAGCAGCAATTGGAGCATTATATTGAACGAAAACGCGGTGACGTCAAAACTCATGAAGCGCCCTTGCACGGCCGTATCTTAGAATTGAACCCTGATGAGGGATTTGGAAGGATAGAAACCCCTGACGGCCGCAATATCTATTTCCATAGAAACAGTTTAATTAATACTGACTTTGACAAGCTCAAAGTCGGCACAGAGGTGCGGTTTGATGAGGAGCAGGGCGACCTTGGCCCGCAGGCAAGCACAGTTAAAATCATCGGCAAGCACCATATTGTTGAATAATTAAATATGATTGACTCCATCTCTATAACAAAAATTCAGCAGGTGGCAAAAGGAATACGCCGAAGGGTTTTGGAATATGTTATAAAAAACAATGGGGGCTATCTTTCACAGGCTTGCTCCTCTGCGGAGATTCTATCATCGCTCTATCTTGAGATTATGAATCTCGGCAAGGTAAAATCTCCGATTATGCCGCCGGCCTTTTCTGGTGTGCCAAGTCAGAATAATCCTGATTATGTAACAGGCGCTATGTTTAATGGACAAAAGGCGCCGTACTTGGACCGCTTCTTTCTTTCTCCCTCCCAATATTCCCTTGTGCTGTATGCCGCATTAATTGAGACGGGCAGAATGGTGCCGGAAGGTCTTGAACAATTCAATAAGGATGGAAGCACAGTAGAAATGATAGGCGCAGAACACTCTCCGGGTATGGAGATAATGAGCGGCTCCCTTGGACAGGGGTTGAGTCAGGCAGCAGGCATTGCCTATGCAAGAAGGCTAAAAGGCGAGACTGGAAGGACATGGGTCTTTATGTCAGACGGTGAATTCCAGATTGGCCAGACATGGGAGGCAATGCAGACCATGTCCTTTTATAAACTGGATAATATCGGCATCTATGTTGATGTCAACGGCTATCAGTGCGATGGCATGACATCTTCTGTAATGAACATAGAGCCATTGGATAAAAGGCTTGAGTCCTTTGGCGCACGCGTTTTTAAGGCCAATGGCCATGACATTGACGAGCTAATTGCGCCTTCAAAGGTGGAGTTAGATAGAAGGCCGCTTGTTGTGCTTTGTTATACAAACCCGTATCAGGGCATTGAGATACTAAAAGAATATTCGCCGAAGTTTCATTATATAAGGTTTAAGACAGAGGCGGAGAGGCAGAAGTTGAGTGCTTTTTTAAAAGAGGCCCATGGAAATACTTTCTAAACTACATGCAAAAAATCTTGTTCAATGGGCAATTGACAAGCCTGATGTGCTTGTGCTCTCTGCTGATTTGACAAGCTCAACAGAGATTGACCTGTTCCGTGATGCATATCCTGACAGGTTCATCTCCTTTGGCGTGGCAGAGCAGAACATGATGAGCTTTGCAGGCGGTCTTGCAAGAGAGGGCTTTTTCCCCTTTGTTCATACCTTTGCTGTGTTTATCTACCGCAGGGCTTATGACCAGATCGCCATGTCCATTTCATATCCGAATCTGCCTGTAAGGATGTTCAGTTTTCTTCCGGGTGTTACAACACCAGGAGGCGCAACACATCAGGCAATTGAGGATATATCTGTTATGCGCTCTTTGCCTAACATGACTATCCTTGAGTGCGGTGATGCAACAGATGTTGAGACAGTCCTTGATTGTGCACATTCAGTGAACGGGCCTGTGTATATAAGAATGCTGCGCGGCGAGATACCGAGGCTCTTTGAGAAATCAGAGCCAATGATATTTGGAAAGGCAAGGCTGCTAAGCAAAGGAAATGACATTACAATACTTTCAAGCGGTATCTGCACAGAGGAGGCAATGCGAGCAGTTGAGGCATTAAAAAAGAAAGGCATTTCTATTACGCATTTTCATATATCCACTTTAAAGCCATTTGATGACATTGCAGTGCTTGAGGCATTGTCCGCAAATAAATATGGTGTAATCACAATCGAAAATCATACTATCATTGGTGGATTGGGCACTATTGCTGCAGAAAAGATGGCAGAAGCAGGCATATCAAGTAAACTTCTGCGTATCGGCATAAAAGATACCTATCTCCACGGCGCAGGCCGCGAATATCTGATGAAGGAATACGACATTGGTGCAGCAGCCCTGATAAGGAGAGTTGAAGACATTACAGATTCCAAATTCAATATCACTGAAGATGATTTGAAAAAGGCGCATATAACACCAATGCATAGTGATGCAAAGGCAGAGGCGCTCTGATGTTTAAAGAGAGGTTCTCTGTTGCATACATAATCACAGGAAACAAAAAAGATGCATACGAAAAGGCAAAGGATATCTGCCTTGAGCAGACTGTTGAGATCCCTGATAGCCTTGTGCCAGACAATTTCATAAGTGAGCATATCTTAGGTAAAACAGAATCCTTTAATAAAATTACAAGCAATAGATACAGGGCTGTAATCAGCTATGCAATAGAAAATATCGGCAATGAATTTACACAATTGCTAAACACCCTCTTTGGAAATATCAGCATAAAACCCGGGATAAGGATTGAAGAGCTGAGATTATCGCCAAAGATATTAAGAAATTTTAAAGGCCCGAGATTCGGCAGACAGGGTTTAAGAAAACTTCTTAGCGTAAAAAAGAGGCCTTTATTATGCACGCCGCTAAAGCCCCTTGGTCTCTCCTCAAAGGAGCTATCTGAGCTTGCCTATCAGCTTGCCTTAGGCGGCATAGATATAATTAAAGATGACCACGGCATAGCAGACCAGTCCTTTTCTCCTTTTGAAGAAAGGGTGAGGCTCTGTGCAAAGGCAGTGCAAAAGGCAAATAAAAAAACAGGCTATTCATGCATCTATGTTCCAAACATTACCTCTAATTCAGATCAGCTTTTTAAAAAGGTCAATTTTGCAAAAAGGCATGGCGCTGGCGGCTTAATGATTGCGCCGGGAATTGTCGGACTTGATACAATGAGGCAGATTGCAGAGGATAACTCAATTGGCCTCCCGATTTTCAGCCACCCAGCGCTTCAGGGGACTTATGTAATTAATAAAGAGAGCGGCATCTCGCACTATGCCTTATTCGGACAGATAGCACGGCTTGCAGGTGCAGATGCAGTTATCTACCCGAATTTTGGGGGAAGATTTTCATTCACAAGAGAAGAGTGTAAGGATATTATTGATGGAACAGAAGTGAAGATGGGAGGTCTCAAGCCAATGTTTCCATGCCCTGGCGGCGGCATAAGCCTGAAAAATGTGCCAGATCTAATCAGATTTTACGGCAATGATGTAATCTTTCTGATCGGAGGCAGCCTTTTTTCTCATGATAAAGACCTTGTAGAAGCCTGCAGGCATTTTCACAAGATTGTTGGCATCAACTGTTAAAATATGTTATACTTAGGAATAATAATTGGGGGCGAACGGCTTCGACGGGGATAATGAAGCTGTAGGCTGCATACCGAGGGTTCTCGAGTAACTCGTAAAACACTTGAGAAAATTATAACTGCCAACAACGAATTGGCACTCGCTGCTTAATTAAAGCAGTGCGTTCTGCAGCAGGATGCCTGAGCCTGCTGCAGGGCGTCAAATATTCAGGATAGCCTCTTTCCTTTTTGCAGAGGGAAAGGGGTGAGAGATTATCTGCAATAGCAGCATCCATAGCCTGCTGCAGGGCGATGGTACTGCGAAAAACAAATCTGCAGACAAGTATGTAGACGCCTTAGCAGAAGTGTCTTCGGACAGGGGTTCGATTCCCCTCGCCTCCACCAAAAAAATAGTTCTTTTTAGCGTATAATCTTTAAGCTTCCGCGCCGCAGCATTTTTTGTATTTCTTGCCGCTTCCGCATGGGCACAGCTCATTTCTTTGCACCTTTGCGCTTTTTGCCTGAGCAGCCTTTTTCTGGGATTCAGCAGCCTTCTGCATCTCTTTAACAACCCGCATCCGCGTTTCTTTTAAACCGAGATTGATCCTGCCTATGCATGCGCCAATAACGCCTTCTAAACTAACGATGGAATCCTTGGCCTTCTTAAATTCCTCATCTTCTGTGCTGCCTTGTTTTTGAAATACTTCTATGAGTTTTGCTAAAAAGGCATCTGCCTCTGAAAGTGATTTCAATGCATCCACTGCATCACTTGAAAAATCTGTTTTTGCGGTTTCTCCGAGGTCAAGGCCTTTTATAAAGGATTTAATAATAGTCAAATCATCCTTCACCCTTTCCATCAGGCCTTCAGTAGTGTCAGGATACTCTATATCAGGGTAGAATAAAGGCTCGCTTTCAGGCTTCCATCCTCCAAGCGCATTCCATAGGAAGAGCAGGTTTCCTATAACCTGTTCTGTCTTTTCCATAGATGCAAAGGCCTCTTCATTTTTACCAAAGATTGTGGAGATAAGCTGAGAAGGCCTGAACATGTGCGGGGCTGCATGACAGCCATACAGCAAACCGTATATCTCAGGCAGAGAAAGTTTTGCGTCAGCCCCTTTAAGAAGCCTTATCATTTCTGAATCATTGTAATATTTATCTTCCGGCATTGATATATATCATCCTTTCGTTTTTACAACCCTTTTACTGAGGGTTTATTTAATTGCAAGGTCATTTTATATCATTATATTTATATGTCAATGAAAAGTTTACCCTGTTTCTGGTCTTTGCTGTTTATCTTTTCTACTATGCCGACAAACTCATAGCCTATCACGCCTTTGGAGCCAGTATACACCTTTATTATCTCAATATCTGTATTGCATATCCCTGCCATAGAAACCCTGAGAAGCGCCTCATTCTCAACAAGCTTAGGCATGGGATAGTCATCAACAAATTTAATTTATTACCCACTTTCAACCTTGAAGTGCAACAAATGAGGAAGCGGCTTCAATAGGTGTTTTAAACCCCAGATATTTTCTGGGGCGGTTGTTTATCAGCGATTCTATCTGAGCTATCTGCACATCGCTAATCTTACTGAAATCAGTCCCTTTAGGCAAGTACCTCTAATCAGACCGTTTATATGCTCGTTTGTCCCCCGTTCCCATGACGCATACGGATGGGCAAAGTAACACTTAGTATCAAGGCTTGCAGTTACTAAGGAGTTCATAAGTAATCAGACATTAAGCGCCGCATATTTTGTTGTTGGAGACTGAAAGAAAGACTGTATTTTTTGTGTATCTCGCTGCAGTGTCCTCATGTGTGATATGGATTTCTGTTTCAGATCTTGCGGCCCTGAAACCGTCATTCTGCCGATTCCATTATTCTTGAGGTCATTCCAGACGAGTTCATCAGGGTTAAGTTCTGGAGAATACGGTGGCAGGAAGAACAATTTAAGCCGTTTTTTCTCCTTTGCAAGAAATCTTTTTATCGCAGTGGCCCGATGCACAGGGTGTCCGTCAACTATGAAGAATATAGGATTGGCAGCCCTATATATCAGCCTCCTTAGAAAATCACAGAACTGCATGGCCGACAGCTTGCCTCCTATGATCATGAATTTCATATGCCCTTTTGGGCTTATTGCAGATATCATGTTCAGTCCAAACCGGGCACTCGTTGCCCTTACGATGGGTGTTTTGCCTATCGGCGCCCATGTAATGCCAGAGTGAAAATCAGAACGGACGCCAGCCTCGTCACCAAAGTATATTGCCGCCTTTTGTCTCTTGGCAAGAGCTTTAATTGCGGGATATTCCTCTTTCAGCCACTTCTCTACCAATGATGGATTCTGCTGAAAAGCCTTCACCAAAGGCTTCTGACAACTCAAGCCAAGCTGCGCAAGCAGCCTTCCAACAGAGGCAAGGCTCAGCTTTATCCCGTATTTCCTCTCAATCAGTTGCCGTATCATTTCCCTTGTCCACAGAGCATAAGGAAGTTTCAATTGTAATGGGTTCTTCATTGTCACCGTATCATAAATCCACTTCATCTGCTTGCCGTTAATCTTCCAAGGTCTTCCCGTCAACTTCCTCGCCTTGAGTGCATCCCATCCACCAGCGCGATACTTCGATAACCAGTCATAAATGCAGGCTCTGGAAAATCCAAAGACCTTGATGACATGCTCGGGGCTCTGCCCGGCTTGCACCTGGCTTACCGCTCGCACCCTCATCTCCTGTAGCGTCTTGTGATCGAGCTTCCTTCCATCTAATGACTTCATAGAGATATTCTACATCATTCATGTCTCTATGTCCAGTTACTTATGAACTGATTAGTATCATCAGCCGGTAGGTTGGGTTGAACGCAGTAAAACCCAACATAATCAACCCTGCCTGCGTTCCATTTTCAGCGGGTGTTTCATAAGGCGCTATTCATAGCGCAGTACGCGGATATTTGACGTGTCGTTTAGGGGCGCCCGAACCTTGGGCTGCAGGACGGGATTTATGCCGTGCCTGAGCAGGCACACCTGTCTTTTTTGCGGCTGGCCGGAAAGTCGGCCTTGCCATCGAATGCTCCTTCTGGGGCGCAGGGACGTTGTAGTTGAAGCTCTTGATGGTCTGACGTTCGAGCTGGAAATGGAGCGCTTTTTCTATTGTGCGTACCATAACCGTGTCCTCTGAGGTCACAAGGGTGAAGGCGTCGCCGCTTCTGGCGGCCCTGCCGGTCCTGCCTATGCGGTGGATGTATGCCTCGGCTGTATTGGGAATGTCAAAGTTTATGACATGAGAAATCTGCGAGACATCTATGCCGCGTGCGGCTATGTCTGTTGCCACTAATATCTGGAATGTGCCGTTACGAAACCCGTCGAGAGCAGCCTTCCGCCGGTTTTGGGAGAGGTTTCCCTGAAGCGAGGCCGCTTTATACCCGGCCTTGGCGAGTTGTTCTCCGAGCCGTCTGGCACGGTGTTTGGTGCGGGTGAAGATTAGCACTGATTCGGTATCCGTATGATGGAGTAGCTCAAGGAGAAGCCCGGTTTTCAGGTGCTCTGAAACCGGGTAGAGGGCATGGCTCACGGTGACCGCAGGCGCTACCTTATCCACCTGCACGGTGACCGGGTTGCGGAGGACATCGTGGGCCAGACGTTTGATCTCTTCAGGCATGGTGGCCGAGAAGAGAAGGGTCTGCCGCTCCCTCGGAATCTGTTTAAGTATTCTTCGGATATCGGGCAAAAAACCCATGTCGAACATATGGTCTGCCTCGTCAAGGACCAGAACCTCCAGCCTGGCAAGTTTGATGGTCGCATGGCCGATGTGATCCAGCAGGCGGCCGGGACAGGCAACAACAATCTCGGCGCCCTGCTTCAGTTTTTGCACCTGCGGACCGATGTTTACTCCGCCATAAATGGTGACGCTCCTAAGGCGGGTCTTGCTTCCGAGGGTTTGAATGGCCTGGTGGATCTGCTCAGCCAGTTCGCGTGTAGGGGCGATAATGAGAGCCCGCACATAACCACGGTCGCCCTGCATCAAACGGTGCAGTATAGGCAGTGCAAATGCAGCAGTCTTTCCTGTGCCGGTTTGGGCAATGCCCATGACATCCAGTCCATTCATTACAGCCGGTATTGCCTGGGTCTGGATAGGGGTCGGTGTAACATATCCTGCTGATGCCGCTCCAGCCTCCACAGCAGCATTTAGGTGAAATTTTTTAAAATCCATAATCTCCTTCTTTCTTGCTCCAAAAAAAAACCCCAGAGTCATTCTGGGGCATACGCTTCTATCTCGTTTTCTTCCCGGAACAGCCAATTAATATTCTTATATAATAACAGCTTTTGCAAGGCCGTGTCAAGCTGATGATATTAATAGGGTATGCTCTCTGGAACTAAAGAGCCTGCCTGTTGGATGGGCAATGATATTTACAACACCTGTTTCAATTGCCTTTACGCTTTCCGGCAGGCCTTCAAAGGCAAGCCCTGCATTTCTATAGGAGCGGACACGAAATGGATTCTCGCCCTTTATCTCAAGAAGCTCTGCAATCTCTTGAAATATCTTCGCAATGTCATCGTTTTCCATTTAAGCAGCCTTTTTCCCAATAAATATGATATAGGGAGAGAGCGACTGGGATTTTAGAAATTCCCATAAAAAAAGGTGATAACCCCTAAAACAACTCCAACAATGCCTGCAACCTTTCTGCGTCTGAACACAACATCTTCGCCAAGTTCTTTTGCAGTCCGCCTTTCGCCCGGAGAAATATCCAGTAGCGTATCTTAAAATAACCTGCAGCAAGCTCAACAATACCGAGAGGTATGAGAACGGATGCCATAATCTTGTGATTCATATTACCACCAGTTCCAGATAGAGATTATAAATATAACAACAAAGGTCAAGGCAAGGCTCATATAAGCAAGGAAGAAGAACAGCCTTTCGTGAAAGGGTCTTTTTCTTTCACCAGCAAGTAGTTTGCCGACAAGAGGCATTGACAGGATATTCTCTTCACCATGCGGCGCAATCTTTATTGCATCTGTTAAATCAAAGCCAGGCAGGTGCTTTCTCATATGGTTTCCTTCCTGCCAAAGCCTGCTGTTCGTAACATCATAGATATTCCCCTTATATGCAACATAAGCAGGCCTCCCATCCTTGCCGTCAAACTGTGCAAATTCTGTTAAGGTCATATCCTGTTTATGCTGAATACTCAGATCCCGCCTCTTTTTTAGTTTTGGACCAATTATAAATGTTACAGTTGTAGCAGTAGCAGCCATTACAAGAAAGAGCGCTATCTTTATTAATAATAAAATTCCGAATCTTGTACTAAAAAGCATATTCCATGACGGCACCTTAACAATTGCCAAAAGCGTCCCTGTAATCAGCATAATAGTTATTGAAAGCCAGCCGAGTGTCAGCTCTCCTTTTGGCAGACCTCTTGAGGCATAAGCAGGTTTTAGAAGTATATGGACATACAAGATAGTCCCAAACCATAATACAGCAGTCATTGCGTGGACATAGCCCATTATAAATCTTATAAAATGCATTGTTGATGAAAGCGGCCTATATAATCCCTTTGCCTGCAATTCATTTTTGTAGGCATTGCCCTCAGTAGTAAGCCTTCCGCCGCCTGCAGGGTCAATATGACATGCAAGGCAAGGCTTGCCAGTGTCTCTGGAATAGTCAGGTGTGCTAAAGGCATTAGCAGGAAAAAGGAGTATAAAGAGCAGAAATAGCGGTTTTATGAAAATGTTTTTCATTGTGCTGTTTGAGAATAGTGTCCTGTCCCTAACACTTCTTTACATTATTTTAGTGTCATTCCCGCAACGTTTTTGAGCGGGAATCCAGGAAAGGAATTAGGTTCCAGTTTTCACGGGAAACCCTGGATTCCTGCCAGAAACATGCAGGAATGACAAAAAGTGTAAAGCTATTTATGAGACATCACAATAGCATAGTGCGGCAGAAGGTTCAAGCGCTACCTTTTCTCCTCCTTAAATGCTTTCTCCATCTCTCTTGCAGCATCACGCTTTTTTATGTCCTCGCGCTTATCATATTGCTTCTTTCCTTTAGCCAATGCGAGCTCAATCTTTGCCTTTCCATCTTTAAAGTATATCTTTAAGGGCAGCAGTGTATAGCCTTTCTGCATCATCTTTCCCATCAGTCTTTGTATCTCACCTTTATGCATAAGGAGCTTTCTTGTCCTTAAAGGGTCGTGGTTTGCAATATTTCCATGAGAATAAGGGCTTATGTGGCAATTATATAAGAATATCTCCTCATTCTCCACCCTTGCAAAGCTGTCCTTGAGGTTTGCCCTGCCTTCTCTTAATGACTTGACCTCTGTGCCTTTGAGCAGCATCCCTGCTTCATAGCTCTCTTCTATGTGGTAGTCGTGATAAGCCTTTTTATTCGTAGCCACAATTTTCATGAATCAATCTTAACATAAAAACAGGGAATAACCAAAAAAAACTTGACATATATAGCACTTGTTGCTTATTATATGGTTTGCTTTTGATTTAGAAAGGAGTATTATAAGATGTCTATAACATACAGGCAGCCAAGCAATCTAAAAAGAAAGAGGACCCATGGTTTCCTAAAGAGGATGGAGACAAAGGACGGACAGAAGGTTATTAAGAGGAGAAGGGCTAAGGGGAGAAAAAAACTAAGTGTATAAACGGCTTTGTAAAAAGTCCGTCATTCGGCAGGCTCATGACACAGTCTGCTGCGTTGTCGCTTCGGCCTCGATCCGCTTTGCATCTGGAGTTTTTTTCAAAGCCGTTTTGAGCAAGCATCATAAGATTTGAGCAATGCTGTGACCCTCACAATTCCCAAGAATGAGCAGATAAAAAGAACCTTTGAATACAAAAGGGCCTATGAAAAGGGAAAGAGATATTACAGCAGCAGCATAATCCTCTATGTTCTGAATAATAACCTTCAATACAGCCGAGTTGGTATTAGCGTTGGAAAGAAGGTCGGCGGCAGTGTTAAGAGAAATCGGATTAAGCGCCTATTAAGGGAGATATTGAGACACATCTGGCAGAATGTAATAAAAGAAAGGGATATTGTGGTTGTTGCAAAAAGAGAGGCTGAGGGAAAGGACTTAAGAGTTGTGTGGCGGGACTTAGAAGGCCTGTTTAAAAAGGCAGGGCTTATTGAGAATAAAAATAGATGAAAACGCTTTTTATATATTTAATTAAATTGTACAAGAAAGTGATTTCACCAATCCTTCCTCAATCATGCCGTTTTTATCCGAGCTGCTCCTGTTATGCTGTTGAGGCATTAGAACAGCATGGAGCAGGCAAGGGCTCTCTATTAGCCCTTCGCCGCATATTAAAGTGCCATCCCTTTCATCCCGGCGGATACGACCCAGTAAAATAATAATGGAGAATAAATGGAAAAAAGATTAATTATAGCAACAGTACTGTCAGTGCTTGTCTTGTTAACATTTTCATATTTCTTCCAGACTCCTCTATTAACAAAAAAGGGGCCAGAGCAAAAGACTGCAGCAGAGAAGTCTGTGGAGGATAAAAAGGCGGTTGCTCCTGAAGAGAAGCTGCCTGATAAGAAGGCAAAACAGGCGCCTTTGCCTTCAGAGAAAGAGATTATTATAGAAACAGACCTGTACAGAGCAATTCTGACAAACAGGGGCGGTGTAATCAAGGCATGGGAGCTTAAAAAATATAAAGATACCGGAAAGTCGCAGGTTCAGTTAATCCCTCAGGCTGATGGGATTATTTATCCGCTCTCATTAGATATTGAAGGCGCTGATATTAATGATAAGATATTTGCAGCAGATAAAAATAATATAAGCCTTAGCAAGGATATGGTCAAAGATACAATTACGCTCTCCTACGCTGATTCAAAAGGCATAAAAGTAGAAAAGAGGCTTACCTTTTATAATGATACCTATAAGATTGATATTGATTTATCAGCAGAAGGGATGGACAAACCTGTATTTTTTTCCATTGGCTCAGACTTCGGGATATTTGACAAAAAAGCAACAGGCCGTGGCAGCTATATCGGAGCAGTTGCATCTGTTGACGGAAAGGTTAAAAGGGATTTACCCAAAAAGGCAGGCGAGGTTGTTCAATATCAGGGAAAGATTGCATGGGCTGCAACAGAGGATAAATATTTTATTGCCTCAATAATCCCTAAAAATAAAATAGACGAGGTTGTTGTAAGAAAAGAGGAAAAAGAAAGGTTTAACACCATTATTAAGTTTGCAAAGGCTGATAAGCTGAAAGAGACCATTGTGCTTTATGCAGGGCCAAAGGAATACAGCAGGCTTGAATCATTTAGAATCGGGCTTGAGGATACCATCCCCTTAGGCTGGTTCTGGTTTATTGGCCTGCCTTTATTTCATTTGATGAAATGGCTTTATAAGATATTAGGAAACTACGGCATTGCAATAATATTGATAACAGCAATTATAAAGGTAATCTTTGCGCCCCTGACGCACAAGAGCTATAAGTCAATGAAGGAGATGCAAAAGCTCCAGCCAAAGATAACGGCGCTACAGAAGAAATTTAAGGATGACAAGCAGAAATTAAATATTGAAATGATGAACCTTTACAAAACACACAAGGTCAATCCTGTAAGCGGCTGCCTGCCGATGGTTATCCAGATACCAGTGTTTATTGCCTTGTATAATGTCCTTTCTTATGCAATAGAATTAAGGCATGCGCCGTTTTTCTGGTGGATACAGGATTTAGCTGCCATGGATCCGTATTATATCCTCCCAGTAGTAATGGGCGCCTCAATGCTAATCCAGCAGTGGTTGACGCCTACGGCCCCTACTGCCGACCCCATTCAGTCAAAGATGATGCTCCTTATGCCTGTTATATTTACGTTTATGTTCCTGAGTTTTCCATCAGGCCTTGTCCTTTACTGGCTTGTGAACAATGTCCTCTCCATAGCACAGCAGTTAGTTACCAATAAATATCTGACGACGCCTGCACCAACAGAGGCTTCGTAGGGGCTTAATATATTAAGCCCAACATCGTGGGTTATTTGACTTGCCAGTTAAAATCCTATAAAATTTCATTATGAAAAATGAAGATACAATTTGTGCTATTTCCACACCAATCGGCGAGGGAGGAATAGGCATCGTCCGCATAAGCGGTAAGGATGCTATCCTGATTGCTGATAAGATTTTCTTTCCAAAAAGGAATAAAAAACTTAGCGCCCTTCCAAGCCACACCATCCATTACGGTGAGATAAGGGATGACAGCAAAGAAAAAATAGACGAGACGCTTATAAGCATAATGAAAGCGCCGAATACCTATACAAAAGAGGATGTGGTTGAGATTAATTGCCATGGCGGCGCAGTGCCTTTAAAAAGGGTTATGGAGCTTGTATTAAAAAATGGCGCAAGGCTTGCGGAACCCGGCGAATTTACGAAAAGGGCCTTCTTAAATGGCAGGATAGATTTGTCGCAGGCAGAAGCAGTGATAGACATAATAAACTCCAAGACAGATGACAGTCTGCGGCTTGCAGTAAATCAGCTCTCCGGAATCTTGTCTAAGAAGGTCAATGCAATCAGGGAAGAACTTATTTCAATCATTGCCTCTGTTGAGGCGTCTATAGATTTTGTTGATGAGAATATAGAATTTATTTCAAGAGTTGAGATGGGGAAAAGGATTAAGAGGGCTCTTGATGAAATTGAAACACTTATAACTACAGCAGATGAAGGAAAGATTTATAAGGAAGGCATTGCAACTGCTATTATCGGCAGGCCGAATATTGGCAAGTCAAGCCTCCTTAACGCCTTGCTGAAAGAGGAGAGGGCAATAGTAACATCCGTCCCGGGGACAACAAGGGATGTGATTGAAGAATGGGTGAATATACAGGGCATGCCATTGCGCATACTTGATACTGCCGGCATAAGGCATACAGAGGATATTGTGGAGATAGAAGGCGTAAAAAGAAGCAGAGAGGCAATAAAAAGGGCAGACCTTATCCTATTATTAATAGACGGAAGTATTAAGCTGAAAGAGGAGGACAAAAGCCTGATAGAAGAGGTAGGGGATAAGAGGCTGATTGTCCTTTTAAACAAATCAGACCTGCTGTCTGTAGTCAAAGAGGATGATATTAAAAAGTTTCTGCCAGATAAAGAAGTAGTTTCTATCTCTGCATTAACAGGAGATGGCATTGATAGCTTAAGGTCAGTTATTCATAGTCTCCTGTTTAAAGGCAGGATAACAGCAGGCGAGAGGCCGATAATCACAAACCTCAGGCATAAGACAGCGCTTGAAAAAACAAAGAAGGCATTAGAAACTCTTGAAGGCTCTTTGAAGAATGAGATGTCAGAGGAATTCCTTGCAGTGGACTTGCGAGGGGCGCTCAATGCCCTCGGCGAGATTACAGGCGAGACAGCAACAGAGGAAATACTAAACAGGATATTTGAGGAGTTTTGCGTTGGGAAGTAGGGGAAATGTCTCCGTTTGTTAAGGACGAATAATGAAGCAAACACCGCTGTACAACAAACATAAAGAATTAGGCGCGAGGTTCATAGAGTTTGCTAAATGGGAGATGCCGCTGCAATATTCCGGCGTCATTGAGGAGCATCATGCTGTTAGAAAGGCTGCAGGGCTTTTTGATGTCAGCCATTTGACGAGGATAGAGATAAAAGGGAAAGATGCTATTTCCTCTATCAATAAATTAATTACCACAAATTTAGAAAAGCTAAAACAAGGGCACAGCCAATATACACTTCTTTGTGATGAGAATGGCGGGATTATTGATGACCTTCTATTATATAAAAGTCCTGATGGCTCTATCTTTCTCTGCGCTAATGCAATAAACAAGGAGAAGGTAATTGCCTGGCTTGAAAAATATGCGTCCACTTATAGTGTGGATATCAAAGATATAACTGATGCCTTTGCCCAGATAGCCTTACAGGGGCCAGAGGCACAGGGGATTCTACAGAAGCTTACTCCCACAAATCTATCAGAGATAAAGAGATCTGCCTTTGCAGAGATAAGTTTTGATGGCATTACCCTTTTGGCATCACGAACAGGCTACACTGGCGAGGATGGTTTTGAGATATACCCCTCAGCTTCAGAGACTGAAACTGTCTGGGACAAATTGATTGCAACAGGCGCTGAATCTGGTCTGAAGCCTGCTGGCCTTGGCGCAAGAGACACCTTACGGCTTGAGATGGGTTATCTTTTGTATGGCCATGATATTGATGAAAAGTCAACACCTTTAGAAGCGGGGCTGGGGCGTTTTGTTTCATTTGAAAAAGGGAATTTCATTGGCAGAGCAGCCTTGATTGCACAAAAGCAGAATGGCATTAAAAGAAGATTGATTGGCTTTGCGTTGATAGATAAAGGCATACCACGAGCGGGCTGTAAAATAATGGCAAGGGGCATTGAGATTGGCGTTGTAACAAGCGGTAATATGTCGCCTACATTAAAAAAAGGGATCGGCCTCGGCTATGTTAATATAGAGTATGATAAAATAGGTGAAGAGATAGCAGTAGAGATAAGGGGAAAGAACGTATTAGCAAAAGCAGTCTCTTTGCCTTTTTATAAAAAATAACAGGAGAAACAGTATGGGTTATGTGCCGAATACTGAGAAGGACAAAAAAGAGATGCTCAACGCTATTGGTGTAAGGGACATAGGGGAGCTTCTGACTGACATCCCTGAGGAGATAAGGCTTAAACATGGACTCAATCTTCCTTCTCCTTTATCAGAGATTGAATTAAAAAAGGAGATGCTTGTTTTAAGCGAAAAGAATGCTGACCTTTTGCACTATACCTCTTTTCTCGGTGCAGGGGCATACGACCATTATATCCCGAGTGTGGTGGAGCACATGGTCTCCCGTTCAGAGTTTTATGCTGCGTACACGCCATATCAGGCAGAGGCAAGCCAGGGCATGCTCCAGTCTATTTACGAATTCCAGAGTATAATATGCGAGCTTACAGGAATGGAGGCTGCCAATGCCTCTATGTATGATGGCGCTTCAGCAACAGCAGAGGCAGCTATGATGGCCATCAGGATAACAAAGAGAAAAGAGGTCATTGTATCACGGGCGATTCATCCAAATTACAGAATGGTTCTGAAGACATATCTACAGGGGATTGGAGTAACTATAAAAGAAATTCCATTTAAAGACGGCATAACAGATGTAGATGCCTTATCTATTTCAGATAATACCGCTGCTGTCATAATCCAGCAGCCAAATTTCTTTGGCTGTATTGAAGAGCTTTCAGCAATAAGTGCGATTACTAAGAAATTTGGCGCCCTCTTTATAGTATCTGTAGACCCAATCGCTATGGGCATTTTGAAATCACCCGGCGAGCTTGGCGCTGATATTGTAGTAGGGGAGGGGCAGTCCCTTGGCAACAGCCTCTCTTTTGGCGGCCCGTATTTAGGATTCTTTGCAACAAAGAAGGAGCATATAAGGCAGATGCCTGGCAGATTGGTTGGCGCTACAGTAGATGCTCAGGGGAAAAAGGGATATTGTCTTACACTACAGACAAGAGAGCAGCACATAAAGAGGGAAAGGGCAACATCTAATATATGCACTAACCAAGCCCTGTGCGCTTTGGCAGCAACCGTTTATTTGTCTGTTATCGGGAAAGAGGGATTAATAAAGGTCGCGGAGCTTTGCCTTCAAAAGGCGCACTATGCACAAAGAGAGATTACAAAGATAGAGGGTTTTAGTTCTCCATTCCCTGCCCCTTTTTTTAAGGAGTTTGTTATAAAGACGCCGGTATCTGCTCAAAGGATTTTGGAAGGGCTTCTTAAAGAAAAAATTATTGGGGGATTAGAACTTGGAAATTATTATCCAGAGCTTAAAGACCATCTCCTTATCTGTGTGACAGAGAAAAGGACAAGGGAGGAGATAGAGAGGCTTGTTGAATTACTTAAACAATATTAACGTTCTATCTCTATAATAATTCCTCCCCTTTGTAAGGGGAGGTTGGGAGGGGTAGAACTCTACCTTCCCTTGCCCCTCCTTACAAAGGAGGGGCAAAAGAGAGGTGTAAAAATGCCTGAAAGACTCATCTTTGAATACAGCTCAGAAGAAAAGAAGGGATATTCTTTACCGGAAATAGATGTGCCTGTTGAGCCTGTAGAAAAACTTATAGAGAACAGGCATCTTAGAAAAGATTTGCCTGAGCTTCCAGAAGTAAGCGAGATAGAGGTTGTTCGGCATTTCACACATCTATCACAGGAAAACTATTCCATAGACTCCCATTTTTATCCCCTCGGCTCATGCACCATGAAATATAATCCAAAAATAAATGAGGATGTGGCAAGGCTTCCCGGCTTTACCAACATTCATCCTCTGCAGCCCGAAGGCCTTTCTCAGGGCAGCCTGCAATTGATGTATGAATTAGAAAAATACCTCGCTGAGATATCAGGCCTCTCAAGGGTAACGCTTCAGCCGGCAGCAGGCGCGCAGGGAGAGATGACAGGGATGCTGATGATAAGGGCATATCACAAGGCAATGGGCAATCCGAGAAAAAAGGTGATAATTCCTGATTCTGCGCACGGGACAAACCCTGCCAGCGCAGTCCTCTCAGGCTATGAGGTGGTAGAAGTAAAGTCTGATAATGAGGGCAGGGTTGATTTAGAGGATTTAGAAAAAAAGGCAGATGCAGAGTGTGCTGCCTTTATGCTTACCAATCCGAATACACTCGGACTCTTTGAAAAGAATATATTACAGATATCAAAGATTCTAAAGGAACATGGTATCATGCTCTATCTTGACGGAGCGAACCTTAATGCCATGCTTGGCCTCTGCAGGCCAGGGGACATGGGTTTTGATGTTGTCCATTTTAATCTTCATAAGACCTTTTCAACACCGCATGGAGGCGGCGGCCCGGGTTCTGGGCCTTTGGGTGTAAAGGAGGCTCTTGTGCCTTTTCTCCCTGTGCCTGTCATTGAAAAAAAGGATGATTATTTTTATCTTAATTATGACTATCCAAAGAGCATAGGAAAGGTGCAAGGTTTCTATGGAAACTTTGGTGTGATGGTAAAGGCATATGCCTATATAAGAACGCTCGGCGCCAATGGCCTGCGTGAGGTCAGCGAGAATGCCATCTTAAATGCCAATTACATGAAAAAGAGGCTTGAAGGATATTTTAGCCTTCCATATAAAGTAGACTGTATGCACGAGTTTGTCCTTTCTGGCTCTTTGCAGAAAAAGGCAGGCGTCTCCACAAAGGATATTGCAAAGAGGCTCCTTGACTATGGCTTTCACCCGCCAACAGTATATTTCCCTTTGATTGTTGATGAGGCCATGATGATTGAGCCAACAGAAACAGAGACAAAGGAGACGCTGGATAAATTCTGCGATGCCATGATTGCAATAGCAAAAGAGGCAAAGGAGAGCCCTGAGATTGTAAAATCCGCGCCTCATACAACCCCTGTTACAAGACTTGATGAGGCCAAGGCAGCCAAGGAGCTAAATCTGCGATGGAAGAAGGGTCAGTGGGGAACATAAAGGGCAGTTAAATTTGCCTGATGGACATTGCCTGCTGGAGAGGCTGCTGCATCTGTTTTAGCTATTTAACTATAGAAATTATTATTTTGAGTGAGCAGGTGATTGTCTCTTCAAGGGAATAATCGCAATCAATGACCTTAGTGCCTTGTTAACTGATTCTGAGTTTGAAAAATATTTTCTCACATCAGGTTCCAACATAACAGCGCCTTCCTCAAGCTTAAAATATTGGACTGAAGTAGTGCCGTCTATCCGGTGTATCTCCACCTTATGGCCAGCACGATACGCTTTATAGTATTTTCCACGAACTGCACCCTTCATACTGGAAAAATCATATTCCGATTTCATGTCATCTTTGCCTGATATTTCTTTAGAAACCGCCTTCTTCATAAAATCTCCTTTCGCTCTTTGTCGCTTTTCTGCAATTAATAATACGTATTTTATCATTTCTTTCAGTGTGAGTTACAACCAAAACACGTCCATTTGCAGAAATGCCTATATTTATATAACGCTCCTCGTTTTTGGAATGTTCATTATCGGGAAATGTAAATAAAAAGAGATCATTAAAAATAGTTTTGCCATCCTCAAAATTCACCTTATGCTTCTTGAAATTAGCTTTTGCTTTGGCCTCATCCCATTCAAATGTGAGTTTCATATAACCCTTCTAAAAAAGGCGTATTCAAATTCCCTTACTAAAATCAATTTTGCATTTTCTAAAGCATCTACAATTTAATATATTTTATCAGATTTAACCCTATGATGCAAAGTTTAGGAGGAACAGATTGAATTATATATTGATGCAAATTGCCCTGTCAAACCTTTTCTTGCGAAAGGCAAATTAAAAAAATGCTAAGGTATGCAATAACTCGCCCCTGTACAAGATTAAAAGAAGAGTAAAATTAAGCGGTTAATATTTAAAGTGATAAGGTTAGGGGATGCTTAAAGCATCCTCTGTTTTTAAAGCAATAAGAAAGATTATGAAAGGGCAGAGGGGAACATAAAGGGCAGTTAAAGTTACCTGATGAACATTGCCTGTTGGAGGAGTTAGTCCGTCTATTGCTATGTTTAAATAATATGTTGTTGCGCCTGCTGTTGTGGGTTTGAAGCTTCCTATTCTTGAAGCTGTATATTAGCCTAATTATAGTCGTTCATCTTTTTTAATAGCCTGTCAGCATACTCAGAAGGGCCGTTCGGCTCCATCCATTGGTCAACTTTCTTTTCTGTAAGTAACTTAATTCTGCACTTGCGAAGCGTATCAGCGCCACTCTTTTGACATATCCCGCGAATCCACCCCTCTGGCCGACCGTAATTTGCTGTAAAATCTGATAATGCTGCATTATATTTTTCTGCAAGAGTAATTTGTGTGTTACCTTTTCCCTTCTCAACCTTTTCAACAATTGAGGCAAGGTTATCTAACGCATTTTCAACCTCTACCAAGTAAGCCTTTAGTCTTAATTCCATGAGTTCCAGTCCACCATGCAGCTTGAATAACTCATTTCTCTGAGCTACATACTTTGTAAACATAATTGAGGCTTGAGGATATCTTGAGACTTCAAAAATTCTAAAATATTTCATTGCATTATCAGCCATATTAATTTTCTCAATCATTTCCTTTGCCATAGGCGCATACTTGCTTTTTGGAGAATTCTTAATAACCTCCTCAGCCTTGCTCTTGGCATCAGAAAATTTTGACTGATTAAAAAGAGCCTCAGCTTCCTCATAAGGTTTCTTTCCCCTATCGCAGGAGGCTATTAAGATACAACATAAAAATAATATGATGCCTACTGTAAATTTATTGTCTTGCTTCCTTCAAACGGAACAAAAAGCCGGTTTGAAATAAGAAGTAGTTTTCCCTATTTTTAACATCTGATTAAACTCTCTATTCGCAGCCAACCTCCTTTCTTTGGCAATTGCCAACTTTT
>Ga0209824_10000350_pt1 | contig 29948 bp, 26 predicted proteins | sample VDWuncwatermetaG_FD_184124 | JGI IMG/M metagenome (GOLD analysis project Ga0209824, IMG submission 184124) | Wastewater microbial communities from Netherlands to study Microbial Dark Matter (Phase II) - VDW unchlorinated drinking water (SPAdes)... ...
ATTGCATCCCTGTTTTCGTCGCCAGTGATCCCGCCTGGGCCCAAAGATTTGAGGAAAAGAGGATCCCCATCATCGGAGACGACATCAAATCCCAACTGGGTGCAACCATCATTCACCGGATGCTCGCAAAACTCTTCGCAGACCGGGGAGTCAAAATCGACCGCACCTACCAGCTCAATACAGGAGGAAATACCGATTTTCTGAATATGTTGGATAAATCACGGCTCAAATCCAAAAAAATTTCAAAAACGGAAGCGGTGCAGGCCGCTCTTGAGACACCGCTTTCCTCGGAGAACATCCACATCGGGCCATCGGATTATGTCCCCTGGCAAAAAGATAATAAGATCTGCTTTATTCGCATCGAGGGACGCGGTTTCGGAAATATCCCGCTTGAACTGGACCTGCGCCTTTCCGTAGAAGATTCTCCCAACTCTGCCGGCGTTGCGATCGATGCGATCCGCTGCTGTAGGATCGCCAGAGACCGCGGGGTAGGAGGCCCTCTCATTTCTATCTCCGCCTATACGATGAAACACCCTCCCAAACAGATCTGCGACGACAAAGCCAAAGAGATGGTCAGGTATTTCGTTTTGGGGAAGATCGAAAGGTAGCACATTGCCCCTGACGCCCAATGCCATCACCCTGTTGAGCCTTCCTCTCAGTGCACTGGCCGCTTTTTTCCTGTACCAGGGTTCCTCTTACTTAGCAGCCCTCTTCATCGCTCTTTCCGGGGGCTGCGATCTTCTGGATGGGTATCTTGCGAAAAGGAGGGGGCTCGCAACGCCCTTCGGCGCCTTCCTCGACTCTACGGTAGACCGGATTGCAGAACTTGTCATTTTCATGGGGATACTTTTTTTTTATCTCCGAGTGGGGTCCTTCGTAACGGCCGGAGTCACGTATTGGGCCATGGGAGGATCTTTTGTCGTCAGTTATGCAAGAGCGCGGGCAGAAAATTTGATTCCAAATTGCCGGGTAGGGTTTTGGGAAAGGCCGGAGAGAATTGCACTGACTCTTTTGGGACTTTTGGCCGGCCGATTAAAAACGGCGCTTTGGATCTTGGCTTTCGGTACAACTGTTACAGCACTCCATCGCATCCTTCATACGCGAAGCACCCTTAACGAAAAACCGATTCATCCCCTTCAACATCTTTTTTTCAAACATCACTCCAGAAAAAGCTGGCCTTATCGGATCTACGTTCTTCTCGTCATTCTCCTGACACTCGCCGTCAGACTTCCCTAAATGAAGCCCGAACTTATGCCCGCCTGCCGGCGAGGCAGGGAGCGTAAGCGCTCATAAGTTCGTTGGTTGAATTTACCCCCCACGCTTTGCTTCGCAAAGCGAAGCATGGGGGGTTAATTCGCCCCCTCTTCTTGCTTTCGCAAGAAAGCAGAGGGGGCTCATTAAAAAAATGACCCCCCTGAACTTTCGTCCAGGGGGGCCAGAAAAAACTTCTAAGGAAAACTCTTAGAAAACGACTGTCACACCACCTGTTGCCTGAACGGCGCTATCCTGTGCATCAGACTCCCAGGCATTTCCTGGTGAGAAGGCTGCAAAGGTGCCATCGAAGGTGACATCCTCTGTATAGTCGTACTTCAAAGCGATGTCCACTTCATCACCGTAGTCATCTTCATTGGTGTAAACGGCCGTTCCAGCGATACCGTTGACGCTATCATTTTCCTCAGCGAGCGTGTAATGGAACCAGTCCACCCCGAAGCTCACATCTTTGACCGGTTCAATGCTTCCGCCTAACCGGACGATGTGCATGTTGGTGCTTGCACTTTGAGGAGTGCCGCCGCTGACCGTCGTATTCTGCATCCGGTCCGCAATGATCCCCATCGTCTGATCTTCAAACGTCGCAAGCCATGATTCCTGATCCCCCGCATTGGCTACCTCTTCCCCTGAGAAATAATAGTAGGCAAGCCGGAGAACCGGTTTCATCTTGACATCAAAGGTGTAGGCTCCATCAACCTGGAAAGCACTCGCCTGCTGATCGCGGGTGGTTGTGTACTGTCCAGTCTGAAACGCGAGCTCTGCACCTAGATCCAACCCTGCCATCGGCTCAATATTTCCACGGGCTCCAAAAGTAACGATGGAGCGGCCATGGTTGGTATCTGTGGTCCATGCCCCTCCGAGTTGAGGAGGTGTTCCGGTCCCGTCAGAGGCGTTGTGATTCCAGACCCAGTAACCGGCGATATTCGCATTGTAGTCGCCTACTGCATAGGAAACTTCTGTACCGGTTAATGTCCAGTCTTCACTACTGCCTGTCGTTGGGCTCGCAACACCGACCTCATCGATCAACGCATGAAACGCATCGACCGTGATCGGATCAAAGTCAAGAACGGCACGGACCGTATCGAACGCTTTTCTGCGGCTGAATTCTACAGCCCTCAAACCTGACTCGCGGCTGGATGCATTGCCATCCACATCACCGACCACAAGGCCGTTTCCATAACGAAGTTCCTGACGCCCGATGGTGATTGTCAAGGGGGAATAGAGGAACTCTTTTAATGTGACATTAGCCAGATCAATCGACATATCCGTATTTCCGTCGCTTGAAATGCCCGTGTCTTCAAGTCCCCAATCCCGCTCGTTCAAAACACGAACGGTCGTCGAAACATTGTCGGTGAGATCCGCATCGACTTTGACGCGGGCTGCCGTGTTAATCCAGTCCGAATCATCATCGTTGGCGGCGATATCGCTCAAATCAAAGTTGTTGCGATACCCTGCCATCGTGCGGATGTCTCCGCTTACTTTGACGTTCTGTACTTCGGCGCGCGCCGCCGGGACCACGAAGGCCACCAGCACGAGGGCCAAAGCGCAAAACAGCGCTAATCTTTTCATTCAATCCTCCTTAATACCGTTTTAATCAAGAACCTTTTTCTTTTACAGGTGGTTAGCCTTAATCGTATACACCGTATTGCTTCAGGACCCTGCAGTTTTTATCTGCATCGTCCGATAACTTCGGCTTTTGAGTGCCTCCCCCCTTTCTTCGCCGTGAGTGAAGTTACCTTAACTTATTTAGACCTCCTCTTTTATGAGGAGTACGCTTATCTTAACATAGATTCATTTGGATTGTCAAGATTTTTTTCTATTAACATCAAAATTTTATTTAACTTATTTAATTATAATAAGATATGAAAATTTAAAAAGTAACATTTTTGTCAATTTCTCTGAAGTCTCAAAATCATTTTGACGAAGCGGAAACGGGTGGTTCGACTTAGTTGATTTCACTCGTTTGCTCACCACCCTCCTAAAGCGAAGTCGAAGGAGGGTGCCCCTGGAGAGATTCGAACTCCCGACACAAGGTTTAGGAAACCTCTGCTCTGTCCATATCTGAGCTACAGGGGCTCAAATCCTCCTTAAAACTCAAGCAAAGAACGAACCGTGTGGCCTTTGAGCTTTTCCCTTCCTTTCAAGGAGGCGAGTTCAATCAGAAAAACGATGCCGACGACATTCCCGCCGAGCGATTGAATCAGTTCGAGAACAGCGGCCGATGTCCCTCCTGTGGCAAGGAGATCATCGACCACCAGAACCTGCTCTCCCGGCTTGACGGCATCTTCGTGAAGCTCGAGCGTATCCTCCCCATATTCGAGGGAATAGGTCACACGCTTCGTTCGGTAAGGAAGTTTTCCTTTTTTACGAATGGGGACGATGCCGACACCCAGTTTGTAGGCAACAGCGCTTCCGAGAATAAATCCCCGAGCTTCTACACAGGCGACGAGGTCGATCTTTTTTTTGGAAAAAAATTTTACAATTTCATCCACGGCACTTCTAAAAGAGTTTCCGTCGCGCAGAAGCGGCGTGATATCCTTAAAAAGAATCCCCTTTTTGGGAAAATCCGGAATATCCCGTATGAGTGCCCGGAGTGTTTCCATCACCGTTTACTGAAACCCTTTCAAAATGATATCTTCGGCGGCGAGATAAGACCGGAGTTTCCGCATCGCCGCATTTTCAATCTGCCTGACTCTCTCCCGTGTAATACCGAATCGCTTCGCCGTATCAGAAAGGGTGCGTGTGACGCCGTCTTGAAGTCCAAACCGGAGTGAAAGAATTTCCTGTTCGCGTTTACCCATCTTCTCTAAGAGATCTTTGATCCGTTCGTGCCGGATGACCTTTGTAAATTCATCCACCGGCGAGAGACTTGTTTCATCTTCGATAAGATCCATAAACTGGCCGGAATCATCCTCTCCGACCGGCGCATCGAGAGAAGTCGTACGGGAAATCTGTTCGCTGATCTCTTTTACCTTTTTCACCGGCAGTTTCATCGCTTTGGCGAGTTCGTTGGTGTGAGGCTTGCGGCCCAATTTTTGCGTCAACTGCTCCTGGGTTTTTTTCAACCGGCTGATCGTTTCAACCATGTACACAGGAACTCGAATGGTTTTTCCCTGATTGGCAATGGCCCGCGTAATGTACTGCTTCACCCACCAGGCGCCATAGGTTGAGAAACGGTATCCTTTTCTGGGATCAAATTTCTCAACGGCTTTCATGAGCCCCATGTTCCCTTCTTCAATGAGGTCCATAATCGGGAGACCCAAATGGGTATAGCGCTTGGCGATGTTAATGACAAGCCGGAGGTTGGACTGAATCATCGTCTTACGCGCTTTGGGATCTCCTTTTTGGACCAGTCGCGCAAGACGGATTTCTTCTTCAGGGGTTAGAAGGGGAATATCCTTGATTTCTTTAAGATATTGCCGGATCGGTTCCATCTTACGAAGTACAAGGTACAAGGTACAAGGTACAAAGTGGAACAGGAGGGATTGAAAATTTGACGCTTTTTTTTATTTTTTTCTCCATCTTTTGGCTGTTTCTGTGCTTACTTTGTACTTTTTACCTTGTACTTCTTTTAAAGTAGCCTGAGCTGCCGCAAGACGTGCAATAGGAACCCGGTAAGGGGAGCAGCTGACGTAATTCAAGCCTGCTTTGTGACAAAATTCGACACTCAAAGGGTCTCCTCCATGCTCACCGCAGATCCCCACTTTCAGATCGGGTTTTGTCTTCCGTCCTTTCTCAGTCCCTATAAGAATCAGCTGCCCCATCCCCTCCTGATCGATCGTCACAAAAGGATCAAAATCGAGAATCTTTTCCTCGAGGTAGCGGGGAAGAAACTTTCCTGTATCGTCCCGTGAGAACCCAAAGGTCATTTGCGTGAGATCATTCGTTCCGAAGCTGAAAAAATCGGCCTCTCTCGCAATTTCGTCGGCGGTGAGGGCTGCGCGGGGAATCTCAATCATCGTTCCTACCGAAAAACGGATCCGGATTCCCTCCTTTTTAAATACTTCTTCTGCGACTTCGAGGATGATTTTTTTTTGATGATGAAATTCCTGAACTGTTCCAACGAGAGGAACCATGATTTCAGGATAAATGCGGGTCTTTTCTTTAGCGAGCTCGCAGGCCGCCTCAAGAATGGCCCATGCCTGCATCCGGGTAATCTCAGGCATCGTGATCCCGAGGCGGCACCCTCTAAGTCCCAACATCGGATTAAATTCATGCAATTGTCCTAACCGTTCTAAAAACATTTCCTTCTCTTTAAGAAGAGCGGGGTTTTGTCGGGAAGAGCGAAGATCGCGGATTTCCTTCATTAATTCATCCTTTTTTGGAAGAAATTCATGAAGAGGCGGGTCGAGAAGGCGAATCGTCACGGGGTATCCCTTCATGACCCGGAAGAGACCCTTAAAATCTTCTTTCTGCATGGGGGCCAGTTTATCCAAAGCGCTCTTCCGATCTTCGGGGGTGCTCGCAAGAATCATCTCCTGCATTACAGGAAGACGTTCTTCTGCAAAAAACATATGTTCGGTCCGGCAAAGTCCGATTCCCACCGCTCCATTTTGACGCGCCACCACCGCGTCTCTCGGAGTATCGGCATTCGCACGAACGCCGAGACGACGGAACTGGTCGGCCCAGCGCATCAGTTTTCCATATTCCCCCTTTTCGAGTTCCCGGATATCCGGTTGAATGGTCGGAACTTCCCCCGCCATCACGCGGCCGGTAGTCCCATCAATGGTGATGAACTCTCCTTTTTTTATCGTGATACCGTCGACGACAAACTGCTCCCGTTCTTCATCGATTGAAATCGCGGAGCAGCCGGCGACACAGGGCTTGCCCATCTGGCGTGACACAACGACGGCGTGGGACGTGACCCCCCCTGTCGCAGTCAAGATCCCCTGAGCGGCCGCGATTCCGTGAATATCATCAGGAGAAGTCTCTTTGCGCACCAAAACAACCCGTTCGCCTCGCTTTCCCGCTTCCGCCGCCTCGTCTGCATTAAAAAGTGCTTTCCCGACAGCGGCGCCTGGAGAAGCGTTTAATCCTTTTGCGATCACTTTCACGTGGGTCCGAGGATCAATGCGGGGATGAAGAAGCTGGTCCAATTGATCCGGTTCCACCCGAAGCACCGCCTCTTGGGGAGTAATCAATTTCTCCCGCACCATGTCTACCGCTATTTTCACGGCGGCCGGACCCGTCCGCTTTCCCGTCCGGGTTTGTAACATATACAGTTTTCCCTGTTGAATGGTAAACTCAAAATCCTGGACATCCCGGTAGTGCTTCTCCAAACGCTGGGTAATCTGCACCAACTCACGATAGACCGCAGGCATCTCTTTCTTCAGCTCTGAAATCGGTTTGGGTGTACGGACGCCCGCCACAACATCCTCCCCCTGTGCATTGGTTAAGTATTCTCCAAAAAATTTCTTTTCACCGGTAGAAGGGTTTCGGGTAAAACCGACGCCTGTCCCAGAAGTCTTTCCCATGTTTCCAAAAACCATCGTCTGAACGTTTACGGCGGTTCCGAGTTCGTCTGGAATTCGGTACTGACGACGGTAAAAGATCGCCCGGTCATTATTCCACGATAGAAATACGGCATCCCGCGCCATCTCAAGCTGCCGAGTGGCATCCTGGGGAAGTTCTGTCTTGGCGTGATAGAGCGTCTCCTTAAATTGAGCGACGAGGTCTCGAAGATCCTCTGCGGTGAACTCGATATCCTGAACCAAATTTTTGACCTTCTTCTTCTCCTGGAGGATCTCTTCAAAAACATGTTTTTCAACGCCGAGGACGACATTCCCGAACATCTGGATAAAACGCCGGTAACAATCGAGAGAAAATCGTTCGTCCTTTGTTTTGCGAATGAAACCTTCTACAGTTTTATCATTGAGTCCCAAATTGAGAATGGTGTCCATCATGCCAGGCATGGAGAATTTTGCACCCGAACGGACAGAGAGGAGGAGGGGGTTTGCAGGATCCCCTAAACGGGCACTCATCCGCTGTTCGAGGTGGCGGAGATGCTTGTTTATCTCTTTCTTGACGATTTCGGGAAGGCGTTTTTTGTTTTTATAAAAAAGTTTGCAAACTTCTGTCGTGATGGTAAAACCGGGAGGAACAGGAACACCCGCATGGGTCATCTCCGCAAGACCTGCCCCTTTGCCGCCCAAAAGGTCCCGCAGGATACCTTTTCCTTCCGCTTTGCCCTCCCCAAAAAAGTAAACGTATTTTGGCATTTCCTTCCCTTTCGTTACAGCGTCTTCGGGCCCTGACCCATGATGAGTTTCGACAAATCCGCAATCGATTGGGTATAGAGTCCGTTGATTTCCTTCATCATGGCAAGGCGATTCCGGCGGATATCCTGATCCTCCACGTTGACGAGGACCTTCTCAAAAAACTGATGAAGGGTTTCAGCAAAAGCCCTTCCATAGTGTGCCGAAGCCTGCGTCCATGCACTTTGCTCGATGAGTTTTTGGATGGGGCGTTTCTCATCATTGTATATCTTCCAGAGACTTTTTTCAACTTCCTCCTGAAAAAGATCCTCCTTGACCTCTCCGATTCTTTCCCTTTCATGGAGTTGAATCGGTTTCAGGATGTTGTGCGTCCTCTCCACCACTTTGAATGCGGCAAGAAAATCGCCAGGATGTCTCTTCATCATCTCTTTGAGGGCGGAAAGTTTTTCATGCATGTCTACAGCATGGTCAATATCGGCAACCACCGCTTCAATGAGATCTTCTCGAAAACCTTCTTCTTTGAAAATTCCTTTAAGCCGTTCTCTGAGGAAGGTGGAAAGTTTTGCTGTCCTGTCCTCTTGGACCGTAAGAGACCTATCTAACAACTCCGAATTTACCTTGATCATCTCCTCGAGAGAAAACTTCCACCTTTGACTCAGGATGATTTTAAAAAGAGCGTTTGCGGCTCTGCGAAGACCATAAGGATCGCTGCTTCCCGTGGGGGATTCCCCCCCATAAAAACAGCCAACCACATGGTCCAATTTTTCGACAAAAGAGAGGGCATTGCCTAAAGGGCTTTTGGGAAACACATCCGGTACCCTGTTTTCTGCCGGGAGAAATTCCTGTGAGATGTCGCTTTTCGGGAGGTATTGTTCTCGAATAGCAAGCGCCACTTCCGCCACCTCACCTGATCTTCTTGCATAATAGGAACCCACAATCCCCTGAAGGGAGGGAAATTCCTTCACCATTTCTGTCACAAGGTCGTTTTTTGCGAGCTCACAGGAGCGGAGAAGGCTTTGGGCCTCGAAAGGGAGCGTTTGTACAAGATGAGCGGCTAACTTTTTCATCCGTTCAGATTTGTCATACATCGTTCCGAGTTTCTGGTGATAAATCAGCAGTTTAAGTTTTTCCCGGTGTTGCGGAAAAGGTCTTTTCGTATCCTTCCCAAAAAAGAAATCGGCGTCTTCAAGACGGGCGTTCAAAACATGTTCATAATTTTTTTTAACCTTTGCGATGGAAGGAGACCCGTTGGCGCAGGCAACAAAGCAAGGAAGAAGTTCCCCCTTTCGGTCTTCCACCGAGAAAAGTCTCTGGTATTTCGACATACTTGCAATGAGGACCTCTTTCGGAAGTTTTAAATATTTCTTATCAAAATGTCCGCTAAAAAGAACTGGTTTTTCAACAAGGTTTGTCACCTCATTCAAAAGAGTCTCGTTCAGTCTTTCAGAAAAACCGCCTAACTTTTGCAACTTACTTTTGAGCCGGCTCCGAATAAAACGCTTCCTGTCACCCTCACCATTCAGGGTGCATTCTTCCAGGAGAATGCCCTCTTTTTTTAAAAATGCGAGGTAATCTTCGAAGCGTCTTATTCTTTTTGGTGTCCTATTCGGCCGCGAGCCATAGGTTTTCCTGTCCGCCCTGAGACTCCCCAGTTCGAGCGGAAGAATCTCACCGTTATAAAGACAGAGAAGCCACCGGATCGGCCTTGGAAAACGAACGAACTCTCCCCGATCTCTTTCCCATCTATCTTCATTCCAACGCATCATTTTCGGAAAGTTGAGGAAACGAATGAGACCAGGAAGTTGTCCTTTTAGATAATCTCGCGCTGGGATGACTATGTGTTTTCGAATAACAATCCGACCGTTTTCTTCTCCCACTCTCTTTATAGTTTCCTGTTTACTTTTCAAAAACCCTTCCAACGTTGGCGTCGGTTTGCCATCAGAGTCATAGCAAATCTCTTTCTTTGGACCAATAATGACCTCGTTTTTCTGAGCATAAGGAGATAGGTCTTGTATATGGAGGACGATTCGACGGGGGGTTTGATAACCGGAGATCCCTCCATACTGAAAGCCCTCCTGATCTAACGCGGCTTTCACGAGATTTACCAAACTTTCTTCGCTTCTCAAAAGCTCGAGGTAGGTCCAGGGGATCTCCTCGGTCCCAATCTCCAGGAGCAATTCCGTTTGCTTTGAACGAGACTTTTTTATCATGATATTTTCAGATAAAGTTCTGCGCACGCCTTTGCAGCGCTGCGGACCCTTCCGATAAAGGTCGGCCTTTCCACCTGACTGACCGCTCCTCGTGCATCCAACTGATTAAAGACATGAGACATTTTTAAAACAAAATCGTAAGCGTTCGGGAGGATTCCCTCTTTGAGGAGCCGCTTCGATTGTTCTTCATAACGGTTAAAGAGTTCAAGAAGTAACTGAGGGTCGCTTTTTTCAAAATTATAGCGGGAACATTCTTCCTCGTTCTTCTGGTAGAGATCTCCGTATGTCACATGATCCGACCACTTCAGTTTAAAAATATTATATTGGCCTTGAAGAAACATGCAGATCCGTTCCAAACCATAAGTCATCTCACAGGGAATCACTTCTAAATCAATCCCTGCAATTCTTTGAAAATAGGTAAATTGAGTGACCTCCAGACTGTCGAGCCAGACCTCCCATCCCAATCCCTGAGCCCCCAGCGTCGGAGATTCCCAGTCATCTTTGACAAACCGGACATCATGCTCCTTCAGACGGACGCCGACGACCCGAAGGCTTTCTAAGTAGGTTTGTTGAACGTTCTCCGGAGCGGGTTTGAGGATGACTTGATATTGAAAGTAGTGCTGAACTCTAAAAGGGTTCTTTCCATATCTTCCATCTGTGGGTCGACGACAAGGTTGAACATAAGCGGTTTTCCATGGTTGTCGTCCTAATACTTTAAAGAAGGTGGCAGGATGAAACGTCCCGGCGCCCATCTCCACATCCAGAGGCTGAAGCAGGGTACACCCCTTTTTCTTCCAAAAGGCATTCAGCGCCAAAACAAGGTCTTGAAAATTCAAAGGGTTTCTAGCTCCTTTAAAAAGTCTCTTGAGTGAATTTTTTCATCCAGATGAAAGTCTATGAAACACTTGAGAATTTCTCTCAACTCTTCATGGCAACGCCGCGAGATCCGTATGCGATAAGCAAGTTCCCATGAAGAGGAGAGTAGATGCTGTAACGAAGCGAGAGTTCCTTTGGAAATCTGCAATACACCGGTTTCGTCTTCAACACAACGTCCACAAAGAAGTCCCCCTTTTCGGAGACTGAGGGCAGGGGGGATTACGATCCTCCCTCCGCATTCCTGGCAACGGGAAAGTTCCGGCATAAGACCTAAAAGGGAAAGGAGCTTGACCTCAAAGATACGGGCTGTTTCTTCAAGGCGTTCCCTCTTCGATACTTCCCGGAGCGCCTCAAGGAGAAGAGCATACATCCGCCCACTTCGGTCCCCCAGTTCTGTTGAACGGTCCACAAGCTCCGTAAAATAGACACCATAGGCCATCTTCTTAAGATCCGAACGGATCGTGACAAAGGGATCAATGAGATCGCACTGGGAGAGAAGCTGAAGATCTGAACGGCTCCTTTCGTAAAAAACGATTCGATTACAACTAAAAAGGTCGAAGGTGGAACCGAAACGGTCCGGCCGTCTTCTCACCCCCTTGGCAAGGGTATGAATTTTTCCGAAATCCTCTGTGAAAAAGGTCAGGAGCCGGCTCGTCTCCCGGAAAAGAGTAGAACGTAAAATGACCCCGTTCGTGGTCTGGATCATAATCCAAAAAATTTCACAACGAGAAAGGTGACCAAAACTCCCAAAAGTGCCCCCGCGATCGATTCCAAAAGTGTATGAAATCCTGCCCGTATCCTGTACCGAGCGACAAGGATTGCTAGAATAAAAACAAGGACCGTCACCAAGAGATTCGATTGAAAAAGGCCTATCAGCGTCCAGAGAGAAAATGCAAAGGCGGCATGTCCGCTCGGCATCCCCCCCAGAAGAGGTGTTCCCCGGTGGAAAAAAAGTTTTGCGGTAATAACCATTAAGAGAACAATAGACAGCGCCAGAAAACTGACATGCCAGGGGGCCAGCCTGACTTGTTCAAATCCTCCTTCCAAAATCTTTTTGAAAAGATCCGCGAAAATGACGCAACCCACGCAAACGGCGCTGACGGCAGAGACAAGAACCGCTCCGGCAGCCACATCTTTTGCGGCACGAGCCATGGGGTGAAAATGATCTTTGGTCAGATCAATCACCAACTCCACCGCCGTATTGAGCATCTCGGCAGCAATCACAAAAGAGATCGTGAGAAGCAAAATCAGAAATTCTGTCCGGCCCACCCCAAAAATGGTGGAAAGAAGAAGTACGCCGACCCCCGTTCCTACATGAATCTGGAAATTCCTTTGGGTTTTAACGGCGTGTGTTAAGCCTTCGATGGCATTATTGAAGCTTTCCGTCAGACCCCGTTTTGGCACTGCCTGAGAAGTTCTCTTTCTTTTTGGCGCATTTTCAAACGGGCCGCCTTTTTTCGATCCTTATAGCCCAACAAATGCAAAATTCCGTGAATCACATAAAGAGTTAGCTCTCGATCCACATTTGAACGAAACCGTTTCGCCTGACGGAGGGCTGTTTCCGTCGAGATGGCAATGTCTCCCAGAAGACACGGATCTCCTTTGAGTGTTTTTCCTTCCTGCATACTGAAAGCAAGAACATCCGTGGGTTCCTTTTTTCCGAGGTAGCGTTTGTGAAGTTCTGCCATCTTGACATCGTCAAGGAAAAGAATGTTCAAGCGGATCTCTTTTCCGAGACGAAAATGCTCCAGTACCACCCCTGCAATACGTCGGATCTTCGCGGGCCGAATCGGAAGGGATCGCTGGTTATTCCGGATGTCGATCACGCGTCATTCCTTTTCCCCAAGCCTTCCGTAAGCCTCAATAATCTGCTGAACCAGTTCATGCCGGACGACATCCTGGCCTGTAAAATGGATGAAAGCGATTCCGTCAATATGCTTCAGAAGATTCTGGACCTGAACAAGCCCTGAAGGTTTATCGACGGGGAGGTCTACTTGTGTGACATCTCCTGTAATGACCGTTTTCGAGTCAAATCCCAGCCGCGTCAAAAACATTTTCATCTGTTCCTGCGTGGAATTCTGTGCCTCATCGAGGATAATAAACGAATCGTTGAGCGTCCTCCCCCTCATAAACGCAAGAGGGGCCACTTCAATGATGCCCCGTTCAATGTAACGCTCGATTTTGTCAACCTCCATCATGTCATAGAGGGCATCGTAAAGAGGACGCAGATACGGCGAAATCTTCTCGACCATATCTCCCGGCAAAAAACCGAGCCGCTCTCCTGCCTCCACGGCGGGCCGGGTGAGTATTATCCGGCTGACTTCCTGTCGCTGGAGTGCCTGTACCGCCATCGCCATCGCAAGATAGGTCTTCCCTGTTCCTGCAGGCCCGATACCGAAGACGATATCGTAATTCCGGATGGCATCGACATACCGTTTTTGCCCGGTCGTTTTCGGAGTGATAAACTGCCTCTTGGAGGAAACTTCAATCCGGTCAAGGTAGATGCCGGGAAGGTCCGTCAGACGGTTTTCTTTTGCCGTGCGCATTGCATAAATCACATCGTGCATCTTTAAGGAGCCGCCGTTCCGTATGACAACCAATAACGTTTCGATCAGTTTAGCAACCTTTTCGACTCCTTCCGTTTCTCCAGAGACTACCAATTCTTCTCCTCGGGAGAAGAGTTGAACATCAAACTCCTTCTCTATCAATTTCAGATGGTCATCATGCCGTCCGAAAAGGTTCTTGGCTTCTTCGTTATCTTTGAGTTTGAACCGTTTCTCCATCGAATGCGTCACTTATTTGATGGTTCCTTGATGAGAAGAGGAGACCTTTCCTTTTTGTTCGGATGGCGGAATGCGAAGCACCTGTCCCGGTTTCAGATGGTTTGGATCTTTGAGGGAATCACGATTCGCTTCATAAATGCGGTGCCACGCTTTTGAGGTTCCGTATACTTTAGAGGAAATTTCTCCAAGGGTATCTCCTTTTTTGACCGTGTAACGGGTATAAGAAGGAGCTGCTTTTTCTTCCTTCTCTTCCCATTCCTTCTCTTCCGGAGGGGCCACCACGGTCCGATGAAAGGAGGGTGTAACTGACCTCTGAATTTCTTTCATAGGAGCCGCTTCTTCCTTTCTGGGGCGTCTCTGGGCCGGCCCTCCCATCATAAATCCCCGGTTCCCCCATAGTTCCTTGTCATGCCACTCCCGATGCCATTCCGGGACCCTCACAGCAACTTCATAGGTCGGAACTTCGATGTCCCACTCCACATAGTCTCGCGTGGAAGACGCCTTTGAAGGAGTCTTTGGAACAGCGCCCTGAAGGATTCCTCTATTTCCTTCCAATCTTTGATCCACCCGCTCCCGCGTGACCACTTCCACTTTTCGGAGACATCCCGTCAAAACGAAAAGGGCTCCCAAAAAGACAAAGGTTTTCAAAATTCTTTTTCGATCAACACCGGACATTTTCAAAACTCCTTTCTCGAGGTCTCCGAAAGTATCTTAGGGAGACCTCATGATTACACTGATTTCCTGATTTTTTACCTTTTAGAAATCTGCAAACCGAGCTCCTTCAATTTTTCCACGGGAACGTCCGAAGGGGCAACCGTTAAGGGACAGGTTCCCTTCTGCGTTTTTGGAAATGCAATCACTTCGCGGATGCTTGTTGCTTCGTCGGTATCCGATAATTTACCATCCCGCAGGTCAACGAGCATCGCCACCAACCGATCTAATCCAAAAGCGATCCCTCCGTGCGGAGGGGCTCCATACGTAAAGGCTTCGAGCAAAAAGCCGAAGCGCTCCTTTTGTTCCTGTTCAGAAAGCCTCAGGATCTTAAAAATTTCTTCCTGAATGCGCCGGTCATGAATTCGGATGCTGCCACTTCCAAGTTCCACGCCATTCAGGACAATATCATAAGCACACGACCGCACTTCCAAGAGCTTTTCTGAATCGCTGCTCGAAAGACGCCCAATATCCTCCCCCTTCGGCGCAGTAAACGGGTGATGTGAAGAAGTCAAATGGCCTTCTTCGTCTTTTTCAAAAAGAGGAAAATCGGTAATCCAGACGAAACGGCATTCCTTTTCCTTCCCTTTCAGGAGGTCGAGATAAGTTCTTTCTTTTAAACGATCTCTCACCCTGCCAAGTGCCTTCTGAGCCACTCTCTCTTTTTCGTCCGCAACCATAAGGACGAGATCCCCTTCCAAAACCCGCAATTTCTCCGAAACGGCCTCAAGCGACTCCTTTTTAAAATGTTTCGAAATATGCGAAACGAGCGATCCTTTCTCACACTTAAAAGGAGCAAGCTCTTTTGCCCCTCTCCCCTTGGCTTCTTCCCTCAGTGCCTCAACCTGCTTTTCCGAGAGCCTCGATCCCTTGGGGGCATTGAGTGCAAAAATACGTCCTCCGTTTTTAACGACCATTTGAAATTTCTCAAATCCGCAGTTCCGTAAAGAATCGGTAAGGTCCTGCAGTTTGACTTCAAATCTTGCATCGGGTGAGTCCGCCCCGTAGATTCTAAGGGCTTCCTCATAGGTCATCCGAGGGAAAGGAAGTTTCACTTTTTCCAGAAAAGGAAATCCGTCGAAAATTTCCTTAAAAAGCCGTTCGATCAGGCTAAAAATTTCCTCTTCATCCGGAAATGAGAGCTCAATATCGACTTGGGTAAATTCCGGCTGCCGGTCCGCCCGAAGATCTTCATCCCTGAAACAGCGCGAAATTTGGAAATAGCGGTCAATCCCCGAAACCATCAGGAGCTGTTTAAAAAGTTGTGGCGATTGCGGGAGGGCATAGAATTTCCCGATATTCAAGCGGCTTGGGACAAGGTAATCCCGCGCCCCTTCGGGTGTGCTTTTCGTCAGAATAGGCGTCTCCACGTCAATAAAGCCTTCCCGATCCAAAAAACTCCTTGCTATTTGAGAAACACGATGTCTCAGAATGAGGTTTTCCTTCATAATCTTGCGCCGGAGGTCGAGATAGCGGTAAGCCAATCGCACCTCCTCGGAAGCGGTCGTCTCTTCCTCAATTTCAAAGGGAGGAGTCTTTGCACTATTGAGAATCGTCAGGAATTCAGAAACGACCTCGATCTGCCCAGTAGGAAGATTCGGGTTTTCTGTACCGACCGGCCTGCGCCGCACCTTTCCATGCACCTCCACAACGAATTCAGAACGCAGTTCCTTTGCCCTCCCAAAAAGCTCTTTTTGTTCTGGACTGAAAAGTATTTGTACAAGACCCGACACATCCCGCAGGTCAATAAAAACGAGTCCCCCATGATCGCGGCGCCGATGAACCCATCCCAGAAGAACCACCTCCCGGCCGATCTGTTCTGAACGGAGTTCTCCGCAGCGGCAACTTCGCTTCACTTTTTCTCCTTTCCTATCCGCCGTGAGAGTTCTCCAACCAACTCCTTTTGCGATATTTTTTCTTCTTGACCGCTCTCCATCTCCCTAAGGGTCACCATTTTCTCCTTCAATTCATCCTCCCCGATCAAAAGAACTCTCTTCGCCTTGAGATGGTCGGCGAGGCGCATTTGTGCTTTAAGCGACCTTTTTTCAAAATCAAGCAGAGTTGAAATTCCTGCTTTCCGAAGGGCATTCAGAATCTCAAAAGCGGTTTCCAATGTCTTTTCGCCAATCGTGGCGACAAAAACTTCTAAAGGCTCATTCTGTCCAATCTCTTTTTTTTGTGCTTCCAAAGCAAGAAGGAGACGCTCGAATCCGATCGAAAATCCAAAAGAGCCCGTCGGTTTTCCTCCAAGTGTCTCTACCAAGCCATCGTAGCGCCCTCCTGCCCCAACCGCATCCTGCGCCCCGAGGGAGGGGTGCGTGATCTCAAAAGCGGTCCTCGTGTAATAATCAAGACCCCGCACGAGGTGCGGCGAAATGATGAAATCAATTTTGGAAAGAGAAAGAGCGTGTTTCAGTGTTTCAAAATGGGTGATGCATGAGGCACAGAGTTTTTCAAGAATAGGAGGAAGTTTTTGAACGATGGCACGGCACCCTTTTTCTTTGCAATCAAGAATCCGGTAGATATTCCGGTCAAACCGCCTCTCGCAGTCGGCGCAAAGGGCGCTTTTGTCTTTTTCAAGAGACTTTTTCAGAAAAAGGCTGACCGCTTTTTTATCGGCAGCGCAACCGAGTGAGTTGAGATTCAGTGTATATCCCGAAAGTCCCAGCCGTTCGAAAAAAAGAACAATGAGCGAAAGAGTTTCCGCATCCACATGGGCTTCATACGAACCGATCACTTCGCCGCCGATCTGGTGGAATTGACGGCTCCGTCCCGCCTGAGGTCTTTCCGCCCGGAACATCGGCCCAATATAAAAGAGACGGCTGGTCCCCGGATGCTGATCGAAGTGGTGTTCGAGATAGGCACGGATTACGGGGGCTGTCCCTTCCGGGCGGAGAGCAAGCATTCTTTCACCGCGGTCGGTAAAAGAATACATCTGCTTTTCTACAAGATCCGTCGTCTCACCGACCGCTCGGCTGAAGAGGAGAGATTCCTCCAAGAGCGGAGTCCGGATCTCCTTGAAACCGTGCACCTTGAAAATGTCTCTGGCAACAGTCTCTATATACCACCACTTCTCAATGGCGGGCGAAAAGAGATCTTGAGTCCCTCGTAGGGCTTTAATCTGCATGAGTGTCTTTCAATGATGGTAGGCCAATGGCCTTGTGTGTGTAAAAGCGGCGGGATGTTCGACGATAACGCTGAATTTATACTCTGACGACGTTGGCTGCCTGCGGACCTTTTTGCCCCGGAATTACCTCAAACTCAACCTTCTGTCCCTCTTCAAGTATTTTAAATCCCTCTCCTTGGATGGCGGAAAAATGGACAAACACATCTCCTCCACCCTCTTGCTCAATAAATCCGTATCCCTTTGAGTTTGAGAACCATTTTACCTTTCCTACTTGCGGCATTTTTCATTCCCTTTCCTTCCGAACAGGTCCTCCCCGCTCTGTTTGGTACAAAAAGTTAGAGAACTTCCTTTTTCATGATAAGGCCCGGTTTAAAGACGGCAACCTTTTTCGGAGGGACAGGCACCTTTTCCCCAGTCCGAGGATTGCGACCCGTCCGACCGCGCCTGGACTTGACCTTAAAGATGCCGAAATTACGGAGTTCCACAGTCTCTCCCGCTTTGAGACTTGAGATGATATGGTCCAAAGCCCTTTGGACAACTCTTTTGACATCTACCTGTTTAATCCCCGTTTCATCGGCAATCTTCAAGACAATATCTTTTTTCGTCATTCTTTTTTCACCTCCTCTCCTTATTGGATCAGTGGTTATTCCGGGTTTGATCCGAAATGCTTTAAAAGATTCTGAATGGGCGGAAAATTTGAAAGAGTAACACGGATTTTCTCATCCACATGCAACATTCGGATCAAAATGACATAGGCCAAAAGAAGTCCCACAAGAAGTTTTACCGTTTTTCGGACACGGCCTTTCCAAATCGCAGAAAAAATTTTTGGAAGGAGAAGAGAAAGAGGGTTAATTTTTGCAAGCACCTCTTTACGGTTATCCAACCCCCCCAAAATCCTGTTCAGGGCGATATAAGATTGCTGCCACCCATTTTCAATATCCTGAATCTGATCGTCTGAAAGTGCAGAGACCCCTTGCAGGGAAAGCACTTGCGAAACGACATCAAAGGTTTTGTCCTGTTCTAGAGAGGACGACATTCCCAAGAGATCTGTTAAGGCTTGATATTTTCGTGCGATGAGACTTTTTGTTTCTAGGAAGGTATTCTCGTCTTGCGGATCAATGGTTTCTTTCTTTAAAGCTTCTTTGTAAAGGTTATGGAACTTCACCCAGAGTTCCATGAACTCTTTGGTCTTTTTAATCTTACCTTCTATGTCTCTATCGATCATAAAAAAGACTGTTTCGTCTCATAACCCATTACAATACTTAGGTTACTATACCATAGCCTCCTTCCTTTTGTCAAGGGTTTTTTGAGAGGCCCCTCCCCTCTCCTTGGGAGGAATCTTGCTTTTAAATTCTATAACCCATTCTCCTATAAGACGTTGCACATCGTCTTCAAAAGCGGGACTAGGAAGTATAAAAAGAGATGGATTCACTAAAACTCTTAAGTCCTCTCTATTCGGAGACTTAAAATTCAAATAGAGGGGTACTTCTCCCGGATAATGGCCCAAAAGCTCTTTGAGTTGTTTCACCCGATCTTCCTCAAGCGCAGACGTATGAAGATGGATCACAATGCTTCCCGTCAGTTTCTGCTTTGCCTCCTCCGCGAAAACAATATCCTCTGCAATGATCTTTGGAGCTTCTTCCTTGAGACTGATACGGCCTTTTATAAAGACAACGGCATTCTCTTTAATCGCAGGATAGGTTTTGATGAAAGTACTTGGAAAAACAATCACTTCGACAGATCCCTCCAGGTCTTCAAGAGAGAGAATTGCCATCTTTTCGCCGAGCCTTTTGGTCGTCGTCAGTTTCACCTTTCCGATAATTCCACCACCATAAATCATTTCTCCGTCTTGGCAGGACCGGAGGGCGCTCGTAGAGGTGCTATAAGTACGCAGAAGTTTTTCATGCCGGGCAAGAGGGTGTCCTGTGACATAAAAGCCGAGAAGTTCCCGTTCGAAGGAAAGACGCTGATTTTCGGGCCATTCTTTCAGGGGAGGCGGTGAAAGGAGTTCTCTTCCGAAATGCCCATCTCTCTGGGGATCGAAGAAAGACAGTTGACCTTCCTGCCGATCCCGCTGGCGCCGTGACGCCGCTTCCAACGTTTGATCCAGCATCGCCAAAAGCTGGGAACGGTAAAGTCTGAGATCATCAAAGGCGCCGCATTTAATCAGACTTTCCAGAACTTTACGGTTTACAAGACGGAGATCTACCTGCTCGCAAAATTCAGAGAGTGACTGAAACGGGCCATGGTGCTTTCGGCGTTCCAGGATAGACTCGATGGCCCCGAGTCCCACATTTTTCACGGCGGAGAGGCCGAACCGGATGAATCCCTCTTTTGTCTTTGTGAATTTGGCATGACTCTCATTCACGGAGGGGGGTAAGATCTTAATCTCCATCCGCATCGTCTCATTTGTATATTGAACAATCTTATCGGTGTTATCTTTTTCACTCGTGAGAAGCGCGGTCATGAACTCGACGGGATAATGGGCCTTGAGATAAGCGGTCCGGTAGGAAATCATGGCGTAGGCCGCGGAATGACTCTTATTGAAGCCATATCCCGAGAAATATTCAATCAGATTGAATACTTTCTCTGCGACTTTTTTGGAGGCCCCGCCTTTGACGGTTCCGTCGATAAAATCCCTCCGCATCCGTTCCATCGTCTCAGGCTCCTTCTTCGCCATGGCACGGCGAAGTGAATCGGCCTGGCTTAGGCTAAGACCCCCGAGGGCGCTGGCAATCCGCATCACCTGTTCCTGGTAGACAATGATGCCATACGTCTCCTTGAGAATCGGTTCAAGTCTCGGATCGTCATAGCGGATAAGACTGGAATTATGCTTACGGGAGATAAAATCATCCACCATGCCGCTTCCGATCGGCCCGGGTCGGAAAAGGGCAAGGAGTGCCACGATATCCTCAAAGCGTGAAGGCTCCATCTTCTTCAAAAGATCGCGCATGCCGGAACTTTCAAGTTGAAACACGCCGATGGTCTCTGCATTCGAAAGAAGACGATAGGTTGCGCTATCATCAAGTGGAATCTGATTCAGATCGAGCTTTTCGCCTCTCTCCTCTTGAATCTGTTTTAATGTTTCCTCGATGACCGTCAAGGTACGCAGCCCCAGAAAATCAATTTTCAAGAGACCGATCTTTTCAAGAGATTTCATGTCATAGCCGGTCGTGATTTGTTCGTCATTGGATTTAAAAAGAGGCATGTAATCGGTCAGGGGTTGATCGCTGATGACGACCCCCGCGGCATGTGTTGAGGCATGACGGGTCAGTCCTTCGAGGGCAAGAGAGGTTTCAAGAAGCTGGGCGATTTTGGGGTCCGATTCTTTCAGTTTCCTCAGTTCCGGTTCCTGTTCAATCGCTTCCTTTAAGGTGATGTTGAGTTCATTCGGAATCAGTTTTGCAATCTTGTCCACTTCAGGATAAGGCATATTCATGACCCGCCCCACATCCCGGATCACAGCCCGCGCCTGCAGTGTCCCGAAGGTAATGATCTGAGCCACATTTTGAGCGCCATATTTTTGATTCACATAGTCGATCACTTCCCCGCGCCGTTCATAACAGAAGTCGATATCGATATCCGGAAGACTCACGCGGTCCGGATTGAGGAAACGTTCAAAGAGAAGGTCATACTTTAGAGGATCGATATCCGTAATGCCGAGGGCGTAACTGACCAGACTCCCAGCCACCGACCCGCGGCCCGGGCCGACAGGGATCCCTTTCCCCTTTGCATAATGAACGAAATCCCATGTAATGAGGAAGTAACTTGTAAATCCGGCGTTTTTGATGATGACAAGTTCCCTCTCGAGCCTGTCTAAAAGTCGCTCGTCCGGAGTGCCGTACCGTTTTCTGAGCCCTTCGTTACAAAGTTCGCGAAGGAACTGTTCGCCCGTTTTCCCCCGAGGAGGCTCATAAGACGGAAGATGCGTCTTTGTGAAATCAAGCTCAAGATTGCATTTTTCAGCGATTTCGACAGTGCAACGGATCGCCTCGGGGACCTCTTTGAAAACCTCAACCATTTCCTGCGGGCTCTTGAAATAAAACTGAGGAGTCACGTACCGCATCCGATGAGGATCTTCGAGCGTCGTTTGAGTCTGAATGCAAAGGAGCGCATCATGGGCCTTTGCATCTTTTTTCTGAAGGTAATGGACGTCGTTGGTGGCGCAGAGCGGAATATTCAGTTCCCGTCCCAACTGAATCAGTGTCTCATTGACTTTTGCCTGCTCAGGGAGTTCATGATATTGGAGTTCAAGATAAAAATCGCCGGGAGCGAAGAGTTCTTTGAAAAAGGCGGCCGCTTCTTTCGCTTTGCCCCGCTGGCCGGCGGTCAGAAAACGGGGCACCTCTCCCTTCAGACAGCTTGAAAGACCGATCAGGCCTTGGGCATGTTGCCGCAAAAGTTCTTTATCGATTCTCGGTTTGTAATAAAATCCTTCGAGATATCCGGCGCTCACCAATTTCATGAGGTTTCGGTATCCTGTTTCGTCTTTCGCGAGAAGAATCAGGTGCGAAGAGGCTCCATGGAGCGGATGCATCACCCGCTCGCGCCGGTCTGTCGGCGCCACGTATATCTCACACCCGATGATCGGCTTGATGCCATGTTTCATCGCCTCATCGTAAAATTCAATGGTCCCGAAGAGGTTCCCATGATCGGTCATGGCGATGGCCGGCATGCGGGTGGAGTGGGCCATTTCCATAAGCTGTGGAATAAAACAGGCTCCGTCGAGAAGGCTATATTGGGTATGAAGATGGAGGTGAACGAAATTCTCGTGATGCATCACAACCTCACCTGGACGTTCTCTTGAGCTCAGCCAAGAGTTTCTGAAAAGGAAAGTGGTTTCCGGGACACTCGGTCGTTTTGCCCCGGATATCCTTATGCCTCCTCACATGGCTGGTGGAAATATTATATTGTCTCTCAAGAATGCGAATCAAATTAACCAAAGAGTCAAACTGCGCTTCAGAAACCCTTTGTTTGTTAAAATCGCCGACGAGGCAGATTTGAATATCATACGGACGGTTAACTTCGGCCTGTTTTCTCCAGCGCCATCCCACTTCGACTTCTCCGTCCCGCGACCCCGTGCCGTTCCCAATGACAAAATGATAAAACAGCCCCCCCATTCTCCGTCGTCGATGGTTACGGTCGAACGATTTCGCATTTCCCTCCCGCGTCGCGCTGTGATGCATGGTGATAGTCCGCCAGTCCGAGTCAGGATGTCTCAGTCCTACCCGCATTTGAATCATGGTATTGATCGGGACAGGAGGATAGACGGGCTCCATAGGGAGGGTGATTTCCGGCTGTGGGATCACGAGTCTCTGACCAGCGCTGATATGACTCCCGTCTGGAAGACGGTTGGACTGCATAATCTGAGAGAGTTCCACTCCATAATCTTTTGCAATTCTCCAAAGCGTCTCTCCTCCTCCAACGACATGAATAATTCCCTCCGGTGCCGTAGGCATTGATGTCACAGGAGCGCTTCGCGGAACTGTCGCGCAGCCCGCGTAGAATAGTACAAGGCACAAAGTACAAAGTACAAAGTACGAGGCGCGAAAGGAAAAATGAATGAGGCTTGAGACATTCCACTTTTTTTTCATCTATTTCTTTAAGCCCTTTTACTTTTTACTTTGTACCTTTTACTTCTCTTCCCTCGACGTCTCTTTTGACAGTTTCGACAACTCTTCTGACCAACGATGCGCTTCACGACCTACCGCATTACGAAAATCAGCTTCCTTTCCCAAGCGCTCCCATACCTGATGCCACGTGGACACGCGCAGGTGAAGGTCGCTCAAGAGTTCTTGAAGTCTGGGGGAAGACTCCTCTGTAAACCTTTCGATAAACTCTTTCGTCTCCCGAAAGAGTTCCTCAATATTCTCCGTTTCCTTCGGATGATGACAAAGCCATTCCAGTCTTGAAAAATGGGAGGCAAGGGCCGCAAGCTCTTGGCTCTTCATTCCCACTCAATCGTCGCGGGGGGTTTGGAGCTCACATCATAAACGACGCGGTTGACCCCTTTGACTTCGTTGATAATCCGGTTCGAAATCCGCGCTAGAATCTCGGGAGGAATCCTGGCCCAGTCTGCTGTCATTCCATCCTGGCTGGTAACCGCCCGCAGCGCAATGACATTTTCATAGGTTCTTTCATCCCCCATGACGCCGACGCTTTTCACCGGTAAAAGTACACAGAACGCCTGCCAAATCTGGTTGTAGATCCCGGCTGTCTTTATTTCCTCGATATAAATCCAATCCGCTTCCTGCAAAATACGCACCCGCTCCGACGTCACCTCTCCCAAGACACGAACCGCAAGTCCCGGTCCCGGAAAGGGATGACGGTTCAAGACTTCATCCGGAAGACCGAGCTCCCTTCCGAGCCGCCTGACTTCGTCCTTGAAGAGTTCTCTGAGCGGTTCAACAAGTTTTAACTTCATCTTTTTCGGAAGGCCGCCGACATTGTGGTGCGTCTTGATTGTCGAGGAAGGTCCCCCAAAACTGGAAACGGACTCAATTACATCTGGATAAAGAGTCCCCTGCGCCAGGAATTGAACCCCTTTTATTCTTTTTGCCTCTTCTTCAAAGATATGGATAAATTCGCCTCCGATGAGTTTACGCTTTTTTTCCGGGTCTTCGATCCCTTTCAGTTTCTTAAGGAAACGGACCCTTGCATTGACAACCCGGAGGTGCATCTTAAAATGCCTGCCGAAGATTTCCCTCACGGTTTCCTCTTCGGTCTTGCGAAGAAGTCCGTTGTTCACAAAGACACAAATGAGCTGGTCGCCGATGGCGCGGTGCAAAAGAGCCGCAACGACAGAGGAATCGACCCCTCCGCTTAAGGCGCAGATCACTTTTTCTTTTCCGACCGTTTCGCGGATTTTGCGGGTCATCTCCTCCGCATAGGACTTCATCGACCAGTCTCCCCGGAGGCCGCATACCTTGAAAAGAAATTTCGAGAGAATTTCTCCACCCCGCTCCGTGTGTTGGACCTCGGGATGAAATTGAACGCCATAAAACCTCCTTTTCCGGTCCGCAATCGCGGCGTAGGGGGTGTTTTGAGTATGTCCCAACGACTCAAATCCTTGGGGGAGTTTTTCGAGAGAGTCGCCATGGCTCATCCAAGCACGAATCCGGGACGGAAGATTTTCAAAAAGGTCTTTCTGATCGTCGATGAAAAGCTCCGCATGACCATATTCCCTTTTTTTGGAGGGCATTACTTTTCCCCCGAAATGTTTTCCGAGGAGCTGCATTCCATAACAGATGCCAAGGATCGGAAGATGAAGGTCATAAATGGCTTCATCGCAGGAAGGGGCTTTGGGAGCATAGACACTTGCGGGGCCGCCGGAAAAGATAAGCGCTTTGGGAGATTCCTCTTTCAACGCTTTGAGGGAGATAGAGTGCGGGACAACTTTGCAGAAAACATTCTGTTCCCGTATGCGGCGTGCGATCAGCTGGTTGTACTGAGATCCGAAATCGAGGATAAGAACCGTTTCGTGATTGGAGGAAGTCATCTTGCCTTAAGCCACAAAACTACTTTCCCATTCCGACCCGTTGCGCCTTTTGGAAAACCTTTCCCTCAGTCTGGATGGAAGGGGCAATAATCAGTTCGGTTAATTGCAACTCTTTGATGTTCCGCGCGCCCACATTTCCCATGCAGGTCTGTAATGCTCCCATCAGATTCTGGGAACCGTCATCCATCCGAGCGGGCCCGAAAAGAATTTCCTCTAATGTCCCTGTCACGCCGACGTGGATCCGCGTTCCGCGGGGAAGGTTGGCATGAGGTGTCGCCATCCCCCAATGGAAGCCGCGCCCGGGCGCTTCTTTCGCTCTCGCAAAGGCGGAACCGATCATCACGGCATCCGCACCACACGCAAAGGCTTTACACACATCGCCTCCCTGCGTCATCCCCCCATCGGTAATGATCGGGACATACCGCCCGCTTTTCTTATGATAAAAATCACGCGCCGCCGCAGAGTCACAGGTCGCTGTCACTTGAGGAACGCCGAGCCCGAGTACGCCGCGGGTCGTGCAGGCCGCTCCTGGCCCGATCCCGATGAGAAGGGCACTCGCCCCTGTTTCCAATAAACCAAGTGTTGCATTATAAGTTACGGAGTTTCCGATGACGACCGGAATTTTCATTTTTTTACAGAACTGGTGGAAATCGAGGGTTTTGTATTCTTTGGAAACATGTTTTGCCGTTGTCACCGTCGCCTGTACAACAAAAATGTCGCACCCTGCCTCTTCAGCAATCGCCCCGTAACGTTCCGCCTTCTGGGGGATCGTGCTGACCGCAGCAATTCCCTTCCCCTTTTTGATCTCCTCAATTCTTTCAGAAATTAATTTTTCCTTGATCGGCTCAAGATAAACATCCTGTACCAGTGTGGTCGCTTCGGAAGGAGCGGCGCTTGCGATTTTCTCGAGCACCTCGTTCGGATTTTCATACCGGGTCTGAACGCCTTCAAGATTTAAGACGGCAAGCCCTCCCAGTTTGCTCATTTTGATCGCAAACGCAACATCCACCACCCCATCCATTGCGGCGGCAATAATGGGAACACGGAACTTTCTTCCATTAATCTCCCAACGGGTATCCACCTCATGGGGGTTGAAGGTAACGTCTCCCGGCACCAGCGAAATCTCATCAAATCCGTAGCATCTTCGGGCCTTACGACCCTTTCCAATAAACTCTCCCATTCCTTTGTGAGCTCCTCAACGTTTTGTGTTAACTTATGTTACAAAAATGAAGGAAATATGTCAAATCAAATGAAGACACAACTTACAGAACGGAGTGAATGTAAGTTGTCGTCTGAATTTGACCCTTGACATTTTTCCGAGTCAACGTCTTGAAAATGTCAAGGGTTCAATTCGGATGGTGACTTATGTCGGCTATCACCTCCATAAGTCACGTCCTCATTAAACAAAAACCCCCTACCGGAGACCCGGTAGGGGGTTTTTCGATTCTTTCAGAATCACTTGACGATCGCCAAGATATCCTCTTCATTCACAATGAGGTATTCGCTCTCATCAACTTCCACCTCATTACCGGAATATTTTCCGAAGATAATCCGGTCCCCCGGTTTCACACTCGGCGGAACAACTTTACCGTTCAAGAGGGTCTTTCCGTTACCTACCGCGATGACCTTCCCCTGTTGGGGTTTTTCCTTCGCGTTATCGGGAATGACAATCCCTCCTTTGGTCTTCTCTTCCGCATCGAGGACCTCGACGATGATCTTATCTCCTAATGGTTTCAGATTCATGGTAGTTCGCTCCATTAATACATCCCACCGCCCGGCATGCCGCCCGGGACCTGCTCTTTTTCCTTTTCAGGAATGTCTGTGACAACGGCTTCAGTGGTGAGCATCAGGGCCGCAATGCTGGCGGCATTCTGAAGGGCGGTGCGCGTCACTTTGGTCGGATCGATCACGCCGTTTTGGATCATATCCGCATATTCATTTCGCTGGGCATCATACCCGACGTTTGTCTTTTCGCTCTTTACCCTCTGTACAACGACAGATCCTTCGAGGCCGGCATTATTCGCAATCTGCCGGAGCGGTTCTTCAAGGGCTCTACGGACGATGGAAACGCCGACCGCCTCATCACCCTCGGCATCGAGCTTCTCGAGCGCCTTCAGGGTCCGGATGAACGCAACGCCACCCCCCGGAATAATTCCTTCTTCCACTGCGGCGCGGGTTGCGTGAAGCGCATCTTCCACGCGGGCCTTCTTCTCTTTCATTTCCGTCTCTGTTGCAGCACCCACATTAATGACGGCGACTCCTCCGGAGAGCTTTGCAAGCCGTTCCTGAAGTTTTTCCTTGTCATAATCGGAATCGGATTCTTCAATCTGCTTTTTAAGCTGTGCGATGCGGCCGTTGATGGCGGCGGTTTTCCCCGCGCCTTCAATAATCGTGGTATTCTCCTTGTCGACCGTGATCCGTTTGGCGCGGCCGAGATCTTCAAGCGTAATATTCTCAAGCTTGATCCCGAGGTCTTCGGTGATCGCACGGCCTCCCGTGAGGATTGCGATATCCTCAATCATCGCCTTCCGGCGGTCTCCGTATCCCGGCGCCTTGACGGCGCATGCGGAGAGGGTTCCGCGGAGTTTATTGACGACGAGTGTCGCCAGCGCCTCCCCCTCTGTCTCCTCTGAGATGATCAAGAAGGGGCGGCTGGTCTTTGCAACCCGTTCCAGAATCGGTAAGAGATCCTTCATCGAAGAAAATTTCTTCTCATGGATCAGAATGAAAGGATCCTCAAGAACCGCTTCCATCCGCTCTGCATCAGTGACAAAATAGGGAGAAAGATATCCCTGATCAAACTGCATCCCTTCGACGACATCGAGCGCTGTCGCGGTCGACTTGGCCTCTTCGACTGTGATGACGCCATCCTTCCCTACTTTTTCCATCGCTTCCGCGATCAAATCCCCGATCGCCAAGTCACTATTGGCAGCAATGGTGGCAACCTGAGAAATCTCTTTTTTCCCTTCCACCTTCTTTGAAAGCTTCTTTAACTCCTCAACAACCACTTCAACCGCCTTTTCAATCCCACGCTTTAAGGCCATGGGATTCGCTCCGGCGGTCACATTCTTGAGTCCTTCCTTGAAGATCGCCTCGGCAAGAATTGTGGCGGTCGTGGTTCCGTCGCCAGCAGTGTCGCTCGTCTTGGACGCCACTTCCTTGACCATTTCGGCGCCCATATTCTCATAGGGATCCTTCAGTTCAATCTCTTTCGCAACGGTCACCCCGTCTTTCGTAATGGTGGGGCTTCCGAATTTCTTGTCCAAAACGACATTGCGTCCTTTCGGACCCAGAGTCACTTTTACGACACTTGCGAGCTGCTCAACGCCTCTCAAGACTGCCCGCCTTGCCTCGTCACCAAATAAAAGTTGCTTTGCCACTTTTACATCCTCCTTTTTATTTCACGATCGCCAAGATATCATCTTCGCGAAGGATGAGATATTCCTCATCCTCTACCTTCACTTCTGTCCCTGCGTACTTCCCATAAAGAATTTTGTCGCCGATTTTCACTTCCAAATTCTTTTTGGTCCCGTCTTCCAGAATCTTTCCGGTCCCAACGGCAACGATCTCGCCCTTTTGGGGCTTTTCTTTTGCGGTATCAGGAAGGACGATTCCTCCCTTTGTCTTTTCTTCAGACTCAAGTGCTTTGACCAAGACTCTATCCGCTAAAGGTTGAATCGCCATGACAAACCTCCTTCGAACTCACTCTCTTCTGTAAATGTAAAGGATTAGCACTCTTTACAATGGAGTGCCAGACAAGGCCTATAGTAGGGCTTTAAAGACCTAAAATCAAGTGTTTATTTCAGGCATGGCGCTTAATCAAAATAGAATTCCTTCATTTATCTCTAAAAATCTCAGTTTCTCTATGTTTTTCTATATTATATAAAAAATGGCCTGAAAAGCAATCTTTTTCACAAGGTTATTCACATTATCCACAGGTTATCCCCAAATCAGTGGGAGTGAGTCCTTTCAAAAATGAGGCGTAACCCTTCGAGGGTGAGACGAGGATTGACGTAATTTATTTCTTTACAATAGGATGAGATAACGTCGGAGTGGCCACCGGTAACAATCGCCTTGATTTTTGAGCCATATTTTTTCCGTAACTTGGAGATCAGGCCGTCGCAAAGCGAGGCAAAGCCATGAAACGTCCCGCTCAGCATACTTCCCTCTGTATCCTTCCCTAATAAGGAAAGAGGGGGGTGGAGACGGACCCTGGGGAGAAGCGCCGTCTTCTCGTTCAGCGCTTCAAGGGAGATCCTCATGCCGGGCGCAATCACTCCGCCCAGGTATTCCCCCTTCTTTGAAACAAGGTCTACGGTAATCGCTGTCCCGAAATCAACGATAATCGCGGGAGCGCCATACTGGAGGAGCGCTGAATAGGCGTTCACCAACCGGTCCTGACCCACCTCTTTCGGATTCCGGTAGCGGTTCGGAATGGGACAACGGACCGTTTCACCCACCACCTTGATCGGAAGCCGCAAAGAGGAGGCCGCTTTTTTGAAGAAGCGGTTTTTCTGAGGGACAACAGAGCAAAGAATGATTTCTTGAACTTCCTGACTATTTCCAATAATCCCCTTAAGCCACTTCTTGCACTTTGCTGCACTCGTGCACTCTTTGGTACTCAGCCGCCTTTCTCCAAGGAATTTTTTCCCTCGGAAAATCCCGCAGACGATGTGGGTATTACCGATATCCATCGCAACAATTTTTTTCATCGTAATTTCACGAGGTCGCCGGATAGGATACGCTCTGTAAGACCATCGTCGCGGAGGAGGAGGAGTGCGCCTTCCTCATCGATGTCGAGGGCGTATCCTTCTTTTCGGCTATTCACCTGTAGAACGGTGACATGGGTCCCGAGGACGGCAGAAAGTTTCCGACACTCCTCCAAAGCCTCGTCGTTTTTTCCTTCCCTAAAAGAAGTGTAAAGCGGGTCAAATTCCTCAAGGAGTGAACGGCTAAGCGCCACACGCGACACCGTCTCCCCCTTTTCAATTTTCAAAGAGGTCGCTTCGGAAGGGAGATCTCCAACATCGGCATTGACATTGATGCCGATTCCGGCAATCACAAAATGAACGCGATCCTGCTCTGCGCTCATCTCCGTGAGGACACCTGTAACCTTTTTTCCGCCGAGGAGAAGGTCGTTCGGCCAGCGCATCTGAGTGGTGAGGCCGGTCACAGAACGGATGGCGCGGGCGGCGGAAAGGGCCGCAAAGAGGGTGAGCTTGGGGATCGCCTGCGGTGGGAGGGTTGGACGGAGAATCA
>Ga0209824_10000353_pt1 | contig 29908 bp, 34 predicted proteins | sample VDWuncwatermetaG_FD_184124 | JGI IMG/M metagenome (GOLD analysis project Ga0209824, IMG submission 184124) | Wastewater microbial communities from Netherlands to study Microbial Dark Matter (Phase II) - VDW unchlorinated drinking water (SPAdes)... ...
CGCGGGGGTTACCGCGACCGTTGCAGCGGGCGGGTTGCTCACAAAGGGGGAGATTTGCGGCGATGCCATCAACGCGGCGGAAGCGACACCCGACATATCTGCGGCAGGCGCGGACGCGCTCAAGCTGCGCCCCGGCGCGAACAGCACCGCGTCAATTTTGACCATACCTGCTTCAGACAGGGCGGAAATATCGCACGATACCAGTTGTACGCCCTGCTCGGACCCAATCAGGCTCAGCCAGCGCGCCCACGCATCGAAAGACACCGCATCGAAGGCCGCGCGTACGCGCCCACCTTCGAGCGGGCTGAAGCGCGCGGCCTTTCCCAAGCCCGACTTGGCGCTGGCGGCGGCCAAGCCCGCGCCCAGATCGCCGCCCGCTTGCGCGGCGGGACGCGCTTTCAAATTGGCCGCTTCGGCCGCGCCGCGCCTTAGCTCAGCCGCATCCAAACGCAATTGCGGCAGGCTGAGACTGAGCCGCTGGCGCTCTTGCTCCAGCGGATGCCAAACAAACGCGTAGAACAATGCCAGCCCCAGCAAGCCGCCGCCCAGTGCCAGGGTGCGACGTTCGCTCGCGCTGCGCTGTTGCCAGAAAGAGAGCAGGTTTTGTTTCATCCTAAAAAACGCAGTTGAAGGAGAAAGTTTATTATTTTCATAAAATTAAGTCGGGGTTGTGGGTGCGAATTTATTCGCACAGAACACGTTGATCGTGCGAATAAATTCGCACCCACATCGCCTTCAACTGCGTTTTTTAGGTTCATCGCGTGACCCCACCCGGATTGGCCTGCACCGTTACGCCCAACTCCACCCAGTCGGCGCGCGGGCTGATCGCGCCGACCTCGGCTTTGATTGCAGCTTTGTCGGATTGGCCGCTCAAGCGGGTGAAGCGGGCGCGTGCGGCCTCGGCTTGCGCGGCATCGGCCAGGGATAAATTCAGTTGCAGCTTGTCTTGCTCGTAATGCAGGCTGCGAACTTTGATCGCCATGCCGCCCGTTTCATGCGAGGTCGCGGCCAGCAAGGGCAGCAAATCGCCGGCATCGGCCGCGCCGTGGTTGCGCCGCAACGCGCCCAGATTGCGGCGCATTTGCAGCAGCGGATCGACCACCGCCCGCGCTTCTGGAAACGTGGCTTTGAAAGTTTGTGTCATTTCGTCGCGCAACGTTGTTTGCTCAATACTCAAGCGCGCCCAGTCGATCACGCTCGCCAAAAAATGCACCGCGACAATACTCGCGGCGACCGCCAACGCGGGCTTCAAGCGCGGCAACCAGGCGTTGCTTTTGCGTGCGGGCGCGAATTCGCCTTGCAAAAAATTGGGGGCGGTATCGCCGATTGGTGCATCGCCGCTGCACCACGACCACGCGCCACGCACCTCGACCGGCACCCCTAACACCTGCTGCCAGGCGGCATGGTCTGGCAGATCGGTCTGCGGCGCGTGATAAAGCAAAATGCGTTGCGGCAGGCTGCCGGCAGCGCGGGCTTCGTCCAACGCCAGCGCGAGCGCCAGTGGTGGTGTGGGGGCAGCACCTTCATCCAGACTCTGACCGTCGTGGATGCCGGTGCGCACAAAACTGCCAGATTTTTGCAGCAACACGCTCCAAGCGTGGTCTTCTCTCGGCAACAAGGAAATATCCGCCACCAGCTTGTCCGGCTTAATGCCCGCGCGCCCCAAACGCAGTACGGCTTGGGTGAGCCAGGCTTTTTCGATGACCGCGACGGCGGTGTCGCCGTCAGCCGCACGGTTTGCGGCGACAATGTGAATGGAATCGGGTTCGCACAACAATTTGTCTTCGACCGCAAAAGGCAGCAGTTCGCGCAGCTTGTTGGCACCCACCGGCGGCAGGGTCACGCGCGCCAATAACACGCGGCTGGCGGGCGCAATCGCGATCACTTCGTCTGCGGGCGCGGCGTTCAGCAGCGCGGTCAGCGCGCTCAATTGGTTGCCGCGTTGCGTCGCGCCTGCGCGCGCCGCGTCCGACCATTGCCATTCGCAGGCATCGTCGAGATTATTGTCGGGAAGGTAAATTTTTAGCAGGGACATAAAATCAAAACCGTGATCGGTGATCGGTGAAAATTTAACCAACTCAATCCGTAATCGCTTGTTGCCACAACACTGTCGGCCAGCCGCCACCCGCAGGCCGCGACAGCAGCGTGGCGTAGGCGGTTTCCATGCGGTCGGTTTGCACCATCACCGTCGCCAGAAAATAGCTGCTTTTCACGTCGAACGCTTCCTTGTTGAGGCCGGGCAACGGTCGCGGCAAACGTGCGGCGAAATCTTCTTTGTCCTTAAAATGCGCTTCTTCGCGTTTATCCACCAAGCTCTCGACCTCGCTCATCGCATAACCCGGCAACAGCGCCAACAACACTTGCGGCGGCGCGGTGTTGACGTTGATCGGGGTGCGCCCCGGCAAGGCGGTGACAAACGGGCGCAAGCGCGCAATCATTTTTTCGTTGAAACCGCGCACCCGGTATAACTCCTCGACGCTCACCAGTAGCCGGTTGGCGGCGCGATAGGGGTGGTCGCCCAGCAGATAATCGCTGTCCTCCGCGCCACCCGGATAATGGGCTGTGCCATCCGCGTCGATCCAGTCGAGCACCGCGTTGACCAAATCCGGCGGCAGCTTCAATTCCTCCAGCAGCCGCTTGAACTGCTCCATATCCGCCGCGCTGTCGCCGTCATTTTGCAGCAGATTGTTGAGGTTGAACAGGCCTTGCTGATCCGCTATCGCGCCGCCGATGCTCGCCGATTCTACCGGCATCCCCGCCAGGCGGGTTGCCCAATTTTCGCCGAGATGATCCGTGCTGCCATTTTTGCGCGCGTCTTCGGCGAGTATGCCGCGCGCCCAATCGGTGCCGCTGCGCGCCAGCGAAACGCTTTCGCTGCGCGCGTTGAGGGCGTTGACTTGCTCGAACCACAAGGCTTGCTGCCCCGCCATGAATACCGCCGCCGTGGTCGCCAGCGTCATCACCAGCATCGCTACGATCACCGCCGCACCGCGTTGAGAATATTTTTTCATGACGCGGGTAGCGCGAACAGGCGTGTGACGCGCTCGCCGTTGCCAAGCTCTACCACCACTTCCACCGCGCTGGGCAAGGCCTGATTTTTGCCGGGCTGCGGCCAGCGCGTTTCCCATAATCCGGCTGTGTCGAGATAACGGAATTCGATTTTGGCCACGTCCGCCATCACCGTGTTGACATTGGGCAGCGCACGCGGCGCGGCATCCGCCGACGGCCAGACCAACTGCTCCAGCAGCTTGCCGCGCAGGCGATAGCCGCAACGCTGCGGCGCGCTCAGACCCCCGCCCTGACCGTAGGGCCCGATGCGCGTAAACAGCAACTGTGCATCGTCCTCCCCCAGCAATTCGGTTTTGCCGACCAAGCTCGCCGCGACCAGGCCGTTGGCATCGCGCACCGGACGGTTCAGCGCCGCCGACAAATCTTGGTCGAGTCGCGCAAACGTCAACGCGACTTCGCGCCATTTGCGATTTTCCTGTGCGAGATGGTCGCGGCTGTCCAGCACCGCCGTCAAGCCGCGATACGACATCACCGACATGATCGCAAAAATAAACAGCGCGACCATGATTTCGATGAGGGTAAAACCGCGAGCGTGGGTTGGGTTGGGCATGGTGGTTAGAATTTAACGTGGGTAAAAATTAGCCACGGATTACCAAAAGTAGGCGCTTCTAAGCGACACGGATAAACACGGATTGCCACGGATAAAATCAACACGATTTTGGGTTTGTTTTTTATCCGTGTGCATCCGTGTTAATCCGTGGCTAAATTGTAGGGCACCTCTATAAATTCAAATTTCGTCGCAACACTTCGTTGCTCTCAAAAAATGTTTCCTTACATATCATACATATGCCGCGTCAACATTTTTTGTTCGCGCCTCGTTTTGCTTAGAACTTTGAATTTATAGAGGTGCCCTGTACTACCCCATTACGGCACAGGTGCTGCCGGGTTCGCCAGATAGCCCACCAACTGCGCCAGTGCGTAAGATTTATCTTTGCCTTGATAGACTTTGATTTCGACGCGCCGAAATGAGGTGTTGGGGGTGTTGCCGACGCTTTCTTCCCAGATGAAATTTAAGCCGGCCTGCGCGGTTTCGCCTTCTTTGACTCCGGGCGCGGGCCAGGCCTTGCGCGCTTGCAGTTCCGCCAGCCGATTTTCCGCGCTCCATTGCGCCAGCAATTTTTGCTTGAGCAGCAGCGAGCCGTCGGTGGTGACGCTGGTGGCGCGCAGCGCGGCGGCGAGCGATACGGCGATAATCGCCAGCGCGATCAGCACTTCGAGCAAGGTGAAGCCGCGTGATTTCATGGCGATTCGTGCAAGCGTATATTGCCGCTCGCGTCCGCAGACAAGGTGATGCGGTGCGGGGGCAAATCGAGCACCGCAGCAAACGGCGCGTTCAGCCCGGCGGGTGAGAAAATCAAGCGCTCGTCGAGATCGACGGGGATACGGTTGATGCTTAATTGCGCGAGCGTCACCGCATGGGCAAAGCGCCGCTCACGCAATACTTCTTTGCCGGTCAGCGGCAGCCATTTGCGCTCCACAGTATTTTGTGCAGCCAGTATTTTTTCGCGCTGCCAGAAACTATGCGTCTCGCCCTGCGCCGACCACGCCACGCTGCGCCCGCTAATCAAAGCTTCGTCTCGTGCGTGTTCCAGCAGCAGTGCCAGGCGAGAAGCTTCCTCGCGCAAAGCTTGCTTGTCGTCGGGCAAAATTTTCACCACCACCATCGCCACCACGATACCGACGATACCCAACACCACCAGAATCTCGATGAGGGTGAAACCGCGAGAGCGGGTTAAATTTGGCATAGCGGCGAGCATGAGCCTGAGCAAAAAAGATTAGCCACGGATTGACACGGATTTACACGGATAAAACCGTTGCATTTTTTTGCTTTGCTTTTATCCGTGTAAATCCGTGTTCATCCGTGGCAAAAAGATTTTTTAGGGCACCTCTATAAATTCAAAGTTCCAAGCAAAACGAGGCGCGAACAAAAAATGTTGACGCAGCATATGTCTGATATGTAAGGAAACATTTTTTGAGAGCAACGAAGTGTTGCGACGAAATTTGGATTTATAGAGATGCCCTTTAGATTTATTCGCGGCTAAAATTCATTCTCTAATTCCACGAACCGATATCGGCGTTATTGCCTTCGCCGCCCGCCGCGCCGTCCGCGCCCAGACTGAAAATGTCGATTTCGCCGCGCAACCCCGGATTCAAATACTGGTAATCATGCCCCCACGGGTCTTTGGGCAGGCGTTCGACGTAGCCGCCGGTTTTCCAGTTACCGGGGATGGGCGGCGCGGAAGGTTTTGCAACCAGCGCCTGCAAGCCTTGATCGGTGGCGGGGTAAACGTTGTTGTCGAGGCGGTAAAGTTTTAACGCCTGCATCAAGGAACCGATGTCCTGTTTGGCTGCAATAATTTTGGCCTCGTCCGGACGGCCCATCACTTTGGGCACCACCAGCGCGGCGAGGATGCCGAGGATGACAACCACGACCATGATCTCGATCAGGGTAAACCCTCGGACGCGGGGAAAATAACTGGGATTCATAAATGGCACCTCTTACACAGTAGTCAGAAATTAAAACAACATCACGCTGCGAGCCGGGTTTTGTAGGTCGGGCTATGCCCGACAACTCGCACCGTTGGCGGGCGTAGCCCGCCCTACAAAATCGCGTTGCATGTCGCCTATATTCCTGACTGATGAGTAAAATCCGACTTAGATCAGCGCGGACAAATCGCTTTTGAACAGCCAAAAGTAGCCGATATTATAAAACACATGCAACACGATAGCGGGCACCACGCTGCGATGGCGATCCCGAAAATAGCCGAACACCAGCCCCGGAAAAAATACACTCAACGCCCACAGCGGCGGCTGATTGATTAAATGGCTCAAGGCAAACGCCGCACAAACGATAATGTTGGCGACGCTGACCCCCGCCCACTGGCGTTTGCCATACTCCTTTTTGAGCAGCCATTCCTGCAACAGCCCGCGAAAAACCAGCTCTTCCAATATTGGATAAAGCAGCGCGAGTTTCAAAAAAATCAGCGGCGCGACCAACGGCCAGAAGGGGACAAATGCAGGCGGTGACCCCATCCACAGGCCGATCCAGAAGAACGGTGCCAGCGATAAGGCCAAATAAAATTGCGGGTCGCGCCAGAATGATTTCATGCGCCTTCCTTGTTGCCATAACATTTGCCTTTTTCTGGGAGCGCGGGCATCTTGCCCGCCACCATGCGGGCAAGATGCCCGCGCTCCAAAGTATAAGCGATGCTGCATTTAGTTGTCTTGCATTTAACGGCAAATCGGGGATAATGCACGACGAAACTTTGAATTTACCCTAGTCATTTTTACCAACTATGAAAAAATATAACGCCGAAACTCTTCTACACACCAAGAAACATACAGGCTGTATTTACCTGCTCGCGCTGCATATTTTCCTGTTTTCGCCCGCCAGTATCGCACAAACAAACTCAGCACCTGCTGCGAAAACGTCTAAAACCGCCAACGAAATCACTTACCCCATTCGTGCATTTCGGCTCACGGGAAATCGCCTCATTCCAACCGAGCATTTGCTGGATAAATTAGCGGTGCTATACGGAGAAAATCGTAGCGTTAGTGATTTGGCTACCGCGCGCGATTTGGTGCTTGCCGTTTATAAGCAGGCAGGTTACTCGCTGATCGGAGTCGGACTGCCGACCCGCATCGCAACTGACGGCGTGGTCGAATTAAGCATTACTGAAATCACGGTTGGCAAAGTGCAAAGTGTCGGCAATCAACATTTTTCGTTTAGCAATTTGCGCGAACAATTACCGGTTTTGGTGGAAGGTTTACCACCTAATACGACTAAATTGAGCAACGAAATTTTCCTGGCGAACGACAATCCCTCGCGCTATTTGAGCGTCAATTTTACACCGCCCAAACAAGGCAGCGTGGACGCTGAAATACGGGTCACCGAAACTGAGCCGTTGTCTTATTTGCTGTCGGCGGATTCGAGTGGTAGCGCGGAAACGGGGCGCGCAAGGCTGGGGCTGGCGGTACAACACGCCAATATGTTCGAGCGCAGCCATATACTCAAATTGGGTTATCGCACCTCCCCGGCTAATCCAGATAATGTCAAAGTGGCGAATTTTGCTTATCAAATTCCGCAGCCAGCGTTTTCAAGCCAGTTTCAAATTTCTGCTTATTATGCGGACGTTAATGTGGGGCGTGTGCTCGATGCCTTTGAAGTGTCCGGCAAATTCACTCATGCGGAATTAGCTTATTTAGTGGATGTGCAGCGCGATCTCGGCTCGCGCCACGCGCTTGAATTCGCGTTAGCCAAACGAGATTACCAGCCCTCCATTTTGTTTGGCGGGGCAAATTTGGTGACGGATGTCAGCGCGGTTCCTGCATCTGCGGGTTATCGCTACGCCAGCGAAAACATTGATCACAAGCTCGCGCTGGATCTGACTTATACGCATAATTTGGCGGTCGGCAGCAAAAACGATAATGCCACTTACAATGCGAGCCGCGCCACCGCCAGCGCGAGCTGGCAAAAATTGCGCCTTAGTGCTTCCGGTCAGCGGGAATTGGGCGGCGACTGGTCGGCGCGTTTGCGTGGCACGGTGCAGTATGCAGACGCGCCGTTGATTGACACCGAAGCTCTATTTGCGGGCGGATTAAATTCGGTGCGCGGTTTGGTCGGTGGCGAGTTAATGGGGGATCGCGGATATTTTGCCAATCTGGAGTTGTATGCGCCCAAGCTCGCCGACGCGCATCGTTTTTTTGTTTTTGTGGATAGCGGAAAAATAAGCCGCATCAACGCCCAGCCCGGTGAACAAAGCGGTAGCAGCGCTCTGACCGGGGGAGTCGGCTGGAGCTATGTCCGCTCCAAAAAAGCAGAATTGACTGTCGGCATTGCCAATGTCGTGGAAGGAGCGACGCTTACCCCCGGCGGTAAAAACGCTTTAGATTTTAGAGCCCTGATTCGTTTTTAGTAGTGTGAATGGATATTCTGCTTGACTTGGGCTACGGCTTCAGATACATTTTTCCCCGTAAGTGCAAACTGTGGATTTACCAAATTATCCGGGAGCGTTCAAATGAAAACAAGTCGTCTGCAATCCCCGTCACTATATTTGATGAGCGCGTGTTTCGCCGCGCTGCTCAGTGCTGGCGCAATCGCTAATCCCACGGGTGGTGAGGTGGCAAGCGGCGAGGCCACGTTTGCGACAAACGGCACTACGCTAACGGTGACGAACAGCCCTAACAGCATTATTAGCTGGGGATCTTTTTCGATCGCTAATGGTGAAACTACCCGATTCATGCAACAAAGCGCGAGCAGTGCGGTGTTGAATCGGGTAGTGGGCACAGACCCTTCTAGCATTTTAGGAAGTTTGCAATCGAATGGGCGCGTCTTTCTGGTCAACCCCAACGGCATCGTATTCGGTGTGGGTTCCACCGTGGATGTGGCAGGGCTGGTGGCGACCACGTTGAATATTACCGATGCGAATTTCCTGACGGGGACGCATCACTATGCGGCGGGTAACACGGCGGGTGCGCTGACGATGGAGGGCAGCATAACCGCCGTGAATGAGGTCTATCTGATTGCGCCTAACATTACGATTTCGGGGGTTGTTACGGCGACTAACGCTGATGTGGGGGAAATCATCGTGGCATCGGGAACAACTGTTGATGTGACAGCAGGTGTTTTAATCGGTTCGGCGAGCACTGTTACCGTTGCGGGTGACGGATTAGAAACAGTGGCGGTAACGGGTACGCTTACAGCAACTAACATCACAGTTCAATCAACCAATCCTATTGGCGGCGGCGGTGGAATAGGTGGCGGCGATCTTGAAGTCGGTGGTGACGGCGGCGGCGGTCCCATCATCGTCGGTGGCGACGGTGACGTTTCAGTGGACGAGGATACTGTTTTTATCGAGACCGCAGAAGCAGATGCTAATCTCAACGATGTCACCATTATTCTTGCCAACAGCAACATCACATCGGGTGGTCAGGTTACTATGTCCGGCGGGAACGTGAGCTTGAACACGGGCGGCGGCAATCTTGTTTTGCCCGGCAGCGTTTCAAATAGTGTGATTACGGTAAGCAATACGGCTGGGGCAAGCATTAACCTGGCCGCCACGCCGCAATTTAATTTTGGGGGTACGGCGACAATTCAGGTTGCTGAAACCAGAGATGCGGCGGGCAATGTGACCGGCTGGACTTTTACGCAATGACGGTTTGAAATCAACGCAACAGTCAGTTGAATTTCTCCATAAAACTCAAATTTCCTTCATTCCCGCGAAGGCGGAAATGACTGGCTTGGGGAGAGAATTTCAACAAACTGTTAACTTAATAAAAGGCAGCTTAAGCTGCCTTTTTTTATTTCACCATCTGGTTCATTTCAAAAATCGGCAACAGCACCGCCACCACAATCACCAGCACCATCACCCCCATCGCTAAAATCAATATCGGCTCGAACAGGCTGGTGAGGGTGGCGATGCGGTTTTCGGTTTCGCGGGTTTGCTGGGTGGCCGCGCGTTCCAGCATTTCGTCCAGCCTGCCGCTGGCTTCGCCGCTACTGATCAAATGCACCATCAACGGCGGAAATAGTTTGCTGGCCGCCAAGGCGCGCGACAAGGTCGCGCCTTCGCGCACACCGTTCTCGGCGGCTTGCAGCGCGGCGCGCATCGGCAAATTGTTCATCACCCCGCGACCCGCTTGCAACGCCGTCAATAAAGGTACGCGGCTACCGACCAAAATTGCGAGGGTGCTGGCGAGCCGCGCGGTGTTGACCCCAATGGTCAACCGGCCGATCAGCGGCAGGCGCAACACGAAGGCATCGAAAGCATAACGCAGCTTGGGGTTTTGCAAAGCGCGGTGCGCGAACCACGCGCCGACACCCAGCAACACCAGCCAATAAATGCCGCTGACGCGCACGAAATCGGAGACTAGAATTAAACCGCGCGTGAGCAGCGGTAGGGTTTGATGTGTATTTTGAAAAACCTGCACCACTTGCGGCACCACATAGCCCATCAGCCCCGCGACGATGGCGAGCGCCACCGCCGTGACGATGGCGGGGTAAATCAACGCGAGCGTAATTTTTTGTCGCAACACCTGGCGATCCTCGATGTAGTCCGCCAGCCGCAGCAACACTTGGCTCAATTGCCCCGACTGCTCGCCCGCATTCACCAGAGTGCGGTAAAGCTCCGGGAAAACGCGCGGAAATTGCGTCATCGCCCGCGCCAGCGATTGCCCGGCGAGCACTTCGCCGCGCACCCCGGCGAGAATTTGGCGCTGCGTTTCGTTATCCGCCTGCTCGATGAGCGCGTTCAAGGCCTGCTCCACCGTCAAACCGGCATCGAACAGCGTCGCCAGTTGGCGCGTCAGCAAATTAAGTTCCGCGCCGGAAATGCCGCGCTGCAATAAACGCTTGCCGCTGCTGACTGCGCCCGCAGTATCGGTCAATGCATCGACCGCCATCGGGGTCAGGCCGCGTTCGCGCAATTGCAGGCGCGCCTGACGCGCCGAATCGACCTCCAGCACCCCTTTGTGCAGGCTGCCGTCGGCGGCAATCGCTTGAAATTTATAACCCGCCATGTGTCGTCCAAAATTGCGCCGGGGTGACGATGGGATAGCGCATCGCCAGTGCCAGCAGGTCTTTGTCGCCGGTAATCAAATATTGCGCGGCAGATATTTTTAACGCCGCCAGCAAAGTGCCCAGCACCGGCTGGTCGCCGGCATCGCGCAGCGATGGGTCACGTTGCTGCGATGGTTCGATGATTTCGGCTTGTATGCTGAGAATATCGACAAAATCCTCGATCTCCGCCGCCGATAATCCGTGCCGATGTTCGAGGCGGGGCAACACGCGGCGTAATTCATCTAGGATATAGTCCGACAGCAACACTTCTACCGAACCGTGCCGCCAAGCGGCAATAATTTTGCCGGGCACGCTGCCCGGATAAGCGATGCCAGACAGCAGCACATTAGTATCGAGCACGACACGCAAAGTAGCCATGCGCGATCAGGGCGTTTTTCGCGCGCTTGGTCTGGCTGCTGGCGTGGCTGCGGGCTTGACCGAACGGTCACGTTTGATCGCCGCATCAATTTCGGCCATGCCTCGCGCTTCTGCGACAGACGCAAAGCCCGCCTCCAAGCGCAGGCACAGCGCGTCGAAGCGGCCTTGCATGCGCCGGATGCGCTCGAACAAACGCGCATCCACCAGCGCCGCTACAGGCTTGCCGTCTTTGTTAATCACCACCGTGTCGTGGCGATACTGCACCTGGTTGAGCGCCTCGCCCAAATTTTGCCGAAAATTGACCGCGTTGGTTTCGGTAATCATGATTTCCTTGAATCGGTATGACCATAGTGACCATGGCAACCATTATGGCGTGATGGGAGCGGGCAGTCAAGCTATCAGAGGACAGAGGACAGAGGACAGTAATGTCAGCGGCACTTCGTGCCGTTACGAAAACCGCGAAGCGGTTCTAACTAATCTGTCCTCTGTCCTCTGTCCTCTGTCCTCTGTCCTCTGTCCTCTGTCCTCTGTCCTCTGTCATCTGTCCTCCGCCCGCGTCACCCGCAGCACCTCTTCCAGCGTCGTCTCGCCGCTCGCCACCCAGCGCATCGCATCGAAGCGCAGGCCCACCATGCCTTGCTCGATGCCTTGCTGGTGCAGCGTTTGCTCGCTCGCGCCGTCGTGGATGCTGCGGCGCAGTTCGTCGTTGAGGGTGAGCAATTCGTAGATGCCGGTGCGCCCGCGATAGCCGGTGAAGTTGCACTCGGCGCAGCCTGCGGCGTGATAAACCGTGGCAGGCAAGGGGTTTACACTCACTTTACCATTGAATGCGGCGCGATCGAGCGCGGTGGGGGATGCGCCGCGCTTGCATGCCGGGCAGAGCTTGCGCACCAGGCGTTGCGCCAATACGCCCAGCAAACTCGACGACAGCAGAAAGGGTTCTACGCCCATATCGACGAGGCGCGTGACCGCGCCGACGGCATCGTTGGTGTGCAGTGTCGCCAGCACCAGATGCCCGGTGAGACTGGCTTGCACCGCGATTTGCGCGGTTTCCAGATCGCGGATTTCGCCTATCATCACCACGTCCGGATCCTGCCGCAAAATGGCGCGCAGGGCGCGCGCGAAGGTCATGTCGATGCGCGCGTTGACTTGGGTTTGGCCGACGCTGTCGAGATCGTATTCTATCGGGTCCTCGACCGTCATCATGTTGAGCAGGTCGGCGGGCAGGCGCGACAACGCGGCGTAGAGCGTGGTGGTTTTGCCGGAGCCGGTGGGGCCGGTGACCAGTACGATGCCGTGTGGCTGGTGGATGAGTTTGTCGAGTTGTTTGAGCGTTTCGCCGTCCATGCCGAGGCGGTCTAAATCGAGTCTGCCCGCTTGTTTGTCGAGCAGGCGCAACACCACGCGCTCGCCGTGGCCGGTGGGCAGCGTGGAGACGCGCACATCCACGGGACGCCCGGCGATTTTGAGCGTGATACGCCCGTCCTGCGGCAGACGTTTTTCGGCGATGTCGAGTTGCGCCATGACTTTGATGCGCGACACGATGGCGGCGTGCAGGGTGCGTTGCGGCTCGATAATGTCGCGCAGCCCGCCATCGACGCGAAAGCGCACGCGCGAGCGGTTTTCAAAAATTTCGATGTGGATGTCGGAGGCGTTCTCGCGCAGCGCCTGGGTCAGCAGCGCGTTGATGAGGCGGATGATGGGCGCGTCGTCTTCGGCTTCGAGCAGGTCGGTGATTTCCGGCATCTCTTGCGCGAGTTGCTGCAAATCCACGTCCTGCCCCATGTCGTCCATCATGCGCTCGGCGGCGTTGTCGTGGCGCGTATAGACTTGCGTGAGGCGTTGCTCGAACTGTTCTGCCGTCAACATTACCGTCAGCAGTGGCGCGGCCAACACGCGCCGCACTTCCGCCAGCGTCGCCGACTGCGCCCCGGGACGCAACCACAATTCTATTTTGTCATCGACCGCGCGCGCCGCGATCACACCTTTGGCTTTGGCGAAATGGTAAGGCAAGCGCCGCCCGGCTTCGGCATCGGAAGTTAGGGTGTGCGTGGTGTCAGGTTGCGCGAGGGTCATGGTGCGTCGTTGTTGTAAAAATCTATAACAGCTATTGGAACCACCAAGTCACCAAGAACACCAAGTAACACCAAGAAATTCAAATGCCGCTTGACGGTTTAACAGCAACCCGTCGAACGAGGGGAGACGGTGCGCCAAAATCTTGGTGCAACTTGGTGTTCTTGGTGACTTGGTGGTTCATCTGCGTTTTCAGACTTAACACAAAGTTATTGTTCCGGCTTCGCGGGCACGTCTGCGGGCGGCGCGCCGCTCAGCGGCAGCGCCTTGCCGTCGTTTTGCGGCAACGCGGGGAGCTGCGGCGCTTTGATCGTCGGTAACAGCGGGTGAAAATCCGTCTGGGTTCTGCCTTGCTCGTTGCGGATGTATTCGTAGCGATCCCCGGTGAGGCTGATACCGGCTTGCGAATCGCGCAGTACCACGGGACGCAAAAACACCATCAAATTGGTTTTGACGCGCGCGCGCGATTCGTATTTGAACAGGTTGCCGAACAAGGGAATGTCGCCGAGCAGCGGCACTTTGTCTTGGGTGATTTGCACGTCGTCCTGCACCAGCCCGCCGAGCACAATAATCTGTCCGTCATCGACGAGCACGGTGGAATCTATCGAACGTTTGTTGGTGGTGACCCCCCCCGCGGTGGCTGCGGAAGTTTTGTCGACGCTGGAGACTTCCTGGAAAATTGTCATCTTGACGCTGCCGCCTTCGGCCACTTGCGGTTTGACGCGCAGGGTCAAGCCCACGTCTTTGCGTTCAATGGTCTGGAAAGGGTTGACCCCCGCGCCGGTGCCGGTGGATTGCGCGTAGCTGCCGGTGATAAAGGGCACGTTTTGGCCGACCACGATTTTGGCTTCTTCGTTGTCCAGCGTCAGCAAATTGGGGGTGGAGAGGATGTTGGTTTTGCCGTCGGATTCGAGCGCGCGCGCGAGGAACCCCAAGTTGACGACACTGCCGGTGACCCCCGGCAAAGTCATAGTGCCTTTGACGATGCCGATGTTGAGCCCTTGCCCCACGCTGGAAATGTTGGTGGCCGCACCGATGATGTTGTTGCCGCCCGCGCCAAAATTGGTGCCGCCGATAGTTTGCGTGGTGGTGCCGTTGATGCCGGATAAGTCTTGCCACTGGATGCCGAATTCGCCCGCCGTTTTGCCGCTGACCTCGACCACCAGCGCTTCGACAAACACCTGCGCGCGTCGCGCGTCGAGTTTGTCGATGACGCTGCGTAGCCCCTGATATACGTGGTCGGGCGCGGTGATGATGAGCGAGTTGGTGGCGGCGTAAGCCTGGATGTTGCTGGCGGGCGCGGAGCTTGCGGTGGTACTCGCGGCGGGCGCGCCCGGCAAATTGGGCGGCGTGGTCGCGGCGGTGGCCACGGTAACGCCGCCGCCGCTCTTGGACGACGCGTCGCCCGCCATCAAGCCGCGCAACACGTCGGCGAGTTTGGTGGCTTCGGCGTTGCGGAGATATACCACGTGGATGTTGCCGCCATCCGCGGCGGCGGGGTTGTCCATGTCTTTGAGCAGCGCGCGGATGCGCGTCAGCGTCGCCGGATTTTCGCTGCGGATGATGAGGCTGTTGGCGCGCGCGTCGGTGGCGATCACCAGTTTGGCGGTGGTGCCCTGCACCGGCGTGGCTTCCGGCATCATGCGGATCAGCAGTTGTGCGACATCCGTCGCCGCAGCGTATTTCAGCTTAAAGGTGTGCAGCTCGCCGCCGCTGGGAACGTCGATAGCACCGATGATTTTGTTGATGCGCTTGATGTTCTCGGCGTAATCGGTGATCACCAGCGTGTTGCTGTTGGGGTAGGCGGCGATGACGTTGTTGGGCGCGATCAGCGGGCGCAAAATCGGCATGAGCTGCGCGGCGGATTCGTATTGCAGCGGATAAACCTGGGTGATAATTTTGTCGCCGGAAGCAATTATATTTTTATCGGTGGTGGCGCTGAAATTGAGTTTGGCATCGGCTTCCGGCACGATTTTGACAAAGCCTTTTTCCTCCACCGCCGCGTACCCCTGCAAGCGCAACGCCGACAACAAAATCGGATACACCAGATCGCGCGACACCGGGTTCACCGAAATGATGTTGACCGTGCCGGTGACGCGCGGGTCGAGAATAAAGTTTTTGCCGGTCATCATGCCCACAGCTTTGATCACCGACTGGATGTCGGCGTTGACGAAATTGAGCGTGATGTTTTCTTTTTCGGCGGCGGCAGTAGCGGAGGAAAGCGGCAACAGGGTTGCCGCGAATCCCCATGCCAGCATCAGCACCAAGCCGAGCAGCCGCCAGCGGGGCGACAATTGCCGTTTGATTGATTGTGTCATTTCATCCTTCCCTTGCTGTTTCTGGCAATTCGCCGATTTTTTCTGCGCGGTTCAAATCCCCCTCTGCCCCCTCGCAAGCTCTCCCCCTTTTGCAAAGGGGGAGGAAATTTGCCCGATCCTCAATCCTCAATCCTCAATCCTCAATCCTCAATCCTCAATCCTCAATCCTCAATCCTCAATCCTCAATCCTCGATCCTCGATCACTGTTGCACCACATAACTCAACTGTAACGGCCTGCCGTCGCGCGTGACTTCTGCCGTGATCTGCGCGCCCGGACCGAATTGTTGCGACAGCCGGTTGACATCTGCCTGCGACGAAACCGGCTGGCCGTTGACTCGGCGCACCACATCGCCTTGGCGTAACCCCAGTTTTTCCGAAATGCTGCCGCTGGGCGCGTCGTCTATCAACATGCCGCCGCCTGGATTGGGCGAGAATCTGCCCAGCCCCGCGCCTCTGCCCGATTGTAATGTCGCCATCAATTCGTTGCGGGAAACATTATAGGTGTTACCGCCCGCCGTCGCGGCGGCGTTAGAGGGTGCGCCCGGAAACAGTGCCGTATCCGCCTTTCCTTCGAGATTGATGCGCTCGGACACGCCCGCGCGGCGCACGATGATATGGCGGGGGTGCACCGATTCCAGCGTGACCCCGGGCACGAATTCGTCGTTGACCTTGACCGGCAAATCGGTTTTCGCGCCGGTGTTGACGATGGCGAAGCCGGGCAAATTACCCAGTGCCGCAAACACGCCTTTGAGTTTGATGCCCAGCGTCGAAATCGCTTCCGCCGCACCGCTCGCGCCGGACTTGGCTTCGCCAAAAAGATGCGCGGACACTACCGTTTGCTCGGCGGCCTGTAAATTGATCTGCGTGGCAGAAGGGGCTGCGGCCTCCTGCGCAGTTTCCAGCGCAGGCGCAAAAAACACCCAAGTCCAATGCGCCAGCAGCGCGGCCAAGCCCATCATCAGCACGAACATCAACAGACCGGGGCCATGTCGATCTAACAGTTGCTGCGGGTTTTTTAGGAATGCCATGGCGCGTAAAGCAAACTTGGAAATTACGGGCACCTCTACAAATCCAAATTTCGTCGCAACACTTCGTTGCTCTCAAAAAATGTTTCCTTACATATCAGACATATGCTGCGTCAACATTTTTTGTTCGCGCCTCGTTTTGCTTAGAACTTTGAATTTATAGAGATGCCCTTATGGTAAAGCCAACGCCGATGCGTGAATGTTTATGTGGCGAAAGTATAACACCCCAAGGCGCGGCGCGCAGTTTGCAGCGCGGGCTGCGATCCGCGCGAATTATGGATTGAGGATAGCCCGAAAAAATTCCAGTGTGCGCCCAGGCAACCACGACAATGTACCCGGAAACGCGCCACCCACAAACCCCACGTGCCCGCCCTGTTGGGCAAATTCGAGGGTCACGCTGGCGGAGACTTGCCGCGATGACGGCAGTGCCGATACGGGCATAAACGGGTCGTTGCGCGCGTTTACCAGCAAAGTCGGCAGCGCGATGGTTTTGAGATGCGGCTTGCTGCTGGCCTCGCGCCAGTAAGTTTCGGTATCGTTAAAACCATGCAGTGGCGCAGTCACCAGATTGTCGAAATGATACAGCGTGGGAGCGGCCGCCACCCGCGACCAATCGAACAAACCCGGATATTGATCGAGCTTGATCGCCGCCTTGCGTTTCAAACTGCGCAAAAAATGCCGCGTGTAAAAAAGGTTGAAGCCGCGCGCCAGAGCCTCGCCCGCCGCCGCCAAATCAACCGGCGCGGAAATCGCCACCGCCGCGTTGACCGCTGCCTGTGCAGCCGCACCTTGTTCGCCCAGCCATTTCAGCAGCGCGTTGCCACCCAGCGAAACGCCGACCGCGCCAATCGGCGCAAGCGGAAAATCTGCGCGCAAGCGGCGCAACACCCGGTCAATTTCTGCCGCATCCCCCGCGTGATACGCGCGCGGCAAACGGTTGGGGCTGCCAGAACAGCCGCGAAAATGCACCACCACCCCGCGCCATCCGAGATCGCGCACCGCCGCCATCAAGCTCAGCGAATAATGGCTGCGCGAATCGCCTTCCAGCCCGTGAAACAACACCACCAGCGGGGTCGCATCGAGGAGCGCCATCGTCGCCTTGCCGGTGGCATTCTCCAGAAAATCCGCGTCCACAAAATCGCCGTCCACCCATTCCCAACGCTCGCGGCGATACGACACTTTTGGCAAAGGAACAAAGAAATAAGGATAAATTGTCTGGGCGTGACCGCCCGGCAACCAGGCCGGTGCCGCGTACGGTGCGGCGACGCGGGTGTTTGCCGAGACGCTCAAAATGGAGGGATGACGAATTATTAGAAACGCCCTTCAACCATTCAAAACTTTAGCGTTTCGCCCACCTGCATCGCCTTCACTTTGGTTTTGATTTTTGCGGATTTGAGGGCTAGTTGCAGCGCGTCGGGGGTGCCGGTCAAGACGGGAAAAGTGCCGAAGTGCATCGGAATCACCATGCCCGGCTGTACCAGTTTGACCGCGTCGGCGGCGCGCTCCGGACCCATGGTGAAGTGGCCGCCGATGGCCGCGAGCATCACATCGACTTTGCGGAATTTACGGATCAGCGCCATGTCGCCGAACACGTCGGTGTCGCCGGTGTGGTATATCGTCGGGCCGTTTTTGACCGCGATCAGAAAACCGCCGGGCGCGCCGCCGTCGTGGATGTTGTTGCCGGTGGGGTCGGTGACGGTGGAGCTGTGTACGGCGGGGATGAACGCGATTTTGACTTCGCCGTCGAGCAGCGTCAGTTCGCCGCCGAAATTGCCTTGCGAGTCAAACCCCATTTGATCGACGGGATAGCCGCCGTAAAGCGTCATCGCCTTGCCCAGATCGAAGGTGCTGACCAGGCGTGCGCCGGTTTTTTTGGCGATTTCGACGCTGTCGCCGACGTGGTCTGAATGGCCGTGGGTGACCAGGATGAGCGCGACCTTATCCATTTTGGCAAGGTCGTCTTTGCCGGATTTGTTGCTGGGATTGGCGATCCACGGGTCGATCAACAACACTTTGCCAGACGGCATTTTCAGCGAAAAGGCAGCGTGACCGTACCAAGTCAATTCGGTGCCCGCCGCCTGCGCGCCAAGCGGCAACATGAAAGCGAGGGCGATAGCGATTTTTTTAAGCATGTTCATGGGGGTCTCCTTTGGGTAACTCATTGAGGTAATTTATTAGACCGCTGCACTTGTAGGTCGGTCTCTGCCCGACACTCCTGCAAGTTGATGGCTGCACGATGTCGGGCAAAGACCGACCTACAAAAACTTAATCATTGCCGGGCAACCAGCAAATCGAGCACCTCGTGGAGCGCGTCATCAACTTTCGCCATAAAAGCCGCAGAACATTGCAGCAACGGACCCTCGACGATGCGCAAATTATCGATAGCGCGCAGTTGATCGAACAATAGATCCGAATTTTTTTTCAGTTTACCTTGTGCAGATATACGCAGTCGCAAAGGCGCGGCATCCTCCACCAAGCGCGTGGTCATGGGCACAATCAGCGTGGAGGGGTGCTCGGCATCCAGCAAAGCCTGGCTTTGCACAACCAGCACCGGGCGGACTTTACCCGGCTCGCGCCCGCGTGGCGGGTTGAGGTCAGCCAGCCAGACCGAGCCGCGCTCAAGCCCGCGCATCGGTGTCGGGGGCATCTTCAATGGCCGCAAATTCCGCGTTGACCAGCATGCTCTCGCCGCGCACCTGCCGCGAAGCCTTCATCATGCGCTGCCGACGTTGCTCGGCCAGCACCTGCGCATTCTGCGCAGCGATGGCTCGCCGTATATATTCGGCGCGAGGCAAATGCAGATCGCGGGCGCGGCGATCCGCTTCTACGATCAGATCATCGGGCAGGCGTAAGGAAATAGCGGTCATGATGTGGTTTTTGTGATTCGTTAGTAATTACAATAACAATATACACCCCCGTTACCGGAAATGCAAAAAACGCGGCATCCATGGACATGCCCTATAACGAACCATCAGCGCGGGCGATCATAGACGACGAAATGGTATTCCAACTTGTTGGCCTCGTCCAGCGCGTGTTTATCGCGGCTGGTTTCGCGCCATGTTGCGCGATCAAACTCCGGGAAATAGGCATCGCCCGCAAAGTCTTGCTGAATTTCGGTGACATACATGCGCTGGCAGCGCGGCAGCATTAACTTAAAAATCTCTTCGCCGCCGATCACAAAAATTTCATCGTCCGCGCCGCAAGCAGCAATCGCGGCATCAGTCGTGTGGACGACGACGGCACCTGCAACAACGTAGCCCTGTTGGCGCGTCACGATCACGGTTGTTCGCCCCGGCAGCTGGCGGTTGATCGACTCCCAAGTTTTGCGCCCCATGATGATGTGGTGCCCCAGGGTCAGCGCTTTGAAATGCTTCAAGTCTGCGGGCAAATGCCAGGGCAAAGCGTTGTCGATACCGATGACGCGGTTTTTCGACATGGCGACGATGAGGGAGAGCGAGGAGCGAGGATTGAGGATCGAGGATCGAGGGGCGGCGGTTGTCATGGCGACTCCCCCAGTTTTTCGTTTAGCGAGTTTTTCAAACCGGTGAGCATTCTCCCGATTTCGTCCATCCGTTGCAGCAAGTTGGCGGCGGTATCTTCTTGCAAAAAGCACAGCCTGACGGCAATTTTAGTTTGCGTCTCCAGCTCCATGAGTGAGCCGTAGGCGATGGACAGATGATTGAGATAGGCTCCCGTAGATTTTCGACCATGCCCTTCGGCGATATTGGAAGGGATGGAAACAGCAGCGCGCCTGGCTTGAGAGGAAAGGCCAAAGCGCTCTTCATTTGGAAACGAGGCTGTAATCTTATAAATGTCCGTCACCAAATCCATGGCCTTTTGCCAGACCAATAGTTCGCTATATTTCATCTACCCCCCCCGATCCTCAATCCTCAATCCTCAATCCTCGATCCTCGATCCTCGATCCTCGATCCTCGATCCACGATCCTAAACCGCCACCGGCGCTTTGATTGCCGGATGCGGGTCGTAGCCTTCCAGCGTGAAATCTTCAAACTTGAAATCGAAAATATTCTTCACCGCCGGGTTAAGACGCATGGTCGGCAGCTTGCGCGGTGTGCGATCGAGCTGCTCGCGGGCCTGATCGAGATGGTTCAAATAAAGATGCGCGTCGCCGAAGGTGTGTACGAAATCGCCCGGCTGCAACTCGCACACTTGCGCCACCATCAGGGTGAGCAGCGCGTAAGAGGCGATGTTGAACGGCACCCCCAGAAAAATATCCGCGCTGCGCTGGTAGAGCTGGCAGGAAAGCTTGCCGTCGGCGACATAAAACTGGAACAGCGCGTGGCAGGGCATGAGCCGCATTTTGGGCAGATCGGCAACATTCCACGCGCTCACCATCAGCCGCCGCGAGTCTGGGTTCTTTTTAATCTCGGCGATAATTTGCGCGAGCTGGTCGATATGTCCGCCGCCGGCGGTCGGCCAGGCGCGCCACTGGCGGCCGTATACCGGCCCCAAGTCGCCATCCTCGTCCGCCCATTCGTTCCAGATAGAAACGCCATTGTCCTGCAAATATTTGACGTTGGTGTCGCCCCGCAAAAACCACAGCAGTTCGTGGACGATGGATTTGAGGTGGCATTTTTTGGTGGTGACCAAGGGAAAGCCTTCGGCCAGATCGAAGCGCATCTGATAGCCGAACACCGACAGCGTGCCGGTGCCGGTGCGGTCGGACTTTTTGTGCCCGTGGTCTTGCACATGGCGCACGAGGTCTAGGTATTGCCGCATGATTAAGTCAAGAAAGTAATTCCAAGTCGCAATCAAGTTGATACTGCGTTGTCGGCTCTTGCCGTGCTATACGCACTGTCTGCGAGCCTCCGCCTTGTCTCAACTTGATTGCGACTTGGAGTAATAAGGCGGAGAGTAAGGTAAAACCGTTTTCATAGCAACCGCGTCGGGGAAACGCTGATTTATCCTAAAAAACGCAGTTGAAGACGAAAGCCTATTATTTTCATAAAATTAAGTTGGGGTTGTGGGTGCGAATTTATTCGCACAGAACCCTTTGTTCGTGCGAATAAATTCGCACCCACATCGCCTTCAACTGCGCTTTTTAGGTTTATTCTGCCCAAAGCAAACATCCGTCACCATCCGGCTTCGCCCCCTTCGCTCCGCTCTCCCCGCAGGGCGGGAGAGGGTTAGGGAGAGGGTGGGAGGGGACATGGCTGGTTGAGCAAGTAGTAGCAATGAATTAATCAGCGTTTCTATACAGCAAAAACAAGCCATTGGGCGTATAATACAGTGTTGATTTGCCGTAATTTTCAAGGGGATAAAAATGTTGGCCGATTTGAATCAAAATTCCGCGTTAATGACCGATGCCAGCCGTGCCACGCACATTCTGGTGATGTTGCCGAAATGGAAAGTGTTGCCGGAGAAAACCGCGTTTGTCGGCAGGGAAACGCTGCTGCCTTTGATGGCGCGGCGCAAAATGAAAGCCGACGAACTCATCGCTTCCCCCGTTTCGGCCACGCTCAAAACCGGCGCGCTGTGCGCCTGGGTGATGGTGGATACGACGCTGCCTGCGTTCGAGCAGCACACCCACGTGCGCAAAGCGGTGCAGTTGTTGCTCGAAGACACGCTCACCGAAATCCACATCGCCGCCTACGGCGACAACCAGGAAAAACGCGCGGCGGCCACGCTCGGCGTTTACGCCGCGTGGATCAACGGCGCGGTGCTGCCGACCAAAAAAATGGACAAGAAAAAGCCGGCGCGCAAACCGCTGGTCAAAATTGTGTTGCAAGGCCACAACGAGCCAGACGGTTTCGCATCGCTGCGCGCCATCGCCGAAGGCAATTGCCTCACGCGCGAACTCACCACCCTGCCGCCCAACGAATTAAATCCTGCGGCCTATCGCGCGCTCATCAAAAAACTCGCGGCCAAAGAAGGTTGGAAATATCAGGAATACGATATGAAAACCTTGGCCAAAATGGGCGCGGGCGCGTTCGTCGCGGTGGCGCAAGGCAGCGACCCGGCGGACGCCGCCATCGTGCATCTGCAGCGCCGCGTCAAAGGCGCGGGCAAAACCGCCGCGCTGGTCGGCAAAGGCATTTGTTTTGACACCGGCGGACACAACCTCAAACCCGCGCGCCACATGCACGGCATGCACGAAGACATGAACGGTTCGGCGGTCGCGCTGGGCATCCTGCTCGCCGCCACCCGCGCCAAACTCTCGCTCAACATCGACTGCTGGCTCGCCATCGCGCAAAACCACATCAGCCCGCTCGCCTATAAACAAAACGACATCGTCACCGCGCTCAACGGCACCACCATCGAAATCATCCACACCGATGCCGAAGGCCGCATGGTGCTGGCCGACACGCTCACCCTCGCGGCACGAGAAAAACCCGAGTTGCTGCTCGATTTTGCCACGCTCACCGGCAGCATGCACAGCGCGCTCGGCAACCGTTACAGCGGCATTTTCAGCAACCGTGAAAGCTTGTTAGATCAGGCGATCAAGGCCGGAAAACAAAGCGGAGAGCGCGTTTCCGCCTTCCCCATGGATGCCGACTACGAGGCGGATTTAGACAGCAAAGTCGCCGACATCAAACAGTGCAGTTTAGATGCGCAAGGCGACCATATTCTGGCCGCACGCTTTCTGAGCAAATTTATCGACAACGCCCCCTGGCTACACATGGACTTATCCGCCAGCAGCAACAAAGGCGGGCTGGGAATCGCGGGAACGGACGTGACCGGCTTCGGCGTGGCGTGGGGAGTGGAGATGTTGCGCGGGATGTGATGGGAGAAGGGTAGATATTACTCAGCAGTCAGTAATTAAAACAACACCACGTTGCGAGTCGGGTTTTGTAGGTCGGGCTATGCCCGACATTGCGCTGCCATTAACTTGCAGGGCTGTCGGGCATAGCCCGACCTATAAGGGCTTAACCGTTCGTGGTGAGCTTGTCGAACCACTCGCTACTCACCCATAGCCCTTCGACAGGCTCAGGGCGAACGGAAATTCTTCCAAAGTGAACAGCAACGAAAAAATGGCAAGCGGCTTGACGGCGAACAGAGTATCTACGTTGCTTCGTGTGCGAGCGTTGCCGCGAGTTTGTCCTGGCTTCGCAACTCGGCCTCCGCCAGCCAATCTTCACGACCATAGCGGTATCCCGGAAACTCGTCGGCCAGCGTGGTTTCGCGTTTGATCAAGCGTCGCGCCACCGCAGCCAGCGCGCTGATGCCTTCCTTGTCGCGCACTTCCATCGGGATGCACAGGCTGATGCCCCTGCACCATGATAAAATTTCTACGGACAGGGTCGGATGCACCACCAAATCGATACCACCGGTTTCCATGCGCGTTTCGATGGTGCGCAATTTTGCGTAATAGTCCTGCTGGATCTCGGAGATTGGTCGCATCAGATAGGAAATTACTTTTTTCCGTGATCGCCCCACCTTTTTCCATTGTTTTTCGCCAAAAAAATCCGTGTCTCGCGGCGGCGGATCCCCGGCTTCTTTCCACGCCAAGTCTGCGATAGCGTCAGCATATTTCATGCGCGGATGCACCCACCAGACCATGACGCGATACCCGTTCAAAATAAAACCCACATCGTCCCACCAGCAAAGTTTTTTGGCATCGGGATAAATGTGCGGGACGAATAGCCGGTTATCCAGCCGCCACGGATGGTGGCGATGGTATTGGCGCATGCGGCGGCGAAGTTGCTCCTCGTTTGGGTTTTTCATGGCATGGTCTTGGGAAATGCCGGTTAACAGTCTGTTGAATTTATCCCCTCAAGCCCGTCCCCCGATTCAAGCATTCGAGGGCAGGCTATTCCCGCGAAGCCTGCCCCAGCATGATGTAGGCCGGGGGCGGGAATCCAGCATTTCGCAACACCTGTAAATCAATAACTTCTGGATTCCCGCCTACGGGAATGACGTTATGAGGCACAAGTGGCGATTTAATTGAACGAAGCCCTTAAGTAAGTGCCCTTCGGGACAGACCCTTTTTCTCTTGCTATAATCGCCCTACCCACATATGAGGAATTATTTGTGACAAACCCCATCATTCATTGCGACCCGGAGATACAGGGCGGTGTACCGGTGTTTTACGGCTGTCGTGTTCCCGTAAAAAATTTGTTTGATTATCTCGAAGCGGGCGATTCCCTGGATCAATTTCTGCGTTCGTTTCCTTCGGTATCGAAAGAGCAAGCGATTGCCGCGCTGGAGCTTGCGCGCGAAGCACTATAATCGGCCAAGACAAATTTCACAGGAGGGTATCATGCTCACGTTAAATATAGATTGCGATGTTTTGCAGGACCGGCGGGTCACTATCCAACTGCCGGAAACAGTGAGTCTCGGGCGGCACGAACTGATTATTGTGTTGGATGAAAACAATACCGACAAAAATTCCGCAGTTGCGAATGCGAAAACAATCATGGAGTTTGCAAATACGGTTGCCGCCTTCGAACGCGTTGACGGCGTTGAGTATCAGCAACGCGCACGCGCCGAATGGAATTGATGCAACGTTTTTTGCTGGACACCAATGCGGTCATCTATCTGGTGAACGGTCGTCTGGCGCATCCGTTGCGCGATGGAAATTACGGCATTTCGATTATCACAGAAATTGAGCTGCTTTCTTTTCCGGGTTTATCAGATGAGGAAGAGCGGAAAATACGCGAGCTATTATCCGCGCTGGAGTGTGTTCACCTGACCGACAAAGTGCGCGACCATGCCATTAAATTGCGTCGCGATCATCGCTTAAAAATCCCCGATGCCATTATTGCCGCCAGCGCGCTCGAACTGGGGGCAACCTTGCTAACCAACGACCAAGCCTTTGCGCCCGTAGCAGGCTTGGCGGTTGAAGCGCTGCAACTGATTCAAGAAAAATAAAAACCAGGGTCAGGGGTCAGACCCCTCGCTCCTGACCCAATACTGTTAGTTTAAGTGAAATATCCGTTCGCCCTGAGCTTGTCGAAGGGCACTCTGCAAGTATCTGGTGGTTCGACAGGCTCACCACGAACGGTAAACTAACAGTATTGGCTCCTGACCCCTCGCTCCTCTTCTCGCTCCTCTGTAACGCATAAAAACCTCCTGATAATAGCGCGGTGTAGTGGCGCGGTAAGAATGCCACGGCATATTCAAACCGCCGCATAACGCCTCACGTCGATTTCAATGCCGCTCTGCGCCGCCTGATCGGCTTGTTGCAGCAAGGCGCGCGTCACCGCCGCATCGTGGTACGCCTCGCCGCAGTTCTCGCACACCTCCGCCGGCACCTGTTTGAACATCACCGTGGTGTGGCCGCGTTCCAGGGTGATGCTAGCGGTACTTCGGTGGGTATTGCCGTGTTTGCAGATGGGACATTTCATGTTTGCCTCCTAGTTTTTAGGTCATCGTGCCAGACTGTCGGGTCGGGTTCATAGACCGTGATAATGATACGCGCATCATTTTCAAAATCATCGGCACAGACAATGTGTATCGCTTTAATTCCCGCGTGACCGAGCAACAGCGCGCTGGGATAAGGTTGGTCAGTCGCATAACTTTCGATAACCATGCCGCTCGCCAACGCATGTTCGACCTGTTCTTCCGAGATACAGCGTTCGTGCATTCGTTTGACGGCATGTTGGCGGTAAATTGTTTTCAAGGTTCGGTGAGTTTAAGCTGTTTTTGACGGCAGGTAAACGTGCTTGTTAACAGCACGGATTAACAGCATGATTTTATATTTATCGCGCCCACTTTCGAGCGTGGGAACGGAACAACATCGCCCGCCGCGAATTACCTCGGCATCCCCAGTTGGACCAGAACCGCATCCTCCACGGCCAGCATATCGGTTTTGGTCAATGCGCCCAACCGGTTCTTCAGGCGGGCTTTGTCTGCCGCCATGATCTGGTCTGCCATGGCTTTGCCCGGTTGCCCGGCAAGCGTCACCAGCGCTTCGCCAGGATATTGGCGGCCCGCGTTGCTGGTGAGCGGCACCACCACCACCCGCGCCAAATTTCTGTTGGCCGCGTCATTGCTGACGATGACTGCCGGGCGAGTCTTGCGAATTTCGCTCCCCACCGATGGGTCGAATTCGACCCACCACACTTCACCGCGCTTCATCGGACATGTCCCCGGCCAGAGCGTTACACCACACCGATGCTTCGGCCTCGCGCGCGCTGTCTGCGGCCATTGCCCGGTAGCCTTCGTCCAACGCGGTATCCATGACGTGCGGTCTCAACAAATCTTCGATGAACTGGCTCATGCGCCGTTTGCCTATGGTGCGGTAAAGCCCCTCATACACCGCTTCATCGAGGGTGATAGTCATTTTCTTGTGCATCGCATTTTCCTTAAAAATGTAATACGTGTTGCGTATTATAGCGCATATTTTTACGACCCTTTTTTTTCCAAGGAAAAGAAGGAAAAGGGGGCTGATTCGTGGGGAACCCTCAGGGTCAGACCCCTTTTTTATTTTTTACTTCTCTTTTTTACTTTTTTTTACTTCAAAGAGAACAAGGTGAAAGACGCGGGGTGAAAACAAGAAAGCGGAAAGGGGAAATGTAGGGGCGCGTTGCACGCGCCCCTACGGTTTTCGCGCCCCCACAAATGAGGAAAAAAACAAACCGTTGCCGCTTGTCGCGCTGCGGCGACCTGACATAGACACAAGGGCATCTCTATAAATTCAAAGTTCTAAGCAAAACGAGAGCAACGAAGTGTTGCGACGAAATTTGGATTTATAGAGGTGCCCACAATGCCTGATCAGCGTTTCCGCGATGGCGTTTCACAGACCAAGAAATTTTCGCACTCCGTCTTCGACCGCATTCATGTCTTCGCTGCTCAGTGCCCCCATAGATCTTCCCAAGCGGGATTTATCGGCAACCCTGATCTGGTAAGCGAGCGCGACGGAAGTCGGTTTGCCTGCCGAAGGCGTGGCGATAATCAACGGCGGGCGCGGTCGGGGCGAAGAGGACAAGGGCACAATCGCCACCGTGCGCAGTTTCAGATTAAACGGGGTCAACGAAATCACCACGCACGGGCGCGCCTCGCCCTGCTGTTCGCCGCCCGCCACCGGCTCAAGGTTGACGCGGTATATTTGGCCGCGCAAAAAATTCATCGTTTGTCCGGCCCCAGCCCGTCCGCGATCAGGGCATCAAAGGCAACGCCGGTTTTACGCACCTGTGCAAAATCGGCGTGGGTTTCAACATCGTGCGCGATCGCAGCCAAGTCTTCCGCGCGGCTATCCAGTACGCTTTCCATCAAATTTTGCACCACGCGGCTGCGTTCGCGCGTAGGCACAACCTCGTTGAAGCGGCGCAACACTTCCGGTTTGATGGTATAAGATGCTCGCTGCATAGTCATTGAAACCTCCTGAAAAGGGAACAGTAATACTGCGTAGTATAGCCCACAAAAACTCGGATTAACAGCATGATTTTATATCGAAAAACCAAGCTTGTTGCAAAAAAACAACAAATCCACCCAAAACCGGTGAAAAACGGGTGATTGCGCTTGCTATCCCCGCTTCGCATAGGCACAATCCCCACAACTTCCAAAGTGGTTGGCTCGGCCACCCTCTCTCCAACTCTCTCCCGCAAGCGGGAGAGAGGGCGAAAGTCCCCTCTCCCGCTTGCGGGAGAGGAAAGATCAAGTCCCCTCTCCCGCTTGCGGGAGAGGGTTAGGGAGAGGGAAAGGGCGGAGGGGAGGAGGGAACAAAACGCGGAGTGCTCTGTTGCAAGGCGCATTTCGTGGCAAGTAGCAAGCAGGATGGGGGGTAGGGGCAACCCCCCGTGGTTGCCCTGAATCAACCATCAACATTTCAGCAATTCAAACTTTCAAGGAGAAACACACAATGAACAAAAAACTAATCGCACTGGCAGTCGCTGGCCTGTTCGCAGCCCCTGCCGTGGCGTTCGCGCAAAGCACTACCAATGTCACCATTTACGGCGTGATGAAAATGTCGGTGGATCAACTCTCTGCCACCGGCGCAGGCCCGGACTTTGCGCCTGGCACCACCGCCATCGAACAGCCTAACCGCGGCAGTGTCAGCAACCACAGTTCGCGTCTTGGCTTCAAAGGCTCTGAAGATTTGGGCGATGGCCTCTCGGCAGTTTGGCAATGGGAACTGGCTGTTGCTTCCGATGTTTCCGCCGCCCCGACCAGCCGCAACACCATGGTGGGGCTCGCTAGCAAAAGCATGGGCACAGTGCTGATCGGCATCTGGGACACGCCTTACAAAACATCCACCGGCGCGTACGATATTTTCGTAGATACCGTGGCTGACTACAACGCCATTTTTGGCACCCCCGGTTTTAACGCCGCCACTGGTGCTTCACTAGCTGCCTCGGCTTCATTCGACAGACGCGTCAACAACGTGGTGGCGTATGTTTCCCCCGATTTCAATGGTGTAGTCGGAAAAATCGGCTATGTTTTCGGCGAGAACCCCAACGCGACACCGATCGCCCCGGGTGGGGTTGACCATCAAGCAAAAGCCGTATCGTTGTCTGCAAATTATGACAGCGGTCCCGTTTCGTTGGCGTTTGGCTATGAAAAGCAAACCAATCTGAACGGTTTCGGAATAAACACTACAGCCGCTTCGGATACAGACAGCGGCACCGGTCTGAAATTGGGCGGGTCTTACTCCTTTGGCGATACCAAAGTTGCGATGGTATGGGAAAATCTGAAGGCCGATTCGAACGGCGTTGCTGCGGTCATAACCTCGGCAAAACGCACCGCCTGGATGCTGAACGTCGCGCACAAGATGGGCTCTAACACCCTGAAAGCGTCGTACAGCAAAGCCAATAAGTGGACGCTTTCCTGCTCCGCGCTGGTTCTGCCAGCAGTTTGTGCCGCCGGTATTGATGGTGGTGCCACGCAGTTGTCTTTGGGCTTGGATCACGCTCTTTCCAAGCGCACCAAAGTCTATGGCGTTTACACGAAAATCGACAACAAGTTTGATGCTGCAGCAGGAAGCAACCGCTACACCTTCGCGTCGGGCTCAGGTGTTGGTCTCGGTACATTTGGTGCAGACCCCAAAGCCATCTCTGCGGGTATCGAACACAGCTTCTAAAAACAGTTAGCCGGTTGACAAAATCAAGAATCAATGGGGTCAGACTCGATTGATCCTGCAAAATCAATGTGGTCAGACTCGATTGATCCTGTAAAAGCAGCAACCTACAACGGGCGACCTCTCGCGAGGCCGCCCGTTTTTTTTTATGTGAGAGATGTGCTTGGCAACCGCTAGCCAATTCTGTTATCGTGTCGCAGGTGCAGCTCTTTCTGATAATTTTCCGAAAAAAATCAATGGGGTCAGACTCGATTGATCCCATAACAGCAACACCCTGAAACGGGCGACCTCTCGACACGAGGGGTTGCCCGTTTTTTTATGCGCTTGATAAAACTAATAATTAACAAAATCAAAATCAATGGGGTCAGACTCGATTGATTACATCACCGCAACACCCTAACGGGCATCCTCAACGGGATGCCCGTTTTTTATTGCATTTTTCTTGACGATAGCAGTTAGCGCATCTACAATCATCCGCATGGGAACGCGATTGATTTGGGATGAATCC
>Ga0209824_10000356_pt1 | contig 29700 bp, 23 predicted proteins | sample VDWuncwatermetaG_FD_184124 | JGI IMG/M metagenome (GOLD analysis project Ga0209824, IMG submission 184124) | Wastewater microbial communities from Netherlands to study Microbial Dark Matter (Phase II) - VDW unchlorinated drinking water (SPAdes)... ...
GGTCCTCTAGGGCTTCCTCAACAGATGCTGCCCCAGTATATGCGGAAAGGATCTTCAGACGTGGGCTGTCACCGGAGTCAGATTGTGGATCCATGGGCACTTAGTCTAGAGCATTGATGTCATCCTGGCAAGTGCTAGGCCACCTATCTCCCAATTCCAAATAGTGCGACTACCCGGCTAGCCTCTCTTCCAGCCGTTGAAAATCCACCTATTTTCGCAGAGGGACATTGCTGACTTCATCGCTCAGCCGATAAATGCGCTGCTGCGCCCGCGTCAGCCGGTTGTAGTGAGCGAAGACCACAAACCGAGCCTACCTGCTAAGACCAAGGACACTAATCCATTGGCGAAAAAGTGAAGGTCGGCTTCTCATGTTACTACGTTTCTTCTGATATTTCTTGAGTTTAAAACGGCTCTTCTTCCTTTGCTTCCTTTAACAATTTCCTAACAACCGTTTTAACTTCCCCCTTATCCAGTGCTCCCCGTGCGTTCATAGGAATAGGGATCACTCTTGGGCTGCGGCTAAGGATTGGGATCGTTTGAGCCCGCTTGTCCGCATTTGGAGATACGAGGGCAATCTTCAATTTTGGATTGACACGGAGCCCTTGCTCGATGATTTCATTCACATATTCGTCGCCGAAGCTATAACCTATAACGATCAGAACAGACCGACGCTGCAACTGTTGTGAAAAATGGTAAACAAGAGACAAAAATGGCTCTCGAGCGGTGAGCTTTTGATCCGTCCCAAATATCAGTAGAGGGCGATGCTCCCCTTCTATATCTTCAGCATCTTTGTGACGAGGCCACTGCAATGAGCACAGTCCGTATGCCTTTTCGTCTTCAATCCAATCAAGGGAGCCATGAAGTTTGAACAGTCTAACATCTGTTCCGTCATCCACAAGCGTTTTGGGTCGCCAGCCATCTTCTGTAAATCCATTTACGAATTTTCGATTGGCGAAATCTGCTATTGCCGTCTCAAGACAAAGGTCATAATTGAGGGAGAAAATATCCACCCCAATTCCTTCCGAGCAGAAATCCACCAATCTTTCCAGGTAAGCAATATCGCTCTTCTTCTCGTGCCTAAGCCAAAAACCGAGTTTATCGTAAATAAAGTCCAATAATTGCGGAAGTAGATCGAGCCTTAGTTCTTCCAATTCCTGAATGCGTTGGTGCCAACCCGATGCATAGGGTGCAAGGGGGTTTTTCATGCGGTCACGTAATCGGAGAGCAGCAACAGCTACTTGCTCTATATTGATCTCACCGTCTGGATCTTGATTCAAAACACCGCGTTGGAATCGAATCCCACCGTTCAGAAAGTTAAACATAGCCGTCTGCAGTTCAGCTAGGGGTCCGCTCTTCCTCGCTAGCTTCCGGGCTGGCTGCATTTGCAACCAAAGCTTCTTTGAGTTTAGTCACAAGCTCAACAGATGTAGGAAGCCCTGCATCTTGAAGTAGCCCAGCCCCGACCAAAAACGTTATTCGATCCTTTGTTGCGTTCATAGAAACCACAAGCGTGTCTCTAGGAGGGCTCGTGCCTTATCAGTATATAGGTCAGCGATGTGCGTTACGGGCAAGCGGCTAAGAATTCCCGCGATGAGCTTCCCATAATAAATTGATATTGGTCGCGAGCGAGCGTTAAATCCACGCCAATTGACCTGACTCAAGTCGTTCACCTGACGAATCGCTTCCTGGATACCAACATCATGCATGCTTGCCAACAACGGTGAAATCCTAAGAGCACTTGGGGTACGATATCGCCAGACCTGTTTTTCCTCGCTGCCTTCTGTATAGAGAACGTAATTTCTATCTGTTACTTGAATCACAGTTCCCCTCCGTGGTACTCCATCCACGGAATTGTCATCAACAAAGAAAAAGGCACCCTCATCGGTCACTTTAATTGCCGATATAAATGGGAGATTGCCAGTCAGATGTTCTTTCACAGTGCTTGTTACAACGTCGTTTTCCTCTCGACTGAATTCTTTCGGCAAATGTAGTGTCAGAGTGCTAACGTCTGTACCATAGCCTCTAGCTTTTTTTAACGACTCCTCTACAATACGTCGCAATAGTTGCAGGTACTGTTGGCGACTCTGCGCGATGTCGGCAATCACCATAAACTTAAAGTCGCCACGCGCTGAAAAGCATGTTGTAAAACCAATCGTACTGGTCGTTTGCCTTTCGTGAGGGTCGAAGAGATCCGACCGGCCAACACCTATCACGAGGCTGTTGTCCGTTGCCTCACCCGAAATCACCCAAGGAATACCACCGAGCTTCACAAATATCCCAAGCGCAATATTCGCAACGGACCACTCAAATTGTCTATTGTCATTTATGAGTTCAACTGTAACGTCTTGAGACAGCAAACCCTCTTTGAGAAGTAACGCCTTACATCTATAATACGGTGTCTCTATCTCCCAGTCTGGGGTCTTAGGATGCAAGATCAAAAAAAGGTCAGGCATTTCATCAGATCTGATCCGCGAGCACCAAGATAAGATTGACTCTACATAGACTCGGGCTGCTTCCTGATGACCCCTTGTATCTGGTAACGCAAATCCTGAAATTGATTGAACATGCTCTTTTTGGAGGGAAATGAGGAAGGTATTTTCAATCCCACGAAAATAACCGATCCCGTTTTTGAGACCGAGATAAAGCCTATTGGCTTCATCTCTATAGGTCGAAGGAAAGACAAAGGCTAGCTTTAGCTGGTAACCTGGTTTAGCCCCTTGAAGGGACCAAACGATTGGAGGCCACGAAACTTGTCAGTTCCGCTGCCATTGCCAAACTGGAACCGTACATCAGGAAGTTTGTAAGCTCGAAACATCTTCAACCCAATTGAACTCGGACAGGGGAAAGATTTATGGTTAGAATCCCGGTTTCAAAGCAGGCAATAGGAACCGTTAGTTCCTCTCTGTTTGAATTGGCCAAAAACTCTCGAATAGCATCCAACCGATTTCGCAAAACAGCACGGTTTCTTCGTCCTTCCTTTGTTAGGATAAAATTTAGTTCCTGTATCTTACGCCAGGCTGACCTAGTATCATCCCGCAGGTTGATTCGCCTTTCATATTCTCTTATGGCGGAAGGCGATGCTTCAACGTAAAGAGCTTCGGTCCCGATAGTTCTCATGCATCCATCCTTGCAGTGAACAAGTGCCTCAGTAGACGCCAGAACCTCTCGCACATGTCCTATATATCGTCCCCGGAATTGCTTCATCTCGCTGGGAGCATCTCCAGTTGGCTTATATAGAACAGGCATACCTAACGACATTGTCCGCATCATTTCACTCGCTAAGCTTTCCGAGAATACGGCAGTCACCTCCCATTTAACTGATACCACAAAATATGCTGGCTCCACCTCAAACGGCCGACGCGCACGCAGAGATATACCACAGTAAACATCAATTCCAGCCTGCGAAAATGTCGGAAGTAGCGGAATGGCAACCAATCCAAAGCTCGTGTGTTGAATTCTCAACCTTTTACCTTGTAAGTAGCGAGCAATAGATTGTTCAATGACTCGCGTTCCAAAATGAGGCAGCTCTGCCACGTCAAATGTTTGACTTAAACAATCAGCCGGACGTTGCGGACCATCAAAAACAATTGCGCGAATGGTATGGTTTGCTAGCTTATACCGGTAAATACTATGTTTTGCCAAGCGGTCGCGCAGCATTTTCGTCGAATCCTCCCAGGATGCAAAGTCGTGATATGGCAAATCGAACTTGCTAGGACTAAGTTCAACTTTAAATATGTTGGTAACAAGTGTGGAGGCCATCTCTAATCTTGTCTCCAAATGCCCCTTCGTACCCCTAGTATCTCAATTTTAATCATTTGTCAGTGGCTCTGGCTCGTTCCCGCGGATGGTACTTGCGATGCGCCTGCTTCAGGCGTGAACTATCCACGTGGGTATAGATCTGTGTCGTGGAAATGTCGGAGTGGCCCAACATCGATTGAACCGAGCGGAGATCCGCGCCGCCTTCCAAAAGGTGAGTGGCGAAGGAATGGCGCAGGGTGTGCGGGCTGACTCTCTTCTCGATCCCGGCGGCTAAAGCGTAGCGCCGGATCAACTTCCAAAATCCTTGGCGCGTAAGCGCCTTGCCGGAACGGGTGAGAAATAAAAACGCACTCGCTCGCCCTCTGGCAAGCTTGGGCCTCGCCTCCTTGAGATAACGCATGAGAATTTCTTTCGCCCATTTGCCGAAGGGGACCACGCGCACCTTCGCCCCCTTCCCTTTGACCGTCAGGTAATCCCCCTCGAGGTTGAGCTGATGCGTTTGCAGAGAGATGATCTCCGAGACCCGGACTCCGGTAGCGTAGAGAAGCTCGATCATCGCCCGGTCGCGCAATCCCAGCAACGCGGCGGGATCGGGTTGGTTCAACAAACTCTGCACCTCTTCCCGGCCTAAGGTGTGGGGCAGTTTCCTCGCCGCCCGTTGCAGGAAGAAAGAGGGAACCGGGTTCTTCGTGATGACCTCCTCTTTCTCCAAAAACCGGTGCAACTGGCGCACGGCCACAATGTTGCGCGCAATCGAGCGGGCGCCCAGCCCGCGGCCGCGCAGCCAGGAAAGGTACTGACGCAAACGGACGGCGTCGATCTCCTGCCAAGAATGAACTCCGCGGCTCTTGAGAAAAGAAACCAGCCGGCTGAGATCCCGGCTGTAGGCCTCCAGGGTATTTTGCGCGAGGCCCTTCTCAACGATGAGCATATTGAGAAAGGAGTCGAGGTGCAGGCTGAGCGAATCTTTCATTCTTTTCTCTTCCGGGAAAATTCCGTATTCAGCGACACAAGCCGAACTTCACTGGCCTATGCAGGTATCTCCTCCACTTCTTCCGACACCAAACTTTGATAAAGAGTCTGACGGATCATTTCCAATCGCTGCCTGTCCCGAATTTTGCCTCCCTGCTCATCGGTCACGTAAAAGACATCCGCCACCTGGTCCACGTTGGTGGAGATCTTCGCCAGGTGGATGGAAATCCCCAACTGATGCATTCCGTAGGTGATGGTGAAAAGGACCCCGATGCGATCCTGGGTATAGACCTCCACCACGGTAAAGTCGTCCGAGGCCTCGTTGTCGATCTGAATAGCCGTGGGCACCTTGGGGCCGCGCCTCTTAAACAGCGACGGTCGCCCCGATTCTTCCACGACCCGGGCGACGTCGACAGCTCCCGTCAGGACCTTTTCCAAAAGGATCCGGACCCGCTCCCATTTCCGCGGATCCATCACCACCTCGGGCCGTCCCGCATGCGAGATGCGGAAGACATCCAGAATGAGCCCGTCGCTGGAAGTTGTGATGCGCGCGTTCAGAATATCCAACCCGGAGGCGGCAAAGACGCCGGTGATGCGGGCAAAAAGTCCGGGCCGGTCTTCGGCGCAAATGACCATTTCGCTGCAATCCCTCTCGGGAAAGTGGCGCACCGAGCTGACGAAGCTCTCGCCGCTGAACTGACCCATGAGTTCGAAGTGGGAAGGCATCTCATCCTCAGGCGTCGCGAAAAAATACCTGTCCGGCATGGACTCCAGGAAGCGCTGGAGTTTCTCCGCGCCGTATTTTCCCGAAAGGCGCCGCCTGAGCCGGGTCTGAATCCGGCGGCATTGCGACCAGCGGTCCTCTCTCTGGAACTCTCCCTTTTCCTGGCTCTCCAGGATCCTCAGAGATTGCAGGTAGAGATCCTCGAGCAAAGCGGCCTTCCAGTTATTCCATACCTGGGGACCCACCGCCCGCATGTCGGCATAGGTGAGCAGGTACAGCATCTTGAGATTGCTCACGTTGCCCATGGTCCGGGCAAAATCGAGGATCGTTTTTTCATCTTCAAGATCCCGGCGGAAGGCTATGTGGGCCATAAGGAGGTGATGCCGGACTAGAAATTCAAGTTGCGCTGTATCATCGACATTGAGCCGCATCCTCCGTGCTATATTTCTCGCCATCTCGCTCCCGATCTCCGAATGCCCTCCCCCGTATCCTTTGCCGATGTCATGGAAGAGGAGACCGAGATAGAGAATCTCGATCTTCTCCACCTCTCGGGCCAACTGGGTCAGCAAAGGGAGGGATTCACGGAAAAAACCGGCCCTAAGCCGCTCCAGCTCCATAACCAAGCGCAGCGAATGCTGGTCCACTGTATAGATGTGATAGAGATCGTGCAGGACCATGCAGAGGAGCCGGTCGAATTCCGGGATAAAGGCCCCCAACACGCCGCAGCGGTGCATCTCGAGCAGCGTTTCATAGACCCGCTCTTTCCACTTGAGGATGTCAAAGAAAGGCAGATTGGCCGCGGCAGAACGGCGAAACTTCTCGTCGATCAAACCCAGATGTTGTCGAATCAGCTCGCGGCTCTCTTCGCTAATCGCCACCTTGTGTTTCTGAATCTCGGTAAAGACGCTGATCAGATTTTCAGGGTGCGAGGTTAAAATAGCGGGATCTGAAATCCATAAATAGTTTTTGGAAACGTGAACACCCTCTCTGATCTTTCTGCCTACGCCATACCTCCTGCCATGGGCACCGGGATGCTCCGTGAGCCTATGGAGAATCAAAGCGGTGAGACGGCTGACCCGTGAGGCATGGAGATAGTAGGCTCTCATAAAGACCTCCACCCCTTTGAGCCTTCTCTCCCCCTCAAAACCCAGGGCGCCGCTCACTCGCTCCTGTTCTTCGAAGGTGAGTTGATCCTGGTGTTTGCCGGAGCCGAAATGGAGCTCGTTCCTGACGCGCCAGAGGAAATCCTCAGCCGCCTTCAGCTCGGCAAGGTCTTTTGCCTGGATCACCCCTTGATCGACTAGGCCGTCGAGATTTTTTATTTTATGCCTTACCTTGGCGGTCCATAGGGCCGTATGGATGTCCCTCAGTCCTCCTCCCCCTTCCTTGACATCCGGCTCCAAGAGGTAGACCGATTCTCCGTAGCGCTCCTGCCGCTGGCGGTGTTCTTCCAGCTTCTCCCGAATATAGCGTTCCTCGTTCTTGCGCAGAAGCTGCTGTTCCACAGCCTTCTCGAACTCCCCGTAAAGGACGTGATCTCCGCATAGATAGCGGGCATCGATCAGGGAGGTCTTGACCTTCGTATCTTTATTGGCCAGCCGGATGGACTCCGTAATCCCCCGAGTGGCATGACCGACCTGGAGACCGGCGTCCCAGAGGGTATAGAGGACCTTCTCAGCCACGGACTCCACATAGGGAGTCACCTTCCAGCCGTATAGGAAGAGCAGATCGATGTCCGAGTAGGGGTTTAATTCGCCGCGGCCGTATCCCCCCTGAGCGATGAGGGTGCAGCGCGGATTTAAGCTGGGGTAGCGTTGAATATAATCCTGACTCACCACCTCATACAGATGACGGATCAAGTGGTCCACCAACTTTGTGTAGGCGGAAACGATCTCTTGACCGCCGGCGCCGGCTCGATGGCGCTCGAACAGGAGACTCCGCCCCCTCTGAAGATAGGCCCGCGCCCTACGCGTGAGATCTGCTTCGACCCGGCTCTCTTCCAACAGAGAGCGGGAAAGTGCTACGGCATCCATGAAGATTTCCGCTTAGAGGTTTTTGACTACCTGGGCGCCTTCTTGGTACTTTTTAACACCCTCAAGCAACGCTTCCACTAAAGCGTCCTGATAGGCCTGCCGGGCGAGCGCGCGCCCTTCGGCTTTGTTTGTTACAAATAGCAACTCCACAAGGACGCTTGGCATCTTCGCCCCTACCAGGACAAAAAACTGGGCCTTCTTCACTCCCAGATCCTTCACCTCACCTTGCCTTTTACCCATGAACGAAACTAGTGACGCCTGGAGCCGATTCGCAAGGGTGATCGAATCTTCGAGTTTGGCGTTCTGAGTCATGTCGCTCAGAATGAATTGGAGATCCGTAATGCTCTTGCGAGAAGTCCCGTTCTCTCGCGCCGCCAAGCGGATCGCGGCTTCATCTGTCGTATTGTCGAGGTAATAAGTCTCAATTCCCTTCGCCGTTGGATTCGGGCTCGCATTGGTATGCAAGGAGATGAAAAGGTCCGCGTCCTCCGCGTTGGCGATCGCGGTCCTATCTTCGAGGGGAATAAAGGTATCGTCCTGACGGGTGAGAACCACAGTGATCCCCATCTCCCCTTTCAGCTTTTTCGCCAACTTCTTGGCGACAGCGAGGACAATGTCCTTTTCCAAGATCCCCTTCACTCCGATCGCCCCCGGGTCTTTTCCTCCATGCCCCGGATCCAGAACGATTTTGCGCAGGCTCGAACTCGCCGGCTTGATTGCTTTCCGCGAGGGTGACGGCTCTCTCTTCTTTTCCAGCGCGGCGAGTTCTTCTTTGTCCTTTTGGCCCTGGATGTCGATGACCAGACGGTAAGGGTCGGGAAGCAGAAACGCGTTGGAGCTGGTGAGACTGCTCATATCCAAGACCACACGCACCACATCCGCGCTAAACTGCCCCACGCGCACCTGCTTGAGCAATCGATCCTGAACCACAATTGGCTGCGACCCATCCATGGCCAGGCGGGTCCCCAAGAGATCTACATAAATCCTTGGTGGCAGCCCCTTGGCCGGCTCCTCTTTGATCATATGGGTCTCAAAGCGGATCTCTGCCGAGAGATCCATGGTGATTCTCGTGTAGGTCTGAGACGATGTATAGCGGAGCTGTGTGAGAAGGGCCTTGCCCGGCGCAGCGCTCGACAGACGGGCCTGTTCCTTCTTCTCCTCTTCCGCCCGCTTCATGCCATCCAACCTCTTCTGCGCCTTCGCCGTCCAATCTCCCTTGGGATACTTCTCGACGAGAGCCTGATATTGCTTGCGCGCCTCCGCCGTATCACCCTTTCCCTCTTCAAAACCCACCCCTAACCAATACCTGGCCTCCTGCACGAGCGGGCTCGTGGGATAGCGTGACACCAGAGCGCTCCAATTCTTTATTGCCAGATCCAGTGTGGTCTCCTTCTGGTTAAAGCCGTAGAGTTCTTGGTAAGCCTTGCCGGTATAGAGAAGGGCGTCGCCCGCGTAAGGGCTGCGGGGAAATTCCTGCGGGATTTTCTGAAAGCGCTCGGCCAAGGCTTCCCAACGGCGGCTGTTCCCGTTCGTGATCTTTGCCTTTTTCAGAAGCTCGTATTCCTTCTTCGCCGCAAGGTAGAGATCCTTATCCCGCTTGGCGCCCCAACCGACTCCCTCCACTAGGAGGACAGTTAAGGTCAGGGTAAACGCGGTCCAAAATATCTTTTGGGCTACGGAACAACGCATCTAAACCACCAGGACCTCCGTAACTTTTATTATCCAAGACATCTGCCCGTGTGCCGGGCCAAGAAACGAGTATAACGAGGCGCGAGCCCCGAGCCGACTGAGGCGTGCTTTGCTTGTACGCCGCAGGGAGAACGAGGGGCGATAAACGAAGTTAGGCGAAGTTAATTGGACTGGCACTAGCTCTCCTTCTTAGCCTCCTCCACCAGGGCGTGGAGAATGTTCAGCGCCTCCACTGGAGTCAGGACCGAGATATCGAGCTTCTTGAGTTCCTCGCCGAGCCTGCGATCTGCAGCATTAAAGAGCGCCATCTGCGCGGGCTCTTCCTCTCGATGCCCTCGCGCGAGCCTGGGGCGACCCTTTTCATCCAGCTCCCCTCCCTCGAGATTCTTAAGAATCTCCTTGGCCCTCTGCACTACTGAGGGGGGCAGTCCGGCAAGATGGCCCACATGGATGCCGTAACTTCGGCTCGCGGCGCCTTCCACCAGCGTGCGTAAAAAGATTACCTCGCCCTTCCACTCCTTAACGGCGAAGTTAAAGTTCTTCACGCGTTCGTTATTCAGCGCGAGATCGGTCAGTTCGTGGTAGTGCGTGGCAAAGAGGGTCCGGGAACGATGCGGCGTATCATGTAAGTACTCGGCGACGGACCAGGCGATGGAGATGCCGTCGAAGGTGCTCGTCCCACGGCCTACCTCGTCCAAGAGGATCAGACTTCGGGCAGTCGCGTGGCGCAGGATATGGGCGGTCTCCTTCATCTCGACCATGAAAGTCGATTCGCCGCGCGCCAGATAGTCCGCCGCGCCGATGCGGGTGAAGATGCGGTCGACCAATCCTATACGGGCCTCGCTTGCAGGAACAAAACTACCCACTTGGGCCAGGATGACGATGAGCGCGACCTGACGCATATAGGTGGACTTGCCGGCCATGTTCGGCCCGGTCAGGACAAGAATCTGCTGCGACTCGGGATCCAGGTGGCAGTCGTTGGGCACAAAGGCGCCGCGGCCCAGCGCCACCTCGACCACCGGGTGACGCCCTTCGCGGATGGAGATGGTAAGACCGGAGTCCACCTGAGGGCGAATGAAGTGGCTCGACTCAGCCGCCTCGGCGAGCGAGCACAGGACATCCAGGATCGCCAGGGCATCGCTGCTCTCTTTCATCTCCGCATAGGTGGAAGCGATCTTCTCGCGCACCTCCGCGAAGAGAGAAAGCTCCAGCTTCAGGATCTCTTCCTCCGAGCTTAGGACTTTGGCCTCGTACTCCTTCAGCTCGGGCGTGATGTAGCGCTCGCCGTTTACCAGCGTCTGCTTGCGGATGTAGTCCGGCGGCACCGACTTGAGATGGCTCTTCGTGACCTCGATGTAGTAGCCGAATACTCTGTTGTATCTAACCTTGAGCGAGTTGATGCCGGTGCGCTTGCGCTCATCGCTCTCGAATCTGGCGATCCATTCCTTGGCGTTTTTTCGCATCGAGCGTATTTCGTCGAGCTCGGCGTGATAGCCGTGGCGGATCACACCCCCCTCTTTCAAGGTCGCAGGCGGATCATCCACTATGGCCCGCTCCACAAGCTCGACGACCGTAGGCAGCTCCCGCAACTTATCCCTGATGGTGGTGAAAATCGCCGCGCGCCATTCCTTGAGCTTTTCCTTAAGGGGCCCGAGCGAGCGCAGGCTCTCTTTGACAGCCACCAGATCTCTGCCATGGGCGCTGCCGGAAACGATGCGCCCGGCCAGACGCTCTAGGTCTTGTACTTTCTTCAGCTCCGCTCTCAGCCCCTGACGCCCTTGATAGTTCTCCACCAACTCCTCAACGCCATCGTGGCGCTGCCGGATCGCCTGCTCGTCCACCAGCGGATAGAGGAGCCATTGGCGCATCCTGCGCGCCCCCATGGACGTCAGCGTGTAGTCCAGCACCGCCAACAACGAACCGCGCTTGTCTCCGTGGAAGTCCTCCAGCAGCTCCAGGTTGCGTCTCGTGGTCTCGTCGAGGACCAGATATTGCGAGAGAGAGTAGGGCTGCAGATCTTTCAAGACCTTGAGGACCTGCGGCGAATTTTCCTCCAGAAAAGAGACGATCGCCCCCGCCGCCCGGATCCCTTCCCGCCACTCGCTGTCTTCCTCTCCGCTCCAGAGCTTGAGGGATTTGAGCCGCTCGGCGGACGATTGAGAAAAGTTGAGCGGAGCTATCGGGCTCAGATGGATATGGGGAAAGTCTCTCCGGAGCTGCTCCGGCAAAGAGCCTTCTCCCTCAGCGAGCGCGATCTCGCGCGGGCGGATGCGGCCGATCTCATCCGCGAGCGCAACGTAATCGGCGACCTGGGTAAAGCGAAACTCCCCCGTAGTCACATCGGTCAGCGCCAATCCGAAACTCCCCTTTCCGTCGGAGACCGCGACGAGGAAGCTGTTGTCGCCGGCATCCAGCGCCTCTCCCTCGGTGACCGTCCCGGGAGTAACGACGCGGACCACCTGTCGCTGCACCACCCCGCGCGCGCTCTTGGGATCCTCCACCTGCTCGCAGATAGCCACCTTATAGCCGGCATCAAGCAGCTTGCCGATGTAGGGCATCGCCGCGTGATAAGGGACACCGCAGAGCGGAACCGCCGTCTCCTCGTTCCGATTGCGCGAGGTGAGGGCGATATCCAGGATCTTCGACGCCCTTTCCGCATCCTCAAAAAACATCTCGTAAAAATCCCCCAGCCGGAAAAATAGAATCGCGTCCCGGTACCGCTCCTTGATCTGGAGGTATTGCCGGATCACCGGGGTGATTTTAGTCGCCTCCATCATGGCTACGCGGATGCCGCCCTTTTCCCTTCCGCCCTACGTTCTTCCCTAGCTACTTGCCTGCCTGCGCGGCCCGTGATCCGACGCACCTCCCCGTTCAGCTCCCGGACCAGGTTGCCGATCCCGAGGGAAAAAACAAACTGCCGGTCCATCACGTCGAGGATCTTGTTCTTGTCGCTGGTGAGAACGAAAAGTTTTTCGCCGTCGGTGAGATATCTGAGCGAGGTGAGCGGCTGCGCCGTGTCGGGGAAAGAGCGCCTGAGATAGGAGAGACAGCGGCGGATCTTCTGCAGGCTGAGCCCATAGTCCGTGAGATCTTTGATGACCTTGAGCTGGACGAGATCGGAAAACGAGTAGAGGCGCTTGGTCCCGCGCCCTTCCGCCAGCTTCACCGACGGGCGGATAAAACCGCGCTCGTCCCAATACTGGATCTGCCTGAGACTGACGCCGACAATGCGGCTCACCATCTTGCTGTTAAAAGTCTCCATCCCCACCTCCGGAAAATGAAAACAACAATGTTTTCATCAGGATAGAGAGGTCAGGGGGGATTGTCAAGAAGGATCATTTCTATGATCTACAAACAGACCGAAGGGACCCCCTTCCCTTCGCTTTAGTGCCTCCTAACCGTGGGGCGGAGGGAGCCTGCTCCTCAGCGGGAGCCATCCGATCTGAAAAAGTCGAACGGTTAAAGGGATAAAGGGTTTTAAACCCTTCAACCCTTTAACTTGATAGGGCAGAGAGGCACTGGCCCAGACGTTCGGCTGAGCTCAGTCGAAGCCTCGGCCGCAGCCCCCGAGGGAGCCTATCCCAGAGCATAGTAGGGTCAGGTCTTTTGGCATCACATCATTTCTGCGTCTGGTTAACGATACGACTTACGGTGGTGTAATGAGCTCCCACATGTCGCCCGATCTCGGCCAAGGTATATCTGTACTTCAGATGCGCCTCCCGGATCGCCCGGTCTCGCTGCGCCTTGCTCCTGCGCCCAGCCGCCTCGATCAGCCCTTCGAGGCTCGGCCGGTACGCCAAGCGCTGCAAGCGTGGCACTTCTTGTACCTCGGCCTCCCCGGCAAGCAGTGGCCGCAATTTCTCTGCGAATGTTTCGCTTCCCAGTAGCACTTGGCCACGAAGCTGTGACCAGGGCGAGGCACCCTCGATACCTTCCTTCACGAAAGCTGCGTAGCGTTCCTGGGCCGCCCGCCGGCGCTTGCCAAACTGCCCCAGCACCCAATCCGTTTGCAGCCAGGCCGGTGGCGCGGCGCTCCCCGCGCACGCCCGGTAGCTGCTCCAACGGTACTCCCATGCCCGCTTCACCATCTTCGCCCGCACCGGATTGAGAACAATGTAGCGGCAAAGCTCCAGGAGATAGCTGGCGCGCTCGACCAGGATCGCTTTGAATCGTCCCTGAAAGATATGTCCCACCCGGCCGTGGCGGCGGTTGAAGCGCTGAGTATAGACCCCGTTTAGCTGTCGCAAGCCCTTCGATAGATGGGCGTCGGGTGTTTCAATCAGCAGGTGATAGTGGTTACCCATCAGGCAATAGCCGTGGCAAAGCCAGTTGAACCGTTCGACAACGGCGCCGAGCAGGGCGAGAAATGATTCGCGGTCTTCGTCATCCTCGAAGATCGGCAATCGGGCGTTGCCGCGGGAGGTGACATGATAGATCGCGCCGGGAAACTCAATTCGCAGCGGGCGTGCCATGGTGTTACTCTAACAGAAGTAATATGATACTGAAAGACCTGACCCTATGATCTCTTTCTTTAAGCCCAACTGTTGAGTATATTTCCAATATAATCGGACATGATATCAGTATAGCCAGTTACCCGTCTCTCGATGTCAACAACGATTTTATTGCGACTCCGATAGCTTAGCAAGAAAATTTTAAGGGCCGGGTAGGAAGCTTAACGGTTATTCAACGCTTCGAGGACTTTTTCGGCGGTGATGGGGAGGGATTTGATTCTGACGCCGACGGCGTCTTCGACGGCGTTGGCGATGGCCGCTGCCGTCGGCATGATGGCGGTCTCGCCGATGCTCATGCTGTTGTAGGGGCCGCTGCCGGCATTGGATTGCGTGACGGCGGTCTTCAGGAGTGGGATGTCCTGAATGGTGGGAATCTTATAGTCGCCAAAGTTGGTGGTAATCACTTTACCGCCCTCATCCAGCAAAATCTGCTCCATCCGGGCATAGCCCACTCCCATCACCACACCTCCATCGATCTGCCCCTGATGGCTCAGCGGATTGATGATGGTCCCGGTGTTGTGGGCGGTGGTCACCTGTCTCACCTTGACTTCGCCGGTCTCCGGATCCACTTCGACCTCGGCGACCTGCGCGACCATGGAGGTCTCCGGTCCGTCCTTCATGTTGAGGTAATGGCCTTCCGCAACGACGGGAGATCCTTTAGCCTTGACGATCTCGCCAAAGGTCATTCTGCTCTCCGCCCTCCCGTGGGTCACGCCCCCGTTGTGAAGTATAAGCTCCTCCGGCCTGGCTCTCATCTGCTGGGCGGCAATCTGGAGGATCTGCTCTCTCGCCCTCTTCGCCGCGTCATACGCAGCGCTGCCCTGGACCCGCGTGCTGCTGCTCCCTCTGACGCCGGTGTCTTTAAGGACCTTTGAGGGATCGACCGCCTCGACGGCAACCGACTCCAATGGGACCTTCAACTCCTCCGCGACAATCTGGCGCATCACCGTATAGGCGCCCGGCCCCACATCCATGACCGCTGAGGAAAGAGTGACCGCACCACCCTCTCCAACCTTGACGAGAACATAGGACTCCCCACCCTTGGACAACCACTGGGCCACGGCGAAGCCGCGGCCGACGTTCTTGGGCCTGTGCGAAAAATAACCGGACTCCTTCAGGGCCCTCGCGAGGGTCTCCTCGGCCTTGATATGAGAGACGACCTCCTTGGTAGGCAACTCGTCGCCGTCGTGCATGAAGTTCATTTTCCTAAACTCAGCCGGATCCAGACCGATCTGTTTGGCCACTAAATTCATCTGGCTTTCCGTAGCGAAAAAACCCTGGGGGTGGCCCGGCGCCCGCATGTAGCCGCAGGGCACCCTGTTGGTGTAGACGTAGTCTTCTTCGATCAGCACGTTGGAAATCCTGTAGGGCCCTGCCGCATCATGCGCCCCGACCAGATAACCCTGGGGCCGGAAGGCGGCATAAGCGCCGCTATCAAAAACATAACGGATATGCAGGGCCACAATGAGACCGTTTTTCTTCACCCCGCTCTTTACCCGAATCACTGCGGCGTGTCTTGGGTTTCCAGCGATAAATTCCTCGCTGTAATCCATGAGGAACTTCACAGGCCTGCCGCACCTCTGGGAAATGGCAGTGCACAGGGCGGCATCGTTGTGGTCGCCTTTGCCGCCGAAGTCGCCGCCGATGTAGCAGGGATGGACAATCAGTTTTTCGGGCGAGAGGCGAAGCGCGCTCGCGACCTGATCGCGCAGGTTGAACGGGCTTTTCGTCGACGCCCATATGTCCGCTCCGCCATCCGGATTTGCCCTCACGACGCAGGAGTGGGGCTCGATGTAGGCCTGATGCACCCGGGAGGTATGAAAGCTGTTTTCCATTACCAGGTCCGCCTGTCTGAAGCCCTCTTCCACGTCGCCTTTCTTCCAGGACAGGTGGACCATGACATTGCTCGGCTTCTCCATCGGCTGGAGGAGCCCGCCGTAGCCAGTCACGTCGGGATGGATTAGGGGCGCCGTCGGCTTGATAGCCTCCAGCGGGTCGTAAACCGGCGCCAGCTCTTCGTACTCGACATGGATCAGCTCGAGCGCCTTTTCGGCGATCTCCTCGCTCTCGGCCGCGACTGCGGCCACCTTCTCGCCGATGAAGCGGACCACGTCATTCGCCAGCAGCGGCATGTCGACGATCTTCTTCCCTATCTTGGACCCTGCAACATCCTGTCCGGTGATGACGGCCTTGACCCCGGGGAGCTTCAGGGCCTGGCTGGCATCGATGGCCTTGATCCGCGCGTGCGGAAGAGGACTCCTCAGGACCTTGACCCAGAGCATCCCCGGCAACGTTACGTCCACCGCATAAACGGCTTGTCCCGCAACTTTTTGCTCCCCCTCCACTCGGGGGGCAGGATTCCCTATGATCCGCTTCTCCGCCATATTATGGGTTAAATTTTTTTCCTCGTACGTGAAACGTAGTCGATCAGGAGATATTCTCCCAAGTGGTCAGGACGGGTATAAAAAGCTCGGCCCCGGTTGATCCGGGTCATCTCATCGACGAAGCCCCTAAGGACCGGACTGTCATCCAGCATGAAGGTATTAATGGTGATACCCTTTCGGGTTACCCGCTCGGCCTCTCTCAGCGTTTCCTCCGCCGCCCGCTGGCTGATGCCGCCAAAGCTCAACGGCCACTCGCAATAGAGCCGCCCTTGACGGCAATAGGCGGTCGGCTGGCCGTCGGTAATGACGATCATCTGCTGGTTTTGGCTCGGCCTCCGCTCCAAAAGCTCGGCAGCGAGGTGAAGCCCGTCCTGAAGGTTGGTAAACGGATCGCCCATATTCCACGTCGCCTCGGGAAGGTCCTTCGGCTTGAGTTCTACCGCGCGGGTGAAAAAGCCGACGATGCCGAAATAGTCGCGCGGATGGAGCGAGCGGACTAGACTCTCCATCGCCAGCGCTACTTTCTTGGCCGCGGCGAAGCGCCCCTCCCAGCTCATGGACCAGCTCATATCCAGCAGGAGCACGGTTGCCGCCCGCGTCGCATGCTCGGACTCATAGACCGCAAAGTCGCTGGGACGGAGTCGCAGAGGCACCCCGCCCTCGTTCATTAAGGCATTCTTCAAAGTTTGGACCATGTTCAGATGGAGGGCGTCGCCCTGGACATAGGGCCTGCTCTCTTCGGTGAGGATCTCTTGAGAACCCCGGTGGCGGAGCGGATGATGTCCCACCGCGTCGCGCTTCAACTGTCGATAAATATCCCGCAGGGCCAGTTGGCCGATCCTCCTCACCCCACGCGGCGTCAGCTCAAAGTGATCCCCGCGATTGACAACGTATCCGCCCTCTTCCAGCAACGACTCCATCTGGACGATCCCGTTAAAATCTCTGAGGACATCCTCTCCCAAAAGCTTCTGCAACAAATCCGTGTCCACATCTTCCAGCCGCATGCTCGAGAGCTGCCCTTCCAGGCGGCGCAAGGCCTCGATCTGATCAAGAATTTCCTGCGCCTTCTTGAAATCCAGCGGGACGTGGCCTCGGAATAGGTTCCCCTCCCGGCGAATGGAATTTTCCAGCCGGCGTAGCTGTTCCAACTGGGACAGAAGTTTTTGGAACTCCGATGAGGCCTCGGGGTCCTCAAAACTGTAAGAGGCAAGCTTCTCAATCGCCTCGCTCGATTTGTCCGGGAGATGATCCAAAAACTCTTTTTTCGCCTCCAGATCTGGTCTCTCTTCGCCCATTCCCTCCAAGGTCCGTCGTTCCTGATCCACGATCGACTGGAGCTTCTGTTCTACCTGATCCATGGCTGATTGAATCTGATAGCGCTCGAAAAGACGCCGCATCTCGCGCGTAATCTGAGACAACAGGTCATCCAGGCCGGCTGCCTGCTTTTCCTCCTGCTTCAGCCCGCGCTGCATGAGGCGACGCATAGCCTGCTGGAGGTCGCCGGTATCATTCATGTAGTCGTTGAGCTGATCGAAGACGCTCTCCGCTCCGAGCGATTCGGCTGAAACGCCACTCCATCGACTGTATCGAATGCGATGCATAAATTAAGTCAGGCGCGAGGCGAAAGGCGTGAGGCATGAGTCCCCTCCCGCCTGTTGCCTCATGGCTATCACCTGTACTGTTGCCTGTTCACTTTCCGTAAGTAATTCTTCCCCCTTCTACCTCTTTGTTCAACTTTTGATGCAGGTGCAGCCCCTCCAGTATGAACTCTGTCGCCGATGCCATCAAGGCAGGAGACTCCAGGGTGCCAAGGGAACGGATGGCCTCTTTGAGGCCAGGGATCTCTTTGATCCCTTCCAGATAGTCCTGCGCAGGCATGACATCCGAGACCTCTACCCCCCACCCGGAGTTGAAATAGTCGACCACCTTTTGCAGGGAATTGACGCTGAAATACTGGTCAAAGACCTTGGTGATAGCGCGGTTCATAAGCTTCTCCACCAGTTCGTCCTCTTTTTTCTCCTCCCCGACGTATTCCATCTCGATTTTTCCACCCGTAGAGGCCAGGACGGAATGCAGGTCGCTGACGCGCGGGACCACCTCCCCTTCCTTGAGCTTGAGCGCCCTTTTCTCCGCATTGCTGATGATACTCTCGTAGTTATTGATCGTTACCCGCACGCTCACGCCCGAGGTCTGATTGATCTCGCTCGACTTTCGCGCCTCAAAGGTCATGTGCGCCAGAATCTCCTTCATAAACTGAGGGATCTGAACCGGCTGGCTGCGCTGGCTTGTCGGAGCGGCCTCCTGCTCCATAATGGCGATCTCATCTTGGATGGCGCGCGGATAGTGCGTGCGGATCTGGACGTCGAAACGATCCTTCAGAGGGGTGATAATTCTTCCCCTACTCGTATAATCCTCAGGGTTAGCGCTCGCCACGATGACGACATCCAGCGGCAGGCGGATCTTATACCCCTTAATCTGGACATCCTTTTCTTCCATCAAATTAAAAAGCCCCACTTGAACCTTCTCCGTGAGATCGGGAAGCTCATTGATGGCGAAGATTCCTCGATTCGTCCGGGGGATCAAGCCGTAATGAATGGTCTCCTCGTCTGCCAGGTATCTTCCCTCTGCCACTTTGATCGGATCGATCTCGCCGATGAGATCCGCAATGGAAACATCCGGCGTCGCCAATTTCTCTCCGTATCTCTGCTCTCTGTCGATCCATTCAATGGGCAGCGCATCTCCCTCCTTTTCCAGCCGTCGGCGGCAGGCGCGGCAAATAACGGCAAAGGGATTATCGTTGATCTCGCACCCCTGGACGATGGCGATCCGTTCATCGAGAAGAGATAACAAACCTCGGATGATGCGCGACTTGGCTTGGCCCCGCTCTCCCAGAAAAACCATGTGGTGTCCCGACAGAATGGCATTTTCGATATCCGGGACCACGGTATCATCATAACCAATGATCCCAGACAAGATCCGTTTTCCAGACTGCAAACATTCCACTAAGTTCTTACGCATCTCTTCCCGCATGGTAAGGACTGGCTGCCCGCTCTTTTTCAGTTCACCCAGAGTCTTTGCCTCTTTCACGCTTGTTTGCCTCCCTCTGAAGAAATTTACTCCCTTGTTGTTATCCCCGCCATAGCGCGCTCCCGCTCCCGGTAAGATTGTAGTTCCTTTTCCAGAGATGCGATCTCGCGCTCTTTTTCCCGCAGAGCCTTTCTGAGAGACCGTTCATCGCAGACGAAGCCCGCCCCTACCAACAAAACCCCCAACAAAACCGAAAACAGCACGAGAAGAAAGATGGGCACGGGCGGTGTCTCGAGTCCGAAGTAGTACCTAAGGACAACCCAGCCGGTATTTTCCATGGCAAAGGTAATCCCCAGGATAAAAAGCAACGTGAAAAAAATCGTCTTGGCAACCTTAAGCATGTTTTCCGCCCAAAAATTCCCTAAAGTGCGGGCTGAGTCGGTCATAGCTTTCCAAGAGATGCTGCGAAATCACCTTTACTTCTCCAACCACCGGCATGAAGTTCGTATCTCCCTCCCAACGCGGCACGACATGCCAGTGGAGGTGCTCCTCTACCCCGGCGCCCGCACACTGCCCCAGGTTCATCCCTAAGTTTATGCCGCCGGGCTTAAGCACCTTGAGAACGATATCCACTGATGATTGTAAAGAGTCGCAGAGGTCCTCGTACTCCTCCCGCGACAGAGCCGCAAGCTGATTCGTGTGCCTTTTAGGCGCCAGCAGGAGATGGCCCGCATTGTACGGATACTTATTTAACATCACCACCGAGTGGGCGGTCTGGATCAGGACCAGGCTGGCGCGGGCGTCCGGCTCTTTCGGCTTATCGCAAAAGATGCACCCTGGGTGCTTGGACCCTTCCTCAATATAAGTCATCCTCCATGGCGCCCAGATAGGCTTCATCGGAACCCCTACTGAGAAGAACCCTTTCCATCCACCCTTAGTTTCAACTCCTTGCCAACCTTGAAGAAAGGCACTCTCTTAGCCGCTACCGACACGACCGCGCCGCTCTTGGGGTTTCTGCCTTCCCGCGCGCGCCGGTGCTTGATCACAAAACTGCCGAATCCGCGAATCTCAATTCTCTCTCCGTGACCCAGGGCATCGACCATAGAATCGAAAATCGAGTTGATAATGACCTCCGAATCTCGGCGTGAGAGATGAGGAAATTTTTTATTGATCTCTTCAATCAAGTCTCTCTTCGTCATAACACCCCCCTGTCAAAAGGTTATTGGTTTTTAGTTGCTAGTTTTTAGATCCCACTACCAACAACCAAAAACTATTCTCAAGTCACTGAATAAAAGACGGGGACCATTCATATCTTAGTCCCCAGCTCTCGCTCTTGCTTAGTCGGCTACCGAAGAAGGAAAAAAGCAGCTTCTCCCACCAACTCTTCTCCGCGCTGCGGGAGTGAATGACCTGGGGCGCTCCTTTAATCCCGCCGCGCTTACCGGCCAGATCGATGGCGTCCTCCATATTCCCCAAGAGGTCCACCAAACCCAATCCCTTGGCCTGCTCCCCGGAGTAGACCCGGCCGTCTGCGAGTTCTTTGATTTTGTCCTCCGGTAGGCGCCGCCCCTTGGCCACCGCGCTGACGAATTGCCCGTGCACATTATCCACCAGCGATTGAAGAATAGCCTTCTCCTCCGTCGAAAGGGGCCGCAGTGGAGAACCAATATCCTTGTGCGGCGCGCTTTTGACGCTGTATCCCTTGACACCCAACTTCTTGAGCAACTCCTCCACGTTCCCCAGCTCCATAATGACCCCAATCGAGCCTGTAAGAGTGCCGGGATTGGCGACGATCTGATCACAGGCGCTGGCAATATAATAGCCTCCCGACGCGGCCACGCCGCCCAGAGAGGCGATCACCGGCTTTTTCTTTTTGAGTTTTTCTATCTCTTCAGAGATCTCCTGGGTTGGAGCCACTCCACCTCCGGGAGAATCAATACGCACGACTATCGCCTTGATTCCCTTGGTTTCTCCGAACTGCTTCAGGTTCCGAATGGCCTCTTCAGAGTCGTCGATCGAACCCGTGATTTCCAACACTCCGACGCCTTCTCCGCCCAAGAGAGAGAGGACTTGGACCTCTCCTCCGGTTAGGTAGGCATAAAAAAAGAGCCCGACGAAAAAAATCAGAATAGAAAGGAAGAGAATGCCCAAACTCTTTAGCAGCGGATGCCTTTTAGCCACAGATGGATCCCCCTCAACCGGTTATGGGGTGCCTCCCTTGCCCTTCTCTGCAGGTTGAGTTTCCTCATCCCGATCCAACCGCAGCTCCTCGTTGAGGATGCTTTCGAAGGAAAACCTCCCCCCCTCTTTCTCCTTCTTTAAGTAGTTTTCCATCTCTTGGCGCTCCTCGGTCTTCTTCAGTGCGCGAATGCTCAGCCCGATCTTTTTCTCATGAGGGTCGACATGGATCACCTCCGCCTCGACAGCATCCCCCACCTTGAACAACGTTGACGGTTTATCGACACGTTCCGTGCTCAATTGAGAGACATGGATGAGGCCCTCCACCCCCTCTTCCAAGCGGACAAAAACACCGAAGTCGGGAACGCTCGTCACCTCCCCTTTGACCTTAGAGCCTACAGGATACCGCTCAGAGATCACTTTCCAAGGATCGGTCGTGAGCTGTTTAATGCCCAGAGAGAAGCGCTCGTTCTGGACATCCACCCCTAGAACCTTGGCCTTTACGACGTCTCCTTTCTTATACAGCTCCGAAGGATGTTTGATCTTCTTGGTCCAATGGAGATCAGAGACATGGGCTAGACCGTCGATCCCTTCCTCCACTCCGACAAAGATACCAAAATCAGTTACGTTACGCACTGGCCCTTCGACCACACTGCCGACCGGATACTTTTCCCTTACCTGTTCCCACGGATTCGGCAAGACCTGCTTGAGCCCGAGGGAGATGCGGCGATGATTGGGGTCGACGTTGAGGACCATCACCTCTACCGTTTCTCCCGCCTGCACCACCTTGGAAGGGTGCGAGACCTTTCTGGTCCAGGACATCTCCGAAATATGGATCAACCCTTCAATCCCCTTCTCCAGCTCCACAAAGGCGCCGTAGTCCATCAGGCTTAACACCTTGCCCCGGACGCGAGAGCCCACGGGATAGCTCTCCCGCACAGAGGCCCAGGGGTCGGGCGTGATCTGCTTCATGCCCAGCGAGATGCGCTCCCGCTCCGGATCGAATTTCAGAACCGCGACTTTGATGTGATCTCCGACCTTGACCATCTCTGAAGGATGACCGATCCGTCCCCACGACATATCACTGATGTGGAGGATCCCATCGATACCCCCCAAATCCACGAAAGCCCCGTAGCTGGTGATATTCTTCACCGTGCCTTCCAGAATCACCCCTTCCTCCAATACCTTGAGGATCTCCTTCTTTAGCAACTCCCGTTCTTTTTCCAGCAACACCCTGCGGGAAACAATGACGTTGCCGCGCGGACGATTGTATTTCAGGACCGCGAACTTGTCCCTCTTGCCAACAAACTTGTCTAGATTGCGCGTCGGCCGGATATCCAAGTGCGAGCCGGGAAGAAATCCCGGCACGCCTACGTCTACCTTAAATCCTCCCTTGACCTTGGCCAGAATGATCCCCTCCACTCCTGAACCTTCGCGATGAGCTTTCTCGATCTCCTCCCAAACCTTGATATTTTCTGCCCTCTGACGGGAAAGGACTATGTCGCCATTCTCGTCCTCGCCCTCCGAAGAATCGAAGAAGACATCCACTTCGTCCCCGACCTTGACCTGCACCTTCCCGGCACGGTCTAAAAATTCCTGCACGGGGATTTGCCCCTCCGACTTGTATCCCACATCGATCATCACATGGGTGGCGGTAATGCCGACAACCCTCCCTTTGACTACCCCTCCCGGTTTGACGGAGCGCAGGCTCTCCTCAAAAAGGGTCTGAAAGTCGTCACCACCGCTCGTGATCCCTGGATTTTTAGCTTCTTCTTTTTGGGCCATGAAATACGTTTTCCCTTCTCACTGATTTGCCGACATTTTCTTCTTGATCTCGTGCATAATCCGCTCCACGACTCTATCCGCGTCAGAATTTGTCGAATCGATCACCACGGCATCTGCCGCCTTGCGCAGGGGGGCTACGGACCGCTCCTTATCCCGCCGATCCCTCTCTTCCATCTCCTTCAACGTTTCCTCAAGAGTGACATGCTTTCCTTGCCCCCGAAGCTCCTCAAACCGACGCCGGGCACGCTCTTCAGCAGAGGCATCCAGATAGATTTTGACCTCCGCGTTGGGAAAAACAACAGTGCCGATGTCTCTCCCTTCCGCCACCACACCACCTCGAGACCCCATAGCCCGCTGCAGCTCCACCATCCTCTGCCGCACTATCCCGCTGGTAGAGACCAGGGAGGCCGACTGGCTAAGCTCAGGAGTACGGATTCGGTCGGTGACATCGACCCCGTTGAGAAGCACGCTCAGCCGTCCGCCCTGCTCGACAAGCTCGATATGGGTATCTTGCAGAACCCGTCTCAGCTTTTTTTCATCGCCGAGCTTCAATCCCTCTTCCCTAACCCTCCAGGCGAAGGCGCGGTACATCGCTCCGGTATCCATATAAGTATAGCCTAACTCTTTTGCCACGCGCTTGGCTACCGTGCTTTTACCCGCACCGGCGGGGCCATCAATCGCAACGATCAGCTTCCCCACTCGTTTGCCGCGCACTACGAAGCTGAGACCCCTTCCAGCAGTTCAAAAAATCCGGGAAACGAGATATCAGCGCATGCGCAATCGTCAATCTCGACCCCCCCATCGGCGGATAGTCCCGCTATCGCCAAAGCCATGGCCACCCGATGGTCGTCGTAGCTGTCGACGCGGCTGCCGTGGAGACGGCCTCTTCCTTCGATCCTCATGCCGTCCTCCCGCTCCTCTACCTCGACCCCGAGCTTGCGCAGTTCTTTTGTCATCGCCGCAATGCGGTCCGATTCCTTATACCTCAGTTCCCTCGCTCCGGATATCGTCGTGACCCCCTCGGCCAGAGCCGCCGCGACGGACAACACCGGATATTCATCGATCGTCCTGGCAACCATCTCCGGACCGATCTCCACGCCTTTAAGCCTCTTGCCGATAACGCGCATATCCGCTACCGGCTCTCCCGCCTCTTCGTGGAGCCTCATCGATTCTATGGCCGCCCCCATGCGCCTGAGGACATCGATGATCCCGCTCCTGGTGGGGTTACAGCCGACCTCGCGGATGACGAGATCGGAGCCTGGGATCGCCGCGGCGGCCACCAAAAAAAAAGCCGCCGAGGAGAGATCGCCAGGGACGCGCACCTCCCTCGCAGAGAGACGCTGGCGCCCCTCCAGGGCGACGGACCTACCACCCTCAACTTTCAACTTAACTCCAAAGGCCCGGGCCATGATCTCCGTATGGTCCCTCGATTGCTGCGGCTCCTCCACTACCGTAACCCCTTCGGCCTGAAGTCCGGCCAAGATAACGGCTGATTTTACCTGGGCGCTGGCAATCGGCAAGAGATAATGGATCCCCCGGAGCTTTCCTCCGCGTATTTCCAACGGGGCGACTCCTTTGCCATTTTGACTCATAATTTGAGCGCCCATCCGTCCAAGGGGATCGATGACCCTTTGCATCGGCCGGCGGCGCAGAGAATCGTCCCCGTCCAAGGTAGTCACGAAAGGACGACCCGCCAATACTCCGGAAAGGAGACGCATGGTCGTTCCCGAATTGCCGCAATCGATGACTTTGGTCGGCGGACAAAGCCCATCCCAGCCCTTTCCTTCAACGCACAACGCCTCTCTCTCATCGCGGATCTTCACGCCCAGATCTCTGAAGGCCTGAACCGTTCGGAGGTTATCCTCCCCGCCAGAAAGATTCCAGATGCGGCTCCTGCCGTGCGCGATGCTTGTGAAAATAACCGCCCTATGGCCGATGGATTTATCGCCCGGAACGGTCAACTCCCCCCTAAGCGGACGCTTGGCCTCTTGAATCTTTTTCATCTGCCTGCGACTAAGAGATTTGCCTCCTCACTTCATTGGCCCGGGCAAATTCCCGCTCCAGCAAGTTCCCCTTTCCGTCGCGAATCAATCTCCTCAGGCGCTCTAAGTTCTTGATGTAGTCATTCAAACCCTTCCCGATCGCCTGACGATTGACCAGGCAGATATCGCGCCAAATCTCGGGACGGCTGGAGGCAATGCGGGTGAAATCCTTAAAGCCTCCGCCGCAGTAGCTTTTCAGATTTACCGAGTCCACCTTGGTCCGGCTTAAGGTATTGACCAGGGCGTATACCAGAACATGAGGGAGGTGGCTGACCACACCCAAGATCTTATCGTGGAGATGAGGGCTCATGGTCTCCACCCTCGCCCCTACGCGGCGCCAAAAACCACCCACCTTTTCAAGCGCATCACGGTCGGTCTTTCGCGTCGGCGTTAGTATACACCTTTGGCCATCAAAGAGATCAGGCAGAGCTGCCTGCGCACCCCACTGTTCGCTCCCGGCAATGGGATGAGCCCCGACAAAAGGGATCTCAGGCGGAAGCAGCTTTTCCATATCGCGCACGATCTTCGCCTTGACGCTTCCCACATCGCTGATCAAACAGCCCGGCCTAAGCCTGGGCAGAAAAGAGGCGGCCAGAGAGACAGTGGCCTGAACCGGTGTCGCCAGAATTAATAGGTCGACCCTATCCGGAATCTGGCCCGGCTCTGAAAAATAGCGGTCTATGATGCCCCTGCTTTGCGCCAGGCGGAGATTTTCTTCGCCCCGCCCATAGCCGATGACCTCTTCGACCAAGCCCTGTTTTCTCGCTGCCAGCGCCAACGAGCCGCCGATCAATCCCACCCCGGCGATCGCCATCTTGCGAAACATAGAGGTCACTAGATTTCTCTCCCTATCGCCTCGGCCACCCTCTTAAGATCCTTCATGAGGGCGGCAAACTTGTCCGGCTTCAAGGATTGAGGACCGTCGCTCAAAGCAACCTCGGGATGAGAGTGGACTTCGATCAGGAGCCCATCCGCGCCAGCGGCAATCCCGGCTAGGGCCATGGGGGCCACCAAGTCCCACCTGCCCGTTCCATGGCTCGGATCGACGAAGACCGGAAGATGCGAAAGCTGTTTCAGGACGGGAATCGCGCTCAGGTCCAGGGTATTCCTGGTTTCCGTCTCGTAGGTGCGGATTCCGCGCTCGCAAAGAATAATCTTGCGGTTCCCCTCGGAAGCGATGTACTCGGCCGAAAGGAGAAACTCCTGGAGCGTCGCGCTCATGCCGCGCTTCAGCAAGACCGGCTTATTGAGTCTCCCCACTTCGGTCAACAGTTTAAAGTTTTGCATGTTCCGCGCGCCGATTTGCAGAATATCGGTGTAGCGGTAAACCACATCTAAATCACGCGGATCGAGAACTTCGGTGATGACTGGGAGACCAGTAACCTCTCGGGCATGGGCCAAATAGCCCAACCCCTCTTCTCCAAGACCCTGAAAGCTATATGGAGAGGTCCTGGGTTTAAAGGCGCCGCCGCGGAGAAACGTCGCCCCTGCCTCTTTCACCGGAACGGCCGCCTCTAAAACCTGATCCTTCGATTCCACAGAACAGGGGCCTGCCATGATATGGATTTTCCTTCCCCCGATCTTATTTCCGTTCACGTCGATGATAGTGTTCGTGCGCTGAAATTCCCGGCTGACGAGCTTATAAGGCTTTAAGATCGGCAGCACCTTCTCCACGCCGGGGAATGACTCCAGCGTTTCATCTGCCAGAAGCCGCTCATCTCCGATAGCCCCGATGATCGTCCTCTCCTTACCCTCGGAGAGATGGGCCCTGAGCCCGAAGCTTTCGATTCTTTGCACCACCTTCTCGATCTCGTCCTGGGTTAAGCCTGGTTTTAACACTACAATCATCATGCCTCCATCAATCTCTTAATGATCTTTAAGAATAGCTTTTAACTCATTTATAAATCTACTGTTTTCCTTGGGCGTACCAATTGTTACGCGGATATGCTCGGGTAAATCATATGCCCCCATCGGCCGCACGATCACCCCGCGCCGGAGCAGCCGATGGAAAGTTCCCTGGCCGTCGCCGACACGGATAAGAATGAAATTGGCCTGGCTGGGGAGCTGCTCTAAGCCCAACCTAACGATCTCTCCCCTCAGGTAGTCCATTCCATCGCGGTTTACCTCTAGGCTTCGCTTCACGTGCTCGTGATCTCCCAATGCCGCCAGAGCCGCCCACTGGGCAGCGGCGTTGACGTTAAAAGGCTGACGTATCCGATGCATCAAATCGATCATCTTTTTTCCGCCGATTCCATAGCCGATCCTGAGCCCGGCCAGCCCATAGAGTTTGGAGAAAGTACGCAGCGTCAAGAGAGTCCTGCCTTCTCCGTGATAAGATTGGAGGGAATCAGGATAATCGGGATCCGTTACATACTCGAAATAGGCCTCGTCCACGATCAGGAGGATCTCCGGCGTGATGTGGCACAGAAACTCTTCCCACTCGCTGCGGCGGTAAATGGTCCCCGTCGGATTATTGGGATTGGCCAAAAAAACTATTCGAGTCCTGGGCGAGATCGCGCGGGCCATCGCTGCCAAATCATGGGTAAACTCCTTCAGCGGAACGATCCTGCACGAACCACCGGCCGCCTGCACCACGAGGCGATAAATGACGAATGCCTGGTGCGCCATGACCGCCTCATCTCCGGGGCGCATGAAAGTGCGCACGGCCAACTCAATGAGTTCGTTCGAGCCGTTGCCGAAAATGAGCCGCTCCGGCGCGGCTCCCAGTTTTACCGCCAGACCCCGCTTGAGGTAAAAGCAATCCCCGTCCGGATAGAGATGGAGCTGGTGCAACCTCTTCTGCAGCGCCTTCACCGCAAGCGGGGAAGGACCGAGAGGATTCTCATTCGAAGCGAGTTTCACCGAACCCTCGATTCCATACTCCCGCTCTATCTCTTCCATCGGCTTGCCAGCCTCATAGGGAGTCAGGGTGCGGATATACTCCGGAACTTGATCAACGATATTCATACGCCGCAGGGATAAGAGCCGAGGACTTTGATAAAGAGACATCTGCCCTCCAATCTTTTGACCGCCTTCTGAATTCTCGGCTCTCCTATATGTCCTTCCAGATCCAGAAAAAAGAGGTATTCCCAAGGCTTGTGCTTCAAGGGGCGCGACTCAATCTTGGTGAGATTGATGCGATTCCTGGCAAACGGCTCCAACATCCGATGCAAAATCCCCACCTCGTCCTTTACGGAAAAAACCAGCGAGGTCTTGTCGTTTCCGCTGGGCCGGGGCTGGTGATCGCCGATGACGAGAAAACGGGTGATATTATTAGCGTGGTCTTCGATGTTTCCCTCCACCACCTGCAGCCCGTAAAGCTCCTGCGCCAAACTGCTGGCGACAGCGGCCAGATTTGAATCTGTAGCCGCCAACTGGGCCGCCTGCGCCGTGCTGGCAACCTCATTCACCTGAACTTTGGGACAGTTGCTTGCTAGCCAGTGGCGGCACTGTGCCAGCGCCTGGGGATGGGAAACGATACTCCGGATATCCTCGGCGCGACCTGATCGGGACAAGAGGTAGAGATGGATCTCCAATGAGGCCTCAGCGCAGATCTTGACGTCCGCCTCAAGCAGCAAATCCAGAGTGTGCGTCACCACCCCCTCTGTGGAATTTTCAATGGGCACGACGCCGTAGCTCGCCCTCTTCTGACTAACCTCCTGGAACACCTCCGCGATGCTTGCCAGCGGGACAAAAGTCGCCGCTGAGCCGAATTTTTCCCGCGCGGCCATGTGCGTGAAGGTCGCCTCCGGACCGAAATACGCAATCTTTATGGAAGCTTCCAGTGAGCGAGAAGCGGAAAGAATTTCGCGGTAGATGGAGTGAAGGGCTGCTCTAGGAAGCGGCCCCCGATTCAGATCGCAAACCCTTTGAACAATCTCTTTCTCACGGCTAGGGACATAGGCTTCTTCTTTGCCCAGACTCTTTTTCTGACCGATCCTCTGAGCCAGAGAAGCCCTCTCGTTCAGGAGTGCTACGATTTTCCCATCAACTTGATCGATCTTTTTTCTGAGCGCATCGACCGACTCTTTACGGCTCAATGAAAACCTCACACGGGCGCACCCCATTTCACATCAGCAAAACAACGCGCCAAATGATGTAACCTATCTTAATTTCTAAGGAATTGCAAATATACGCTTGTCACAGGAGATCGAGGATCTGTCTTGTTCGAGGGCGGCTTCGAGGTCTGCGACGATTTTCTGGGTAAGGACATGGGGATATCAAATATCACGTGACCCCCCTAAAGCCCTTAGCTTTTCCCCTTACCCGTGTTATCATAAGCCATGACTCAAAAGCCGCTGATCGAAACTAACCCCTATCTGAAGGACCCCGTTCAGCGGAAGTCCTGGCTGGACACGTCGGTATCATCCTCGACGGCCATTGAGGGTGTCCGTATTGTTTTTCTCCAACCGCCTGAAACCCAGGTGTCTAACGAGCTGCCTGCCGTGCACGAGCGCCGAGGGTCCTACCGATCACGTCGCTGAAAACTTTCTCCATCGGCTCATAGTCTCTATCCATACCCGCTCTTACTGCTGCAAAATACTTCTGCCGTTTACGTCCTTTTATGTTTCCAAAGTCGAGGGGTGGCAATCCTGC
>Ga0209824_10000361_pt1 | contig 29444 bp, 21 predicted proteins | sample VDWuncwatermetaG_FD_184124 | JGI IMG/M metagenome (GOLD analysis project Ga0209824, IMG submission 184124) | Wastewater microbial communities from Netherlands to study Microbial Dark Matter (Phase II) - VDW unchlorinated drinking water (SPAdes)... ...
GTTTGCGCTTCGGCAACTTGCGCGTTTTGATGTTGGGCGCGATCCTTTCCGCCGCCACCAACCTGCTGTTCGCCTGGCTCGCCGGGCGCGGCCACGATGTCGCCGCGCTGGTGTTCACCGTCTCCGCCGACAACCTCGCTGGCGGCATCGCCAGCGCGGCCTTCGTCGCCTACCTCTCCGGCCTCGTCAACCGCGCCTACTCCGCGACGCAATACGCGCTCTATAGCTCGATCATGTTGCTGTTGCCAAAATTCATCGCCGGTTATTCCGGCGTGGCGGTGGATGCTTGGGGCTACGCCACGTTTTTTAACGCGACGGCGTTGCTGGGCCTACCTGTGCTGGTGCTGGTGTGGCTGGCGGGGAGGGTGGAGGTAAGGGCGAAGGATGAAGGATGAAGGGGCCGCCTCGCTTTTATTTTCAAAAAAGGCTTGACAAACGCAACTATATAACTAATTATATCGTTATGAGAAAAAACTACATGAGAACCATCCCGCGCGAATGGCGGGGCATGTCCAAAGTATTCACCGCGCTGGGCGACGAGCACCGCCAGCGCATGTTGCTGTTGTTCGAGCCGGGCGAACGGCTCAATGTCGGGCAGATCGTCGAGGTTTCGACCTTGTCGCGCTCGGCGGTGTCGCATCACCTGAAAGTGCTCCGCGATGCCGAAGTGCTGGAGTCGGAGAAAATCGGCAAGGAAGTGTATTTCTGGATCAACAAGACGCGGCTCGACGAAGCGTTGTCGAACGTGCTCGATTATTTGAAGAACGTTTGAGCGGGCGGTGCAGCGTTTGAGCGTCTGCCGTGGCTCAAAACGGAATACGCGATATACGCAGCAACGAGTTGGGGTGGTGGGTGCGAATAAATTCGCACCCAGAGTGCGTAGAACCGCATTTTTAGGTTATCCGACAAGGGGAGCTAGCGATGAACAACCTGGTCCGTTCGCCGTTGCGAATCGTGTTACGCGCGGTCTGCCGCGCGTTGTTTCGCGTCAAGGTGCAGGTGAACGCAGCCGATCTGGCCGCGTTTCAAGCGCCACGTTTGCTGATCGTCGCCAACCACGAATCGTTTCTCGACGGGCTGCTACTGGGCTTGTTTCTGCCCGCGAACCCGGTGTTCGTGGTGCATACCGGCATCGTGCGCAATTTCTGGTTCCGCCTGCTGTTGACGCAGGTGGAATATCTCGCGGTCGATCCCACCAGCCCGATGGCGATGAAAAAAGTCATCCGCCTGATCGAATCGGGGCGCGCGGTGATGATTTTTCCCGAAGGCCGCATCACCGTCACCGGCAGCTTGATGAAAGTCTATGAGGGTCCCGCTTTTGTCGCCGCCAAGACCGGCGCGACGCTGGTGCCGGTGCGCCTCGACGGCCCGTCGCGCTCCTATTTCAGCCGCGTCTCCGGCAAATACCCGAAACGTTTTCTACCCAAGGTGGTGCTGTCGATTCAGCCCGCCACCAAAATTGTCATGCCCAAAGACGGCACGGCAAAAACAAGGCGACGCAATGCGGGCGAGCAGTTGCGCCGCGTGATGCAGGAAATGCTGTTTCAATCGCAACCGCGCACAACGCTTTACACCAGCCTGATCGACGCGATGAGCGTATTCGGAAGGCGGCGGCGCGTGATCGAAGACATTAAACAAATCGAATACTCGTATCAAGACTTGCTGAAGATGGCACTGGCGATGGGCTTGCTGGTGGCGCGACACAGCCAGCGCGGCGATCGCGTCGGCGTACTGATGCCCAATCTGGCGGCGACGCTGGCGATGTTGATCGGCATGAGCGCGCTCAAGCGCGTGCCCGCCATGCTCAATTACACTGCCGGTGCCGACGGCCTGTTGTCTGCATGCACAGCGGCAAATATCGCCACGATTATCACGTCGCGCGCATTTGTCGGACAAGCCAAGCTGGAAAGTAAATTAGAAGCCTTGCTTGCCAGCAGTCGCATCACGGTTTTGTATTTGGAAGATTTGCAAAGCGAAATCGGTATCTCCGAACGCCTGTGGATACTCTGGGGGTTGACGTTCCCGCGCAGCATCGAATACGGCGTGGGGCCGGAAGATGCCGCCGTGGTGCTGTTTACCTCCGGCTCCGAAGGCAAGCCCAAAGGTGTGGTGTTATCGCATCGCGCCATTCTTTCCAACATCGCGCAAATCCGAGCGGTGATCGATTTTTCAGTCGATGATAAATTTCTCAACGCGCTGCCGATTTTCCACTCATTTGGCCTGACCGCAGGCGCATTATTGCCGGTGTTGACGGGCAGCAACCTGTTTTTATATCCCACCCCATTGCACTATCGCGTCATCCCGGAGCTGGCGTACGACCGCAATTGCAGCGTGTTGTTCGGCACCAGCACCTTCCTCGGCAATTACGCCAAGCACGCCCACCCCTACGATTTTTTTCGGCTGCGCTACGTGGTGGCGGGCGCGGAGAAACTCTCCGAAGTGGTGCGCGAGCAATGGTTTGAAAAATTCGGGGTACGCATCCTCGAAGGCTACGGTGCCACCGAAACCGCGCCGGTGTTGGCGGTCAACACGCCGATGGCGTACCGCACCGGCACCGTCGGGCAGTTGTTGCCCGGAATCGAAGCCAAGCTGGTGGAGGTTCCCGGCATCACGCGCGGCGGCATGTTGCACGTGCGCGGGCCGAACGTCATGTCCGGTTATTACCGCTACAATCGACCTGCCGTGCTCGAACCGCCGCAATCATCCGAAGGCATGGGCTGGTACGACACCGGCGACATCGTGGAAATCGACGCGGATGGTTTTGTGCGTATCGTCGGGCGGGTGAAACGCTTCGCTAAAATCGCCGGTGAAATGGTGTCGCTCGAAGTGGTCGAGGACATTGCGAGACAGGCCAGTCCCAACGCGCAACACGCCGCGAGCGCGCAAGTTGACCCCGGTCGCGGTGAGACCATCGTGTTGTTCACCACGGATGCCGCACTGGGGCGCGAGTGTCTGCAAACGGCAGCGCGCGATCGCGGCGCAGCGGAGATTGCAGTGCCGCGCAAAATTGTTAAGGTCGAGGCTCTGCCGCTGCTCGGCACGGGGAAAGTCGATTACGTCACGCTCAAACAAATGGCCGAATCCGCGACCGAATCCGCCTCTGCACACGCAGTTGTCAAGGAGACCGCCGGGGTGGCCATATGAAGCGCAGACATTTTTTGCTGGGGGCAAGTGCCGCAATTATTTCCACGGCAGCTTGGGCGGGCGTAAAACATTGGCCGGAACGCGGCTTCTTCAATCCGTGTTTGAACGCGATGCCGCCGCAGCTCGCCAACCATCCGGTGGTGCGCGCCGCGTGGGAGGGCGTGGCGGCTGAGCAACTTTGGGATTGCCACGTACATCTGGTCGGCGTTGGCGACAACAACAGCGACATTTGGGTCACGCCCAATATGAGCAGCGTGCAACATCCGTTGCAATATCTGCAAAAAAAATTCTATCTCAACGCCTCGTGTACCGGTGATGCTGTCGGGCAGGTTGATGCAACTTATACCAAAAAATTAGCGCACTTGCTGGAAACGATGCAGCCCGGCACAGCAACGCAAGATCATGGTCGCCTGATGATGTTCGCGTTTGATTGGAACTACGCTGAAGACGGCAGCAAGCGCGAATACCTCAGCACTTTTTATGTCCCCAATCACGCCGCGCGCGATGCCGCGCGGAAATACCCGCAACACTTTGCCTGGGTCGCCTCCATCCACCCCTACCGCAAAGACGCGCTCGCCGCGATCGAGACCGCCGTCGAAGAAGGCGCGGTGGCGATGAAATGGCTGCCCGCCGCGATGGGCATGGATCCGGATGCGCCGCGCTGCGATGCATATTTTGCACTGATGGCGAAATATGATTTGCCGCTGATAGTGCATGCGGGCGAGGAGAAAGCGGTGCAAGGTGAAGGCTATCAGCACCTCGGCAACCCGCTACGACTGCGCCGCGCACTCCAGGCTGGGGTGCGCGTGGTGGTCGCGCATTGCGCCTCGCACGGCATGGACACCGATTTTGAACGCGCCGATAAACCCGTCGTCGAGAGCTTTGAATTGTTTGAACGCATGATGGCGGAGCCCCAATATCGCGGGCGGCTGTTCGGCGAAATTTCCGCTATCACCCAAATAAACAGGATGCACATCCTGCCGCGCATCCTCGCGCACGGCGACTGGCACAGCCGCCTGCTGCACGGCTCGGACTACCCGCTGGTGGGCGTGATGCCGCTGTTCTCGGTCAAAAAATTTGCCGAGCAAGGCCTGCTCGACACGGCGATCGTACCGGTGATCCAAGAGCTGCGCGACTACAACCCGCTGCTGTTCGATTTTGTGTTGAAGCGGCACCTGCGTTTGCAAACGCCGGAAGGCATCAAAAAATTTCCGGCCTCTATTTTTGCTACGCGCGATTTTTTTGCGCGCAAATAAAAAAAGGGGTTATATGACCACCCACACCAACCATTCCACCCTCAACCTCCCGCTGATGTCGCTGCCCATGTGTGCGGTCTTGAGCGCGCAATTTTTATCGGCGCTCGCCGACAACGCCCTGCTCATCGCCGCCATCGCCTTGATCCGCGCGGGCGGCAGCGAATCGCTGGTGCCGGTGTTGCAGGAATTTTTTGTGGTGCCGTTTATTTTGCTCGCCCCTTTCGTCGGGCAACTCGCCGACGCGCTCCCCAAAGGCCGCGTGATGCTGCTCGCCAACGGCATCAAGCTCTTCGGCGCGACCGCGATGTTCGCCGGGCTGAACCCGCTGCTCGCTTACGGCATTGTCGGCGTGGGCGCGGCGGCGTATTCGCCCGCCAAATACGGCATCCTTTCGCAACTTTTTTCTGCCGACAAACTGGTGCGCGCCAACGGCCTGCTCGAAGGCTCCACCATCGCCGCAATTTTGCTGGGCGTTTTCATCGGCGGCATCCTCGCCGACGATTCGATCAAGCTCGCCTTTGCCGCCATCCTGCTCTGCTATGGCTTGGCCGCGCTCGCCAACTTGCTCATCCCCAAACTCCCCGCCGAGCACCCGCTGGACACGTTGAAAATTGCCGTCCTGCTGCGCGAATTCTGGCTGTCGATCAAACTGCTGTTCGCCAACCACGACGCGCGTTTCAGCCTGCTTGGCACGAGCCTATTCTGGGGCAGCGGCACCACCCTGCGCCTGCTGTTGTTTGCCTGGGTGCCCGTCGCCCTGCTCGCCACCGACAACCAAACACCGGCGATGATGATGGCTATCGTCTCCATCGGCATCGTCATCGGCGCGGCGCTAGCGGGCGCGTTCGTCAGTCTCAAAACCGTCAACCGCGCCCTGCTCGGCGGCCTGTTGATCGGCCCCTTGGTCATCTTGCTATCGTCCGCCACCGACCGCGCCACCGCCATGCTGCTGCTCGCCGCAGTCGGCGTCTGCGGCGGCTTTTTTGTGGTACCGCTCAACGCCCTGCTGCAAGACCGCGGCCACGCCAGCATCGGTGCCGGGCGCGCACTCGCCGTGCAAAACTTTTGCGAGAATCTCTGCATGTTGAGTTTCGTCGCAGCTTATGCGACCGCCGCCAAAGCGGGCGCACCGGTGGTGACAACGGTGGCGGGGTTCGGTGCGGCGGTGTTGAGTGGGACGTTGGCGATCGCGATGCTGCGCTTGAGGCGAAGAGTGGCAGGGGCAAGATAGAAACCTATCATTGAATATGAGGAGGTTGTTGTGTGGTTCGTCGGCTTGATTGTGGGTGGCATGATAGGTGCGGTTACCGGAAGTTCGAGCACCGCATTTTGGTTCGCCGTGCTTGGGGCGATTTTGGGGCACTGGATAGGCCGGATGAATGCCCGCGCCAAAGAGCTTGTGCAGGCGGAGCAAGCCATACCCAGACATAGCCCGTCCGAATCTCAAATCAAGACCATGGAGGCCCGATTTCAGCAAATTGAGCTTCGTTTGTTGACTCTCGAAAAGCAACCTGCTTATGCAGAGCAAGTTCTTGCTAACGAAGCCGAGTTTACCGCGGGCGACCTTGGCGAAATGCCGGTATCGGGGCAAGTTGCTGATTCCGTAACCATCAATACAAAGGCGGCTTCGCCACCCTTTGAGGCGCCTGTGCCTGCTACTGATCCAGTCGTGGCTGGCAAGTCAATGGGGGCGTTTGCCGCCGCCACCCCAGCAGCAGAAAATATAGCAGCCGATGCGTGGTGGAACAAGCTGATAGGCGGCAATTTGGTCGCTAAAATGGGCGTGATCATTTTATTTGTGGGTGTCGGATTTCTGCTCAAATACGCCTATGACAACGCCTTCCTGCCAGTGCCGCTCCGGCTCGCGGGCGTGGCCATCGCCGGCTTGGCGATGCTCATCGTCGGCGCGCGACTATTGAAAAAACGCCGGCTTTACGGGTTGATTTTGCAGGGCGGCGGCATCGGCCTGATGTACCTCGACGTGTTTTTCGCGTTGAAAATTTACGGCATGATCGCCCCGCAATTGGGCTTCGCGCTTTTCATGGTACTCGGTGTTGCCGCCACCTTGCTCGCGGTGCGTCAGGATGCGGCGATACTCGCAATCCTCGGTTTGTCGGGTGCTTTTATGGCACCTGTCCTGGCGGGCAGCCAAAGCAGCAATCACGTGTTGCTGTTTTCCTATTACACGCTGCTCAACATTTTCATCATCGCGGTAAGTTGGTTTAAGTCTTGGCGTGCGCTTAATTTGGTAGGTTTTGGCTTTACTTTTGTTATCGGGCTTTTTTGGGGCTGGAACAATTATCGGCCCAGCATGTTCGACACCGTCGAGCCTTTCGTGGTCGGATATTTCCTGATGTATCTGGCGATCCCGATACTCTTTGCGCAACGGCAACCGCCTCAATTACGCGGGGTGGTGGATGGAACTCTTGTGTTCGGCATGCCGATTACCGTGGCGGCGATGCAGGCGGGATTGGTGAAAAATATCCCTTACGGCCTCGCTTGGAGTGCGGGCTGTACGGCGGTGATCTACGCGTTGCTGGCGGCAGTTTTATGGCGGCGAGAAAATATGCGCGTTCTGGCCGAAGCCCATGCGGCACTCGCCTTGGTGCTGGGTTCGCTCGCCGTAGCATTCGCGTTTGATGCTTATCCGACCTTCGCGTTTTGGACGCTAGAGGGTGCCGCGCTGGTGTGGATAGGGCTACGGCAAGGCCGCCTTGCCATGCGTTTGTTTGGACTTGCGTTGCAGGCAGCGGGTACCGCGTTATTTCTGATTCACTATGGTGAATATGACTTGGTAAACCCGTGGTTCAACGATTTCATCGTCGGCTGCGCGCTGGTTGCTTTTTCCGCGCTGCTAAGCTCTGGGCTGATGAACCGCTACCGTGAAATATTGATACGCGGGGGCGAAGCAACGGCCAACATGTTGTTGGGGTGGGGCGTGCTGTGGTGGTTTATCGGTGGTCTGCATATGGTGCATGACGGCTTACCCAGTGCAGCGATAGTGACGGCGGGCTTAATGTTCACTATAGGTTCAATTTTCATCGCGGAACTTGTAGGGGCGCGGTTGCGATGGGTTGGACTGAGGCGCACACAACCGCTTTTGCTTGCGGCCATGCTATTTGCTGCGCTCCGGCAATTCATTGAGCGCGACCATCCGCTCGCAGACTACGGCTGGCTGGCATGGCCGCTCGCGCTAATGTTGCTGTACTTCTCGCTGGCCCGTCAGGAGCGCGACAACATTGCGATCCTCTCTGCAAAACAACATGTGGCAGGCTTGTGGTTCGCTACTTTATTGCTGGCGTGGGAACTGGCCTGGCAGTTCGACCATCATGGCTTTGCGCCAAGCTGGAGTATGTCGATGTGGGGGCTGATTCCTGCGTTGGTGCTGGGAGGCACGAGTTATTCTGGATTTGATCGAGCCTGGCCGTTTGTCGCGCACGCTAAAGTTTACCGCGATACGGGGTCGGGCTTGCTTGTCGGGTGGTGTGTGGTGTGGTCGTTTTTTGCGTTGACCGACGCGGCACGGGTGTCACCTCTGCCTTATTTCCCCTTGCTCAACATACTCGATTTTGCACACATCGGCGCGTTGCTTGCAACCGGCTTGTGGGTTAACGTCCGTGCGCAGGCGGAAAAAGCGCAATCAGAATGGCTGCAAGGAGTGCTGAGTTTGCTGGCATTTCTGGTGTTCAATGCGATTATTTTGCGGGCGGTACATCACTGGACCGGGGTGTGCTACTCGCTGGAAGCGATGGTGCGCTCGGTGCTGGCGCAGGCAGTGCTCGCCCTGATATGGACAGCGACTGCTTTGGTATTGATGGTGTATGCGAATCGATCGGGAAAGCGAAATCTATGGATAGGCGGAGCCGCGCTGCTTGCGGCAGTTGTCGGCAAACTCTTTTTGCTCGATCTGGCTAATTCGGGAACCATCGAGCGCATCGTCACTTTTATCGGCGTGGGTGTTGGTCTTTTGGCGGTTGGTTACTTCGCGCCGGTGCCGCCGGGGGTGAAAGAAAACGTGTCGTAGCAATCTTTATCAAGGAGAGCGTTATGAAAAAATGGACGTTAGGATTTTTGTTGTTGTGCGGATTTGCGGGGCTGAGCGGTTGTGCCGTGCCTTGGCACGGGCAGCAGAACAAACAAACGGGCAGTCTGGTTGAATATTTGTACCCCAAACAAACCACGCCCGTGGCGGTCGAGCCTGCGGCAATGACACACCTGAAATTGCCGCTGCGCGTGGGTATCGCGTTTGTGCCGCCGGGCAACATGGGATACGGCGAGTTGCCGGAAAGCGAGCGGCTCAAAATGCTGAGCCGCGTCAAAGAAGCGTTTTCGCATCACCCCTTCATCGGCGGCATCGAGGTGATCCCCTCCAGCTATCTCAAGCCGCGCGGCGGATTCGAGAACTTGGAGCAAGTGTCGCGCATGTTCAATGTGGATGTGGTGGCATTGTTGTCCTACGATCAGATGCAGTTCTCCGACCGCAACCAGCTTTCATTCTTGTACTGGACCATCATCGGCGCGTATGTGATACACGGCAACGAATACGACACGCACACCATGCTTGATGCCGTGGTATTTGACGTGCCCAGCCGCAAGTTGTTGTTTCGCGCACCCGGAACCAGCACTGTGAAAGGAGCCGCTTCGTGGGCGACTTTTAGCGAGCGTTCGCGGGGTGCGCGAATCGATGGCTTCAACAAAGCGCTTGATGTGCTGATCCCGCAATTGCAAACCGAACTGAGCGCGTTCAAGGAGCGCGTCAAAAGCGACACCTCGGTGCGGGTGCAACACCGTCCAGGTTATACCGGCGGGGGCGACATGGGGTGGCTGGGCGTGGTGTTGGTGTTGCTGCTGATCGGCGTAGGAATGGGCCATGTCCGCAAACTCGATTAAAACCTTGCAACCTTTGCGCGCGGGCGTTTTGCTGATAGCACTTTGCTTGATCGGCAGCGTCTTGCCGGATAGATTTGTCCACGTTCTGCAATATGATCGCGCTGCCATTCTTTCCGGGGAAGCGTGGCGCTTGTGGAGCGGACATTTTGTGCATCTCAGCACGGAACACATGGCGGCCAACGCGCTTGCGTTGGGGTTGCTCGCGGCCATGATTGCGGCTTATGGGCATGCAAAAAAACTGGTGCATTACACCTTGCTGGGTGCGCCGGTTATTTCCCTAGGCTTGGTTTATCTCGCGCCCAATATGGCCGTGTATCGCGGTGCTTCTGGTTTGGTCACGCTGTACTTCGTTTTGGTTTGCTGCTTGGTCTGGCAGAACTCTTCCCCGTACCTACGCGGCCCGATGGTTATGTTGACGCTCGCCGCAATCTTAAAACTTGTATTGGATACTGAAAAAACTGAAGCCGGGATGGGCTTGATTACAACGTTACCTACGGGAGTGCAAATAGCGTGGCAAGCGCATTTGCTGGGCGCAATGCTGGGTCTTGCGGTTTTTGTTCTGAGTAAAATTACGCCTCTATGGCAGATAGCTTGTACATATTGGCGCGCTAAAGCGGGTTGGATAAGTCGGACAGTGATCGCGGCGTGGCGCGGGTATCGTGAGGGCGACAGTTACTGAGGAAACCGGTAAATAGTGCGTAGTTTTTTGTGGATAAAAGCCGCAGGCCGTATCCATCACCGCAAGCAAGCTAGTGGGTACGCTACGCTTTATCCACGAGAGATCACGCACTATTTACCGGCCTCCTCAGTAAGGTCTATGAGGTCCTGCGCCTTCTGGTGACAATATTTTCTTAGTGCTCGCATGCAGGCAACATGGGGGCTTTAATGGGAGGGCGAAAATCGTGAGTGATATTGACAAAAACCGTCGTCCGATTAAAACGAGGTCGGCGAGTTGGGCTATAAAATCGGCGGCCTTCTTGGCCGCAGCAAATATCTCTCCCAATCAAATATCGGTCTTCAGCATATACTTTGCGACAGTCGGCGCTTCTTTGTTGCTGCTCTACCCGACGCATGTTGTGGGGCTTGTAGGTTGCGCGCTGGCGACTCAGATGCGGCTCGTATGTAACCTGCTGGATGGTATGGTCGCGGTCGAAGGAGGCAAAAAATCCCCTTTAGGACAGCTATATAATGAGTTCCCGGATCGCATAGCCGATTCTCTGCTCATCGTGGCGCTCGGTTATGCCTGCGGACTGCCCGCATTAGGATGGTTCGGTGCCTTGGTAGCCGCGCTTACAGCCTATGTGCGGGTTTTTGGCGGGATGTTGGGCTTCCCCCAAGATTACCGGGGGCCGATGGCAAAGCAGCAGAGAATGGCCGTTGTCACGGCGGGCAGTCTGTTTGGAGCAGCCGAGCAAATTCTGGTCGGAACCTTATATGCGTTAACCCTCGCTTCTGCGCTGATTGCTATCGGTTCGATTGCCACCTGCATCACGCGCACCGGTGCCATCGCTAGGCAGTTGAAGGGAGCCTAAAGAATGTGGCTATCAAGCTTACTGATTGGGCTGGTCCGCATATTGGTTGGTGCTACCCCTCGATGGATAGGATCGCAGCCAACCACCGCTCAGCGTATCTATTTTGCAAATCACTCTAGCCATATCGACACAATGGCGCTTTACTCTGCACTGCCGCGTGATTTGCGAGCCAGCACTCGGCCTGTGGCAGCCGCCGATTACTGGGGGAAGACCCGATTTAGGAGATATGTGGTGTTGGCGGGGCTGAATGCGGTGCTAATAAGCAGAAACGGCCCGGACTCAACACTTGATCCCCTGCAGCCTTTATATGAGGCGCTAGAGAATGGAGATTCCCTTATTATTTTTCCAGAAGGAACGCGGCAGACTCAATCATTGCCTGGAACCTTTAAATCCGGGCTCTTTTATCTGGCAGAAAAATTCCGGAATGTTGAACTTATACCCGTTTACTTAGAAAACATTCATCGCTCCATGCCGAAGGGAACCCTGCTGCCAGTGCCACTGATCTGCACAGTGCGATTTGGTGCTCCGCTGCAGCGCATTGCAAACGAAAGCAAACAAGCATTTCTTTTGCGGGCTCGCGACGGGGTCATGAGGCTGGCCGAATGAGTATTCATTACAAATTTTATTGGCTGATCGGTGGCATCGTATTGCTTTTGATGGCCGCAACGGTCATTGGCAAGCTTTTGCGCATTCGCGTCAAGAGCGAAGGCGGCATAGCAGTCGTCGACAACCTCAATGCGCGCGTACGGGCGTGGTGGTCGATGGTGATAGTTTTTACCGTGGCCGCTGTTCTGGGCAAGAATGCCACGCTTGTATTATTTGCCATCATTTCATTTTTTGCGTTACGTGAGTTCGTCACGCTTACGCCCACAAGAGCCGGTGATCACCGGGCACTTTCTCTGGCGTTTTTCGTTTTGATACCAGCGCAGTATTGGCTAATCGGTATTTATTGGTACGAATTATTCTCGATTTTTATTCCCGTGTATGGATTTTTGCTCTTGTCCTCGCTCTCGGCACTTGCGCAAGACACCGAAAACTTTCTTGCGCGTAACGCGAAAATACAGTGGGGTATTATGGCGGCGATTTATTGCATCAGCCATGCACCGGCGTTATTGCTGCTCGATATTCCTGGCTACGCCGGGCAAAACGCGCTGCTTCTCTTTTATCTCGTGCTGGTGGTGCAAATCAGCGACGTGCTGCAGTACGTTTTTGGAAAATTATTCGGGAAAACTAAGATCGCGCCCGTTGTAAGCCCATCTAAAACAGTTGAGGGATTCGTTGGCGGGGCAGCGAGTGCCACAGCAATTGGTGGTGCCATGTGGTGGATCACGCCCTTTTCACCGCTTCAGGCTACCGGCATGGCGTTTGTCATCGTGCTGATGGGCTTTCTGGGTGGGCTGACTCTCTCCGCCGTAAAACGTAGCTTGGGTGTCAAGGATTGGGGGATGATGATCAGGGGACATGGCGGCATGATGGACAGGATGGACTCGGTCGTCTTCGCCGCGCCTATCTTCTTTCACTTGACCCGATACTTTTTTACGTGAGGCTTGATCGCCTATCCTAAAAATAGCATTTGCGCGAAAGGTCGGACGTATGCATAACAGGTAGAGGTCGGCGGCTGGTGTTTCTGAAGCGTCCCTACACACTTATTTCATCTGCTCGAACCGATAAAACGCGAGATCGCCCAGCAGGTTGGGTAGGAAGGTGACGGGTGTACCATCGCGCATCACGCGGCGTTCCAGAATATGCACGCCGTGCTGGTGGCAGAAGGCTTCGAAATCTTTGACGGTGCAGAGGTGGATGTTGGGGGTGTCGAACCACTGGTAGGGCAGGGCATCCGACACCGGCATTTTGCCGAGCAGAATTTGCAGGCGGTTGCGCCAATCGCCAAAGTTGGGGAAAGAGACGATGCCCTCGTGGCCGACGCGCAGCATTTCTTTGACGATGGCCTCGGTGTGGCGCACGGCTTGCAGGGTTTGCGAGAGGATGATGTGGTCGAACGAGGCGCTTTCAAATTCGGACAGGCCAGTTTCCAAGTTTCCTTGTATGACATTTACGCCGTTTTTCAGGCACGCCAAAATATTGTCGTCGTCGATTTCCACGCCGTAGCCGCGCACTTGCAAGCTGTCTTGCAAATAGCGCAGCAGCGCGCCGTCGCCGCAGCCCAAATCGAGCACTCTTGCGCCGGGTTTGACCCAGGCGGCGATGGCGGCGAAGTCGGCGCGAATGGGGGTATGGTTCATTGTGTCTATCATCATTAAAAATATCGTCTCATGTAGGGCGGAAAAGCGCAGCGCCTTCCGCCGCATGTGTGCTCTCATTCGGCGGATTACGCCTTCGGCTCTCCACCGGATACCGGGCTGCGCCCATAATCCGCCCTACGCATTAATGTTATCCATGTAAGCGCGGATCAATTGGTGGTAGTGTTTGTCTTCCAGCAAAAAAGAATCGTGGCCGTGGCTGGAGGTGATTTCGGCGTAGCTGACATCGCGCCCGTTATCGAGCAACGCCTTGACGATTTCGCGCGAGCGTTCCGGTGAAAAACGCCAGTCGGAAGTGAACGACACCACCAGATAATCCGCTTGCGCGGCGGCGAAGGCCGCGCCGAGATTGCCGCTGTGGGCATCGGCGGGGTCGAAATAATCGAGCGCTTTGGTCATCAGCAAATAGGTGTTGGCATCGAAACGCTCGGCGAATTTGTCGCCCTGGTAGCGCAGGTAGGATTCGATTTCAAACTCCACGTCAAAATTGAATTGCGGCGCGCCGCTTTTCAAATCGCGGCCAAATTTCGCGGCCATGGAATCGTCAGACAAATAGGTGATATGCCCCAGCATCCGCGCCAGGCGCAAGCCGCGTTTGGGGATAGTGGCGTGGGCATAAAAATCGCCGCCGTGAAAATCCGGGTCGGTCATGATCGCTTGCCGCGCCACGTCGTTGAAAGCGATGTTCTGCGCGGTGAGTTTGGGCGCGGCGGCGATGCACAGCACGTGCCCGACGCGCGACGGGAAATCCAGCGACCATTGCAACGCCTGCATCGCACCGAGGCTGCCACCGCCGATGGCGGCAAATTTTGTGATTCCCAGATTGTCCGCGAGCCGCGCTTGCGCGGCCACCCAATCGCCCACCGTCACCACCGGAAAATCTGCGCCGAAGGGTTTGCCGGAAGCGGGGTTGATGCTCGCCGGACCGGTGGAGCCGTTGCAGCCGCCCAAATTGTTCACGCCGACCACAAAAAATTTGCGGGTGTCGATAGGCTTGCCGGGGCCAACCAGGTTGTCCCACCAGCCGATATTTTTTTCGTTGTCGGCGTAATACCCGGCGACATGATGCGTGCCGGAAAGCGCGTGGCAGATCAGCACCGCGTTGGATTTGGCGGCGTTGAGTTCGCCGTAGGTCTCAAAAACGAGATCGTAAGCGGCCAACACCGCGCCGCTTTTCAAGTGCAGCGGGGAGTCAAAGTGCGCGGTTTGCGGGGCGACGATGCCGACGGAGGTTGGGGTTTGCATGGGTGAAAAAATAAACTTGGGTAGTGAGGCTGGCGGCTTAGGGACAATAAACTTTGGTAGATATACTAGACACGGATGGACACGGATAAAACCAAAATCTTTTTTATCAGATTGCAACGCTAGGCTTGATAAGCGCGATGCATCCGCACTTACTTTTGTTTTTATCCGTGTTCATCCGTGTAAATCCGTGGCTAAAAATACTCCCTACCATTATACCGCCTACGCCCCTACTCATTAATCTTCACCAACAACGCGCGAATTTTTTCCGGGTCTTCGGTGTTCAAAATCCTTCTGGCGAGCGGCGCGATTTTCGAGAAATCGCTTTTCAGGACTTGCTGTTTGACCGCAGGCAATTGCGCCGGGTGCATGGAAAATTCGCGCAGCCCCAGCCCCAGCAGCAGGCGAGTGAAAGCGACTTCGCCCGCCATTTCGCCGCATACGGATACCGGCAGCTTGGCGAGGGTCGCGCTTTTGATGGTGTGCGCCACCAGCCGCAACACCGCCGGGTGCAGCGGGTCGTAGAGGTGCGCGACGCTGTCGTCGGCGCGGTCGATGGCGAGGGTGTACTGGATCAGATCGTTGGTGCCGATGGACAAAAAATCCAGCTTGTCCATGAATGCCGACAACGACAGCGCGGCGGCGGGGATTTCGACCATGCCGCCGATGCGAATTTTTTCGTCGAAAGCGATGCGCTCGTCGCGCAAACTTTGTTTGGCGCGGTCGATCAGATAGAGGGTCTGCTTGAGTTCGGCGACGCTGCTGAGCATCGGCACCAAAATGCGGAGCTCGCCGTAGTGCGACGCGCGCAGTATGGCGCGCAACTGCGTATTGAACATTTGCGGCTCGGCCAGGCACAAACGGATAGCGCGCAGCCCCAGTGCCGGATTGGCCGCCACACGTTCACCCGCTTCGCCGTGCAGGCCGTGTTTAACATGTTTGTCCGCGCCCAGATCGAGGGTGCGTACCGTCACCGGCAGATCACGCATTTTGCGCGCGACGCTGCGGTAGGCTTCAAACTGCTCGTCTTCATCGGGCAAGCTGTCCCGGTTCATAAACAGAAATTCGCTGCGGAACAAACCCACGCCGCTCGCGCCGACGGCTTTGACTTCGTCGATATCCTGCGGCAATTCGATGTTGGCTTGCAGCGACACCACGCGGCCGTCGAGCGTCTCGGCCACGGTGGATTTGAGGCGTTTTAATTTTTGTTTTTCCTGCGCCTGCTTGCCTTGACGCGACCGGTATTCCGCCAGTATCTCCTCGGTAGGCGCGATGATGACCGCGCCCGCGCCGCCATCGACGATCAGCACATCGTTTTCGTTAATCAGCTCGCGCGCGTGGTGCAGCGCGACCACCGAGGGGATGTTGAGGCTGCGCGCGACGATGGCGGTATGCGAGGTCGCGCCGCCCAAGTCCGTCAGGAACGCGGCGAACTGGTGCGGCTTGTATTGCATCACGTCCGCCGGGCTCAGATCGTGCGCCACCAAGATCATTTGCAAATCTTGGTCGGCTTTTGCTGTCGGCGGGATGTGGCCGGGATGCCCCAACAACGCTTTCAACACGCGCTCGGCGACTTGCGTCACGTCGGTTTTGCGTTCGCGCAAATAGGGGTCTTCGATTTGATCGAATTGTTCCAGCAACACTTCCAGTTGCGTCGACAGGGCCCATTCGGCGTTGCAACGCTTGGCGGTGATGAGCGCCTTGGTGTCCTCGCTCAACGTGGGGTCGTCGAGGATCATGCGGTGCAGATCCAGAAACGCATTCAACTCCGACATCGCGTGGCCGTCGGCCGCTGTCAGACGCAAGCTGCTCAACTCGTCGCGCACGGCGGCTATCGCCGCATCGAAGCGCGCGATTTCGAGGGCGAGTTGATCCTGCGGCAGCACATAGTGCGCGACTTCGAGCAGCGCGTGCGACACCAGATGCGCGCGCCCGATCGCGATGCCGCCAGAAACTCCCGCGCCGTGCAGACAAAAACTCATTCTCCTTCCCCGAAATAATCGTTGATTAAATTTAGCAACGCCTGCAACGCTTGCGCCTCGTCGGTGCCGCTCACTTCCAGCACCACGCTGCTGCCTTGACCCGCGGCCAGCATCATCACCCCCATGATGCTTTTGGCGTTTATTTTCCGGCCATTTTTAGACAGCCACACCTCGCTCTGAAACTGCCCGGCGGTCTGCGTGAGCTTGGCCGCGGCGCGCGCGTGTAAGCCGAGCTTGTTGATGATTTTGGTTTCTTGTGTCAGCATTTTTTTAGGATCGAGGATCGAGGATCGAGGAGCGAGCGGTAGGTTGTGCCGAGGCACGAGGCGCAACGTTGCACTTAATCCTCGATCCTCGATCCTCGATCCTCAATCCTCAATCCTCAATCCTCAATCCTCAATCCTCTGTATTCTGACCGCGCCCTCTTTGCCGCCGCTCAAGGCTTTCTCCACCACCACCGCCAGCGGTTCGTGGCGGTAGGTGAGCGCGCGCAACAGCATCGGCAAGTTCGCGCCGGCCAGGCATTCTACTTTGCCGGTCACCACCAGCCGCGTGGCGACGTTGCACGGGGTCGCGCCGCAAATATCGCTGAGCACCAGTACGCCTTGGCCTTGATTTAATTGATCGAGCAGCGCGTTGGCGCGCGCCAACAGCGCGTCGGGCGTGTCGACGACAGTGACATCCAGATGCGTCAAGTGCGGGAGTTCCTTGCCCATGACGTGTCGCGCCGCCTGGATCAAGCTGTCGCCGAGATTGCCGTGAGAAAGCAGTAAAATACCTATCATGATTTGATGTAAGTGAGTCTGACGTAATGTAAATGAGGAGGGTTAAAGTAAGGAAGGAGGATTTGGACACGGATGAACACGGATATACACGGATTGCCACGGATAAAAACAAAGGCTTGTTGCAAAGGGTTGGTTTTTATCCGTGTTCATCCGTGTAAATCCGTGTAAATCCGTGTCAAAAACTTGCCCTACGTTTCAACCGCCTGCCCTACGTTTCAACTACCTGCTCTCCAGCACCACCAGCCGCTTCTTCATCGCCTCCGTCAGGTGCACATTGTTGTCGCTATCGATCAACATCGCAAGCTCGACGCGCATCGTCCGTGCCGCATCTTGCCAGTCTTTTACGCCGGCCACAAACAGCGGTTTGGACGCGACATCTGAAAGCGTGCCGGCGTTCGCGGCGGGCGGCATGACCACCGTGACCGCCTGCACCCCGTTGACGGGATAACCGCTGCGCGGGTCGATCAAATGGCAATAGCGTTTTCCCGCGACTTCAAAATACCGCTGGTAATCGCCGGAGGTGCCGATGGCTTCACCGTCTTGCAGTTCGAGCGTCGCGATCGCGGCGGGCTTGCGCGGATGCTGTATGCCCACGCGCCAGGCGCGCGCGCCGTTTTTGCCAATGGCGATGACATTGCCGCCGATGTTGACGAGCGCGCTGTTCACGCCTTCCTTGCGCAAATAGGCGGCGGCCAAATCGAGCGCGTAGCCTTTGGCATAACCGCCCAAATCGAGTTGCACCGCAGGATTTTTGCTGTGAATTTTTCCGCCGTCGATCACCAGATCGCGCATTTGCGGATTTGCTGCGGCCAGTTTGGCGATCTCGCCCGCATCGGGCAGCGCGGGCTGAAAATCATCGGCATGGAAGCCCCACAGTTTCACCAGTTTGCCGATGGCGGGGTTGAACAGCCCGCCCGATTGTGCGGACAGGCGGCCAGCGTCTTGCAGGATCAAAGCGATCTCAGTATCGACGGCGACCGGCACGGGCGGTTGTTGTTTTGCAAACGATGCGTTGAGCGCGCTCAGTTCGCCGGGTTTCCAAGCGTGAAGCTTATGGTGCAGGCGCTCAAATTCGCGCATTACTTGCGCGGCCAATTTGGCGGCGCGCTCATCGGATTCGCCCGCGATGCTGATTTCCACCAACGTGCCGAAGACGTAGCTTTGTTGCTGATAGGGGGGCGGGGGTGAAGTGTTGCAGGCGGCGAGGATAGCTATCAGAAAGGCGGAAATAATGGAGCGAGCCAATTGAAGGATGAAGGATGAAGGATTATGGTCGAAGACCGGTATCCTGTGGAGAAGGATGAAATGCTGGAACCTTCTGGCTCTGTTGCCAGCAACAGATTTTGTAGGGCGGGCTTTGCCCGCCAAATTAAGTGAGTTGTCGGGCATAGCCCGACCTACCAAACCCAGGTATTGTCGAGCCTTTTTTTCATCCTTCATCCTCAATCCTCGCTCCTCAATCCTCGCTCCTCAATCCTCAATCCTCAATCCTCAATCCTCGCTCCTCAACCGCATCCACCATCATCGCCGCCACGCTGAACCCCGTCTGTTCCCCTATCTCCACCATGCACGTCGGGCTGGTGACGTTGATCTCGGTGAGGGTGTCGCCGATCACGTCCAGCCCCACCAGCATCAAGCCGTGTTCGATCAGGGTCGGGGCGACCCCGGCGGCGATTTCCAAATCGCGTTCAGATAATGGCTGCGCCACGCCGCGCCCGCCTGCGGCGAGGTTGCCACGGGTCTCGCCCGCTTGGGGGATGCGCGCCAGCGCGAACGGCGCGGGCTTTCCGCCGACCAGCAAAATGCGTTTGTCGCCTTGCGCGATTGCCGGCAAATATTTTTGCGCCATGATGGTTTGCAAACCCTCGCGCGTCAGCGTTTCGATGATAGCCCCGATATTGAAATCGTCGGCACGGATGCGAAATACCCCGCGTCCGCCCATGCCGTCGAGCGGCTTCAAAATGATGTCGCCGTGTGCGGCGAGAAACGCGCGTATCAATGGTTCGCTGCGCGTCACCAGCGTCGGCGCAATGAATTGCGGGAAACGCGTGATGGAAAATTTCTCGTTGAAATCGCGGATCGCGCGGGGGCGATTGATGACGTGTGCGCCCTGAGTTTCCGCCAATTCCAACAAATAGGTGGTGTAAACATACTCCATATCAAACGGCGGATCGACGCGCATCAGCACCGCGTCGAAAGCATGGAGCGGCAGCGTTGTGGTCGCGCCGGGTTGATACCAGCTTTCGTTGTCGCCAGTGAGTTTGAGTGCGAGTTTCAGTCCCGTAACCGTAGCGATGACCAGATTGCCCCGATATGCGATGTCGCCCTGCCCCAGCGCGAACACCTCATGCCCGCGCGCGCAAGCGACACGCATCATCGCCACACTCGAATCCTTGTGGGGCTTGAGGCTATCGAGCGGGTCGAGGATAAAGGCGAGTTTCATGGGTGTAATAAAAACCTTTCGCCACGGATTAACACGGATAAACACGGATAAAACCAAACAAAATTTTATCGTAGCGCATACCCCTGAAAAAATTTGCTTTTATCCGTGGCAATCCGTGAACATCCGTGTCGCTTAGAAGCGCCTACTTTTGGTAATCCGTGGCTAAATTTCACCGGTTCAAACAAGTGACCATCTGAATAAATCCGTGGCTAGTTTTTGCCGAATCAAACAAGTGCAACTTCAACTTCCTCCGCCCGCTCCGCCTCGCCCTCCAGCTCGATGGCCGCGGCCAGCAACGCCAGCCGCGCCACCACCCCATAAGCGTAAAAACGGTTGGGCAAAGCGTCCGGCATGATATTGCAGTTGGGCAACGAACATGCCATTTCAAACGCCAGAGGCACGAAGTGCATCCCCGGCGCGTTGAGGTTTTCGTCCACGCCGCGCCCGGTGTGGACGCGGTAAAAACCGCCCACCACAAAATGGTCGATCATGTAAACCACCGGTTCGGCGACGGCTTCGTTGATGCTCTCGAAAGTGTAAACACCTTCCTGCACCAGCACCTCGGAGACCAGCAAGCCCTCTTTGATCACGCCCATTTTATTGCGCTGCTTGCGGTTCAAGTTGCGCACTTCGCTCGCGTCTTTCACTGTCATGATGCCCATGCCGTAAGTCCCGGCATCGGCTTTGACGATCACGAACGGATCCTCTTTCACGCCGTATTGTTTATATTTTTCGCGGATGTCGCGCAAGGTTTCATCGACGTAGCCCGCCAGACAATCTTCGCCTTTTTTTTCTTGAAAATTGATTTTGCCGCAGCTCGCAAAGTAGGGGTTGATGAGCCAATCGTCGATGCCGATCAGGCTTGCAAACTCTTTGGCAACGCCATCGTAGGCGGCGAAATGGCGCGATTTGCGGCGCGTCGCCCAGCCCGCATAAAGCGGCGGGATCACGTTTTGCTCGAGATTATTGAGTATCTCGGGCACACCGCCGGAGAGATCGTTGTTGAGCAGCACCACGCAGGGATCGAAACCCGCCAAGCCGATGCGGTTGCCGTTGCGGATCAGCGGTTCGAGCGTGATGGTCGCGCCCTCATTGCCACGTAAACCCGGTAAGTCAATTTTTGTCGGCGCGGTGATTTCCGGCAACAAGCTGCCGATACGCACCTTCATTCCCGCCGCTTGCAAGATCTGAAACAGCGTGGCGACATTCTGCAAATAAAACGTGTTGCGCGTGTGGTTCTCCGGGATCAGCAACACGCCTTTGGCTTCCGGGCAGATTTTTTCCACCGCCACCATCATCGCCTGCACGCACAGCGAAGTGAAAGCCGGATTGAGATTGTTGAAGCCGCCGGGAAATAAATTGGTATCGACCGGCGCGAGCTTGAAACCGCTGTTGCGTAAATCCACCGACGCATAAATCGGCGTGGCGTGCTCCAGCCAGCGGCTGCGCAGCCAGTGTTCGATTGCCGGCATGGCATCGAGGATGCGTTGCTCCAGATCGAGCAACGGTCCGGTCAACGCGGTAGTGAGATGGGGGACTGTCATGGGGGCAAGCCAAAAGAAAGCGGCATTGTAGCACCGCACAAGGCCGCGATGAATCGGCCAAGCAATGTAGCCCGGATGAAGCTGCGCTCCATTCGGGCTACGACCCCGCTACGTGTCCTAAAGAAAATCTCTCCCGTGCCGAAACTACAGATAACGCCAGATTGTTTTACCCTCTTCAGGAGCAGATCGACATGTCGCCACGCCCCCTCCCCTTTGCCACCGCCGCGCCCGCCTTGCAGCGGGAAAATCGCAACGCTCCGCCTTTTGCCCGGCGCAAACTATTTTTGCAAAGCGCGGTCATCGCCGCGTTGTTATGGCTACACGCCGCGCCGGTGCGAGCCGACGATGAATTTGTGGGTGTCGGCACACCGGGCGGCGCGTATAGCTTGGTCAGCGGCATTTCTGCGGACGGCAATGTGGTGGTCGGCACCGCCGGCATCGGCGGCGCGGAGCGCGCTTACCGTTTTGTGAATGGCAGCATCACCGACCTCGGTACCCTCGGCGGCAGCTTCAGCAGCGCCACTGCGGTTTCGGCCAACGGCGCGGCAGTGGTGGGGTGGAGCCGCACCGGCGGCGATGCAGCCGATCACGCATTTCGTTGGATGGACGGCAGCATGATCGACCTCGGCACCCTTGGCGGCGACTACAGTTATGCCAATGCGGTTTCGGCAGAGGGTGGCGTGGTGGTGGGTACCAGCACTACGGGCAGCGCGCCCCGCGCGTTTCGCTGGACGCAAACGGACGGCATGATCGACCTCGGCACCCTCGGCGGCACCTACAGCACCGCCATCGCCGTCTCCGCCGATGGCGCGGTGGTGGTCGGGGACGGCAACACCGCCGCCAGCGAAGACCGCGCGTTTCGCTGGACACAAGCAGACGGCATGATCGACCTCGGCACGCTCGGCGGCAACTACAGCGCCGCGGTCGCATTATCCGCGGATGGCGGCGCGGTGGCGGGCAATTCTTATATCACCGGCAACACCGCGTTCCACGCGTTTCGTTGGACGCAGGCGGACGGCATGGTAGACCTCGGCACGCTCGGCGGCAGCTACAGCAGTGCCGCCGCCATTTCGGCGGACGGCCGGGTGGTGGTGGGGCACGCCAACTTGGCGGGCGATACCACCTTCCATGCGTATCGCTGGGCGGATGGCAGCATCGCCGATCTCGGTACGCTTGGCGGAAGCTACAGCTATTCCTATGCGGTCTCGGCTGACGGCAGCGTGGTGTTGGGCATGAGCGAAATCGGTGGCACCACCGACACCGATCTGTTCCGTTGGACGCAAGCTGGCGGCATGCAGTCGGTTCCCGCTTGGCTTGCCACCGCCGGTGTGACCCTACCCTCAGGCTGGCGGTTGAGCGATGGTGGCTCCGATGCCGTGATGAACGCGGATGGCAGCGTGCTCGCGGGCACCGGCCTTGACCCCGATAATCAAACACGCGCCTGGCTGGCGCGCGTCGGCGGCGCGGGCACGGGCATCCTGCTCGACATGGTCGCCTTCAACGCCACCCTCGCCGAAGCGGGCAGCCGCGCCATCCAAGACGGCGTAGTGGTGACCGATCTGGCGTTGTATGGCTCGCACCACCGCACCCTGCTCGACAACGGGCTGGCGCGCCGCGCTGACAGTAACGGTACTTGCGCCTGGTCCACCGCTGACGCGGCGCGCCAGAACAATACCGACACGCGCATGTCGCTGTTTGAAGTGGGCGTGTGCAAAGATATTGCCGGGATCGCCAAGCTGACGCGCGTCGGCGTGGGTGTCGGGCAATCGTGGGCGCGGCAAGGATGGACGCTGGGTGGCGGCGCAAAATATCGCGGCCAATATCTGGTGGCGGAAGCCGCGAGCGCGTTTGACAACGGCGTGGAAGCCAGTGTGTTGGCTTATTACGCGCGCTTCGATACCGATTTGCGCCGCCACTACTTGAACGGCGCGGCAGTCGATGTGTCGAGCGCGTCGCCCGATGCCACCTCCACCGCGATGCGCGCGCGTCTGGATTGGAAAGACCACATCGCGCTGGCGGGGTTGAAACTCTCACCCTACCTCGTTTACACCCGCACCGAAACCACTTTGGATGCCTACACCGAAAGCGGCGGCGCGTTCCCTGCGGCCTTCGATGCCATCACCACGTGCAGCACCGACCTGCGTTTAGGGATAACGTTTGATGCCGTGTTGTCGTCGGCGATGACCCTGAAATTGTCGCTGGAAGGCGCGCACCGTTTTGAAAGCAACGTCGGCGCGGTCAACGGGCAGATTATCGGCTTGGGCAGTTTCAACGTCCCCGGGCGTGCGGTGAAGCAGGATTGGTTGCGGGTGATATTGGATCTGGATTATCGCCTAACCCAAAAATCCGCGCTCACCTTCAGTCTCAAATCCGCCACTGCGGGCAGCGATGCCAGTTGGGGAGGGTCGCTGGGTTACCGCGTTATGTTTTAACCCGGGTTGTAGGGGCGGGCTGCGCCCGCCCAAACCCGGCGAGTTGTAGGTCGGGCTATGCCCGACATCGTGCCACCAATGACCCGCACCGTTGTCGGGCGAAGCCCGACCTACCAATTCTGTATCGGTAAGGTGAGTTGCCTGACAGATTGCCGGGTTGGTTTTGTAGGTCGGGCTCCGCCCGACAAACCCTGCCGCATGAATGCTCGGCGCGATCAACCCGCACCGCTGTCGGGCGAAGCCCGACCTACAAATTCTACTTTTGGGGTTGATGTTTCGTAGGGTGCGCTCCGCGCACCATGGTGCATGGGATGCACCCTACCTGACGCTCACCCGAAAACGCAAATCGAAAAACGGGTTGTTGCCGCCGGACGCGCCCGCCATGGTGCCTTTGGGGTTGAGGCGGATGCAGCGGACGGTCGAGTCATAAGGCGGCGTGGGCGTGATCGCCACGGTGCATCCCGCATCGCTGAAAAACCCCACGTCGTCGGTGGTGCTGGCGAGCGAGATGAAGCTGAAACTGATGCCGCTGGGCGGCGTGGTGCTATTGATGAAAGCAACCGGGCTAGCCGCAGGAGCCGCGCCCAGATCGCCGACGAACAGATCGGTGTTGGCGGGGATCGGGTCGGTGATGACGATCGAATCGGCGGTGGTGGTGCCGCTGCCGGTGTTGGTGACGCGCAAGGTGTAATCGACCACCGCGCCCGGTATATTTTTGGGGTTGGCGGTGTCGTTCACCGGGTCTGAAACCAGCGCGACGGTTTTCAGAAAAACCAAACTGGGGGCGATGACGGTGGCCAGAGCGTTGCAGGAAAATTCGGAAGTATTGGCGGCAAGCGTCGCGGTGCTGGTGATGGAGGTGCCGTTGCTCACCCCGCCCGGCGTGGCGAAAGTGAACGAAAAATTATTCATGGTCACCGCCACCGCGCCCGCGCCGCAGGTGACGATGCTGGTACCGGTGCCCGCCGCGGTGTCGTCGCCGCTGCCCTCGATTTTTGTGACCAGATAAGTCTGACCTTCGCCAAAGCCGCTGGCATCGCTGTCGGAAATAAAAAATTCTATGCTTGCGCCCACAGGAGCGATGCCGGTGATGGTGGTGTTGCCGCCGCTGATCGTGATATTCGAAATCTGCGGAAAATTGAGCAAGCCGTTCGCGCCGGTATCGGCATCGCCGTCGTCGTTTTGCGTGTAATAGGGCGCAGCGGGAGCCGCTCCTTGTGCGGTGGACAGTAGATCAATGCCGATGCGCGTGTTGGCGTAGATGCTGTTCTGCGTGAACGTGTTGCTGGTGCTGCCGTTGTCGCCTTCGATGCCGGATTGGGTGTTGCTGTAAATCTGATTCTGGCTGACGGTGTTGGTGAGCGCGCCAGTCAGCAATTCCACGCCCGGCCCGGTGTTAGTGTGGACGAGGTTGAGCGACAGCGTGTTCATGTCGCCGCCGTTGTTGCGGATGCCGCCGGGCTCGGTGGCATTGCCGTTAGCGGTAATCGTGTTTTGGGTGATGAGGTTGAGGTCGGCGTTGTCGCTTTCCAACTCAATGCCCGCGCCGGTGTTGGCGGCGATCAAATTGTAACGAATGATATTGGCTCCGGCTGAACCTGCAAGGCCGTCCCATTCGATGCCGTTGCGCGCGGTCGCTCCCACGCCGTTGCCGCGTATTTCGTTGTATTCCAGCGCCCAGCCGGTGCTGGCGGCGGTGGTGGAAGTGCTGATGCCATTGCCCGCCGAGTAGCCGATTAAATTCTGCGTGATAGTTCCCGTGTCCACGCCGCCTGTCAGGCGGATGTTGTCGCCGCTGCCGCGCAGACCAGTCTGTGCGATTTCGGGGTCAACAAAACTGGTCGCGGTCGCACCCAGCACGTTTTGCGAAATCAGAACGCCACTAAAATCGGCGACGCGGATATTGGCGTTACCGTCGTCGTTGGCCACGCCACCGAAGCCGACGATGCTCATGCCGCGTAAGGTGACATTGGTGGCCTGCACGTCCAGGCCGATGGCAAAGCCGCCCGCGCCAGTGGCTCCGTCGCGCAATTCCACTTCGGGGCCGTTGAGTTGCGGCAGCGCCAGCGCGCCCACGCCCACCGTGCCGCCCGCGCCGAGCACGACGTTATTGGTGTTGCCGACATTAAACGTTTGTGTGCCGCCTTCGATACGCATACTCGTGGAAAGCGCGGGCAAGGTCGCGGTGATGCCGATGAGCGCGCGTCCGCCGGTAAGCCCGCTAGTCAGCCCGGCACGCAAACCCGCCACCGCCGAGCCGCTGGGGATCATGAAAATGCTCTGCTCCACGGCGGATGCCAGGGCGACAGTCGCACCGCTCACCAAATCGGTGCGGCTGCCGGCTTGCACCAAGTTGGCATCGTCGCCCAGCGTGTTGGCGTTGGTGATGAACTGCCGCAACGAGCCTTGCCCGGTGTTGTTGACGTTGACGATGGTGTCGAAATTAAAACCGAAGTTGATGCTGCTTATATTGGCGGCGCCCGCAGTGATCGGTGTGACCGATTGCGCGGTGGCTCCACCAGCGGTCAAAGAAGACAAGGTCGCGCTGGTGGTGTTCGCTGCCGCGTCCACCAGTTGCGGGCTTTCGCCGCCGACGCGCGCGGTGTCGGCCACGCCCACGTTGGCGGACAAGCCGCTGGTGCGGAACGTCTGCACCGGCAGCAGCGTCGCCACCGCGCCGGTGCGCGAAGAAGTGACGGTACTGTTGACCACGCGCACGGTGTAGCTCGTGTTTTGTTGCTGCCCTGCAAAGCTGAAATTGCCCGATGCGTCGGTGGTGGTTGAGGTGCGAAAAATGTTTCCTTTGTAAAGCTCGACGCGCGCGTTCGGCCTGGCCACTGCGCCTGCGGTGCCGGCCAGCGGCCTGCCCGCGCCGCCGCCGTAGTTAACGTCCTCGAACACCGTGCCGGTGATGCTGATGGAATCCAGATAAAAATCTTCGCCGCTGGCGAGGTCATCGACCCCGCCGGTGTTGTCGAACTCGACGATGTTGCCGCCGTGCGGGTAGCAGGGATTGACGATGCCGGTGTTGGTGCTGGTGCCGGAATCGAAGGCGTCTTTTTGTTGGGTGCTGAGCGCGGCTTCTGCCGCCGCCGTGTCCGGGCAAGCGACGCTGGGCGAAGGGGCGGTCACCAGCCACGGATAAGGCGAACCGCCGCCGAGCCGGCCAAATTTATCGTGCAGCAGCAAATTGGCGTTGGTGGTGCCCGCGCCCGCTTTACCGGCATTGCCGCGAAATGAAGCGCTGGTCACCGGGATGGAACCGGCGGGAGCACCCGCATTGATGCTTTTGACGCGAGCGAAAAAATCGCGGCGCACCGCGAGTTCGAGAGAGCGTGGCGAACCGGGAACGATGCGCGCCTGCACCGCCGTATTACCGCCAACCCCGGCATTGTTGGTGCCTTGGTCGAACAAAACGGTCTCGTAACCGTTGCCGGCACCATCCGGCCCTTGCGGAACGAGCGGCAAGCTGCCGCCGACATCGTCGTTGTCGTCGAGATACAGCACCACGCCGCTGGTGCCAAAAGTGGTGCCAAGCTTGCCGCGCGGGTCTTCGCTGCGCACCCACACATCGGCGCGCGCGTCGCCACCGACATCGGCCCCGTCGAAATTGATCTCCCAAGTGTACATGTAGGGCAAACCGGCTTCCGGCGTGATGGTATTGGGGGTCGGATTGGTCGGATACATGTTGATGCGGAAATAAAAATACGTGGCATCCGCGCCGATTTGCGTGGTCACAATATCGAGCCCGGGGTAATACGCCGACGCGCCCGAGCCGCCGCTCATGGGGCGCTCGTATTGATCTTTGGTGTAGCGGTCCGCACCGAGATCGGGCTGCCAGCAGTTGGTGCAAGTGACGAGCGGGTGCGTGAAGCTGAGGGCGGTGTTGTCGCCGGTGACAAAATCGTTGGTCGTCACCGAATAAACCGGCGTTTGCGCCTGCGCCGCGAAGCTGGCGAACAGCAGCGCCGCGAGCAAAACGAAGTTGCGTAAATTGAATGAAAAAATCATATCGCAATTTGTATTGATTCAAAACAACTCTCCGAGTTGCTTTTGTAGGTCGGGCTATGCCCGACAGCGGGCTGCCATCAATTCGCCGGGGGTGTCGGGCGGAGCCCGACCTACAAATTCAAAAGCAGACCGCCGGGCTGCCTTTGTAGCTTTTGTAGGTCGGGCTATGCCCGACAGCGGACCGCCATCAACGCGCCAGGTTAATCTACAAAACCGCAACAGTTACTCCCCAAACTTACCCTTTTCAAAATCATTTTCCGCAACACCCCAATCCGCCGGATAAATCCCGACTTTTACGCTGCGATGAAATGTCGAATAAGGCCATTCCGACGCGCACTTTACCAAACCGTGTTTGACGGGGTTCCAATGAATATAGTCAAAATGACGCGCGTAATCGTTTTCGTCGCGGATGCAATGTTCCCAATAACGGTGCTGCCACAATGCCTGCGTTGGCGCATAACCTAATTCGTGCCGTGTCATGCGTTTGATCTGCGCCCAGCGCAACGAGTAATCGGCATCCCCCACAGGCAAGCGCCACAAGCAATGGAGATGTTCCGGCAACAGCACCCACGCCTCAATTTCAAAAGGATGCGTTAGCCGAGTCGCATCGATCGCTTTGCGTAATGCGGCGCGAGTGGTGGGGTCGGTCAACACGGGTTGCCGCCGGTGTGACACCACCGTAAAAAAATAGCAGCCGCCCGCAACGCGAGCGCGGCGGTAATTTGACATTTGTTTGTCCCGTTTTTTGGTTTAGTAGGTCAGGCTACGCCCGACAGCGGATTGACTTCACCACACAAATGCGGCTCGCCGGGTTGCTTTCGTAGGTCGGGCTATGCCCGACAGCGGATTAAATTAACCCCACAAATGCGACTCGCCGGGTTGCTTTTGTAGGTCGGTGCTCTGCCCGTCAAACCCTGATAAAAACTCGCTCCGCTGTCGGGCATAGCCCGACCTACAAGGGCAAATTCAAGCTCAAATGCTACTCGCTTTTTATTTGATCCGCATCCTGAAACGCAAATCGAAATACGGGTTGCCGCCGATGTTGCCGGCCATGGTGCCTTTGGGTTTGAGGCGGATGGCGTTGACCGCCGGGTCGTAGCCGTCGGTATCGGGATCGACCGGAGTGTAATCCCAGGTACTGCCGCCGTTCATCGAAAAATCGATGTCGTCGGTGGTGCTGGCGAGCGAGGTGTAAGTCCAGGTGATGTTGCTCGTCGGACTGCCCTGTACAAATAAGATGGGTCCTGGCGGGGTGCCGCCTAGGTCGCCGATAAACAATTCGGTGTTGGCGGGCAGCGGGTCGGTGATAGAGATAGAATTGTTGGTCACCGTGCCCGGCCCGGTGTTCATGACGCGCAGGGTGTAGAGCACTTCCGCGCCGGGAATATTTTTGGGGTTGGTGACGAGGTTCACCGGGTCGCTCGTTACCGCGACGGTTTTCAGGAACATCAGCGACGGCATCGGGTTGGCCACCGCCACCAGCGCGGTCACCGCGAGCGCGCTGCCTGGGCCGCTGGTGCTGGTGAATTCGGCGTAGCCGAGATTGTAGTAACTCGCGGCGGGCATGGCGCTGCCTGCAGTGGCGCGGAAGGTGATTTGGATAGAGCCGCCAGCCGCGAGCGCGTAACCGCCGAAATCCCACAATACTTGTCGCTGGTTGGGGTTGCCGCTGTAGGGCGAGACCGTGGGCGGCGCGTCGGCGGTGGTGGCGGTGGGGTTGCTGCCGGGGGTCGCTGTGTTGGTGTAAACAAAGGACGGTGCCAGGCTGGGATCGAACGCGAAGCGTTTGGTCGCATCCGCGCTGCTGCCGGAAAACGGTAGGAAATCGTAAATTTTGAGCGTCGAGGTGGCGAGGTTGCCGGTGTTGCTGACCGTCATGGTGTAAGTGACAAGACCGCCCGGATAGGTGGTCACCGGGGAGG
>Ga0209824_10000363_pt1 | contig 29344 bp, 26 predicted proteins | sample VDWuncwatermetaG_FD_184124 | JGI IMG/M metagenome (GOLD analysis project Ga0209824, IMG submission 184124) | Wastewater microbial communities from Netherlands to study Microbial Dark Matter (Phase II) - VDW unchlorinated drinking water (SPAdes)... ...
GGTTTACCGCTATCCGGTCAACAAAGACTAAATCTGTGAACGATGTCCTGCTACTTCTATGTAATAAAAAAGTGTTACCGATGTTATGCTATACGACACTTAGGCTCTAGTTTCCACGGCAGGCTCGTCGCTCTCGATGGCCTGGATGATGCGGCCTTTCAGATCTTTCAGCCCCGAGGGACTATCTTTTAAACCTTTCGTCAGCCGGATGTCCATCAGCAGGTGAGCCGGTTTGCCCAGGACCAGTACCCGATCTCCTAACTCCATTGCCTCCTCAATATCATGCGTGATGAACAGCGCGGTCTTTTTGGTCTCGCGGACCAGGTTGAGAAAATCGGCGCGAAGTCTGTTAGCGGTAACCTCGTCCAGGTGCCCGAAGGCCTCGTCGCAGAGGAGGATTTCGGGATCGACGGAGAAGGCGCGGGCGATCCCCACCCTCTGCCTCATACCGCCGGAGAGCTCATGCGGGTAGGCGCCTTCGAAGCCGAGAAGTCCGAGTTTATCGAGCCAGTATCTGGCCTTCTGGAGTTGTTCCTTCTTGTGGACCTTGAGAATTTCCAGACCGTACTTTGCGTTCTCGAGGGTCGTGCGCCATGGCAACAGCCGGTCGGTCTGAAAGACGGCGGACAATTTTCCGCGGAAGTAATCGAAGTCGTTGTAGGGCTCCCTTCGATCGATGGTGACGACGCCGTTAGTCGGTTTTTGCAGGCCGAGCAAGATGCCGAGCAGCGTGGATTTTCCGCATCCCGTCTTGCCAACTACGGAGACGAGTTCCCCTTCGTTGACTTCAAAGTTTAGATCCCTCACCGCTTCGAACGTGTCCCTTCCAATGCGAAAGAACTTGCCGAGATTCCGACACCCTATCTTGACCATGCTCTAGCTCTTGCCAGGTCGCCACTTGAGCAGACGATTTTCCGTAGTAGAGATCAAAGATTGCATGGCAAGCCCGGTGGCCACCAGCACCAGAGTCCAGGCAAGCACCCCGCTCATGTTCAGGAGCGACTGCTGCTGGAGCATCCGGTATCCTACGCCAGTGGAGGCGCCGACCAACTCTGCGACGATGACCACGCGCACGGCGAAGCCGATGGTAACTTTCCATGCGGTCAGCACGTGAGGAATGATGGACGGGACGATCAGCATGCGGAGCACCTGGCTTTTGGTTGGTCTGAAGGCGAGCGTCATCTCCATGAGCTCTGTCGAGATTCCTTTAATGGCGTCGAGAATGCTGTGCGCGAAGACCGGAAAAGAGACTGCCAGCATCAGCGCGAAGATCCTCGCCTCCGTGCCTTTAAACCAAAGGATCACGATGAGCGTCCAGGAGAGGGCAGGTATCCCCATGATGAAATTGACGGCGGGCATCACGTAGTCCTCGGTTCTTCGCGCGGTTCCCATGAGGATGCCGAGAAGAGCTCCGGCAACAAAACCGCCGATGACCCCCTGTAGGATCCTGTAAAGGGTAAGAAGAGTGTCCCAGAAGAGGGTTCCCTCCTGAGCCATCTTGACGAATTCCGCGGCTATCAGTTGGATGCCGGGAACCATGTACTCCGGCAAAAAAAGCGAGGCGATTTGCCAGGAAAGGAGGAGAAGCCCCAAGGAAATAAGCATCTCTAGATTCAGGGTTCTTTCCCTAGGGAGAGGATCAACGGCCATCGCACTCGTGTGCTGGGAGGGCTATCGCAGTCCGCGATAGAAGAAATTGGCGTCGGGCAGTTTCGTCACGTACCCGAGCTGTGTCGAAATCGTAAAGAGTTCCATCATCGCCTTTTCCTGCGACTCCACCGTCGTCTGCAAGAATTTCACTCTGCCGGCCCGGATGGTCTCTTTGAGCACCGGGATGGAGTCTTTGGTCTTCGCGGCCACTATCTTCACGGCTTCATCCGTATTTGCATGGAACCATTCGATGGCCTCTTTCATCCCGTTGTGGATGCGTTGGAGGATGTCGGCGTTGCTCCGGGCGAAGTCGTCATGCACCGCCCAGCCCAGCAACCAGTGATAGTCCGTTCCCGTTTTCTGCCTCCAGATCTTTTCGAGATCATCGGCGGAAACCAGGTCTTTAAATTTCTTGGGCTCCTCCATCACGAGTCTTGTCGGGATCTGAGCGAAGACGATCCCTGCCTGGGCTGTGCCGGATGGCGAGCGTAGCTCCGCGGCCACGCCCGGCTGCTCAAAGTTTCGGGTCTTGAGCGACTTGAGGTCGACTCCTGACCAGAGCAGGTAGATCATCATCGCCTTGGTGTTCTCCGAGGCAAGAGGGGCGGCCAGATCGATCCCGTTGAGGTCTTTGAGAGAGCGAATATTGGGCGCCCTTTCGGTGTTCACGATCACCGAGGTGCCGAAGATCTGGTAGGTCGCAAACAGCTTGGCCTTGACGCCCCTCGCATACTGGTTCGCGTAACTCATCACGCCACCGGTGGCGACCTTGTAGGATCCCGCGGCGAAATCGTTATAGACCGCGGCCGTCGATGGCTGTTCGACCCACTCAATATCGACGCCATTTTTAAGATCGAAGCGCTTTGCCTGCGTGATCGCCACCATCCAGACGCTGGTAGAGGGTACGCCTAAAGTTCCCACAGTTACTTTGGCGGTTTGGGCTAAGGCCTGGCTGGGGAGGTAAGTTTGTGGTCCAGTTGTTGCCATCAACATGGCGATAACTACAGTAATGATTGCTAGTTTCTTAACCATGGCCTTATCTTTCTAGCTTATGCGAAATTCCTTAGTTTTGAGGTTGTTTCTGAAAAAATCGAAGGCATTACTTTATAATTTAAGTAGCCGCCTGGCGTTGCCTTCGAGAATCGCTCGCTTCTCAGCCGCTGGGCAATCGAGCGCTTCCACTTTTTCTACTGTTAACCAATCTCCGAGGGTGTAGGGGTAGTCGGTTCCGACCATAATATGATCCGCGCCGGCAACTCGCCTTAAGTAATCCAGGGTGTCTACACGATAAACCATGGAGTCAAAATAGAGATTCTTTTTAAGGTAGATGCTGGGTGGAGAGGAGGCCGAAGCTGCGCGAGCCCCGTTCCGAACGGCATGACCCTGATCAAGGCGGCCCAGTTGATAGGGGAAAAATCCGCCGCCGTGAAGCACGCAGAGCTTTAGATTCGGAAACCGGTCGAAGACGCCGCTGTAGCTCATAAAAGCGAGCGAAAGAGTGCTGTCGGCCGGGTTTCCACAAATCAGGCGCAATCCATAAGGCCCCATCCGCTCAGAGCCGGCTACATCTTCCGGATGCATCACGATCAGGGCGTCCAATGCCTGCGCCTTACGCCAGAAAGGATCGAAGAAGTCGCTGTTGTAGTACTGGCCGTTCACATTGGAGCCGATGTAGCCGCCGCACAGCTTTAGCTCTCGGATCGCATGCTCAAGAACCGCGGCGGCTCGGGGAGGATCTTGGAGCGGCACAGCAGCCAATCCAACAAAGCGGTCTGGATGTTTATGCACCAGATCGCGAGCGCCTTGATTATACAAACGGCACCAGGTCTCGCCGTCCTTGCCTTCAAGGGGGTATGCAAGGGTTGCCGTATGGGGAATCAGCGCACCGATGGCGATCTTTCCTCGCTCCATCATCTGGAATCTGCGCTCCAAGTCCGAAAGATCAGCAGTTATAGTAAATCCTGGCCTGCCAGAGAACGAGAGAAAGGTTTCTCCCTTCTTCGTTTCCGTAGCCTCGACCCCGAGGCCCTTGCCGTGGCGCTTGGCCTCTTCCAGGAGAGAGGGCGGCACGTAGTGATGGTGAATGTCGATCGCGGTGCTAGGCATGGGACAAGTTCATCTTCTTTTCGGTTAACTTAAATTGCGTCTTCCTGCCGTTCGTACTTCGCCTTGCCTCTCCCTCCTTGAGAATGGGATAAGTTACCACTCCTGTAACGAGGAGGATCAAGATGATAACTTTGGCAGACAGCAACCACCTGCCGGAAGCCGATTAGGACCGCGTCAGGCATTTTAGTCCACTGGAATGCAGAGCTCTTGCCGGGTCACCTTGCCCGGAAAGACATCCATGCATTCCCCTCCTTCAACGACTACTTTCCCATTTACCATAACTGCCTGCATTCCCGGAGGATGGCGGCGTACCTCTTTCGCGTCAACCTTTTCAGGAAGCCCCTTGCTGACCAGATCCTCAAACGTATCCGGGTCAAAGACCGTGATGTCTGCCGGCCAGCCGACCTTCAGCAGGCCGCGGTTGAGCTTGAGCTTTGAGGCGGGAAATCCGGTCAACTTCCATACCGCCTCTTCTAAGGTAAAGAGTTTCTTCTCTCGGCACCAGTAACCCAGGACGCGCGCCGGAGCGCCGTGCCAGAAGAAACGGTCGAGATGAGCCCCTACATCGGTACCGATCAGACTCTGCGAACTTTTGATCATGTTCGCAAGGATGTCCAAGTGGCCATTGGCAATGCCCACGTAGATGCAACGGGAACGGAGATCGTCTTGAAGCCAAGTATCGAAGAAGGCATCGATAGGAAGCTTCCCGGTCGTCCGAGAGATCTCTGCTACGTTTTTGTCTTCTATGGATTTGAGAGCTGTTTTCTCCACATGTTCGAAGACGATTCTTTCCCATCCTAGCCACTCGGGGAAGGCGGGTTTACCCGAGCCCTCGATTCTCTCCTTCTCGATCTTTCTCCGAACGCTCTTGTCTTCCAACTTACTGCGCAGCCCTTCTAGAGGATTCTTGATCGCTTCCCAAGTGGGCAGGCCATCCAGAAAGAAACAATCTTCGATCCCGAAGCGCCTGATGTGCTGGTAGGGGATGACCACTCCGTTGATGTCCTTCCCTTTCTTTTTTGCCTCCTCCATGTAGGAAATCGCCCGCGGGCCATCATCCTTTTCTCCCGGACGCACCCGGAACTCGTTGCCGATCATCCGCGCATGAATCTTTTCTACCAACGTTGGAAAACCGCTTTCGGGTTTGAGCAGGTTGCCGAAGCCGTTGAACTGGAAGCAGCCGCCATACTCCGCGGCCAGGTTCGCCAGCTCTATGATTTCGTCCTGGCTGGCGAAGGTGCTCGGCGTGCCGGCATGAACCGCGGGCCCTCCACGGGGACTCGTAGAGAAACCAATGGCCCCCGCCTCGAGCCCTTCGCGCACCATCTTTTTCATCGCCTCCATCTCTTCGGGGTTGGCCTCTCTCTGATAGGCTGCTTCTCCCATGACAGTCAGCCGCACTGGAGAATGGGGCATCAAGGCGGCGACGTTGATCCCGACCTTGCCTCTAAGGTAACCGAGGTACTCAGGGAAGGTCTTCCACTTCCAGTCCTTTGCATCCACGTATTTGTCCAAAACGCGGCGCAGGTAGTTGACCAGGACATTAAGCGGCTCGCTCTTCAGCGGTACAGGGGCGCAGGAGGCGCCGCAGTCGCCGATCACGATCGTGGTCACGCCGAAATTCACCACCGGGTTGCCATGAGGATAGAGAACGAGAAAGTAATCCATGTGAGTGTGCGAATCGATGAATCCCGGAGCTATTACCTTGCCTCCCGCGTCGATCTCCTTTTTGCCCGGACCCAGGCGCTTGCCTATTGCCGAGATCTTTTCGCCTTCGACCGCGACATCACCCTCGAACCCAGGGCTTCCCGTGCCGTCCATCACCATTCCGTTGCGCACGACCAAGTCAAATGCCATAGCCTGATACCTCCTTCCGTGGAATAATGTGCATGCCTATCTTACTTCAAACGACCAGACTAAAGATAGCCCGCGGTCTAAATTTCATTCGGAGCACTTCCCTTCATTCCCAGCCGTAAAGTTTCTTGGCGTTTTCTCCCAGGATCTTTCTCTTGGAGTCCTCAGAGATATCCTTCCGTTCGCGGATCGTCGAGACCACATAGGGGAACATCCCGTCCCAGTGAGGGTAGTCAGAGGCGAAGACGATCTTGTCATCGCCAATCCGCTCGATCGCGTAGGGGAGAGTGCTCTCTTCAGGCTCGGTGGCGTAGAACCAGTTTCCCCTGGTCATATATTCGCTTGGCTTGGCCTTGAGCAGCGGCGCCTCGGACTGTCTTTTTTCCCACTCTTCGTCCATCCGGTCCATCCAGTAGGGAACCCATCCCACGCCGCACTCCAGGAAGGCGATCCTCAACTTGGGAAATTTCTCCGGCACCCCGCCGTACATCAATGCCGCACAGTCGAGCAGCGTCTCGAAGGGACGGCCGATGGTATGTTTGAAGAGAAAAGTGTCGAAGCGAATCTCTCCCGCAGGACCCGAGCGGGCATTATGGACCAGTAAAGGGACGTTGAGGCGTTGTAGCTCCCCGTATATCGGCCAGAATGTCTGGCTGCCTAAGTGCTCCTTCATACCGAAAGAGCCGATAGCAATCCCGACAAGGCTCAGCTTGGTGACCGCCCGGTTCACCTCAGTAACAGCGGCAGGAACATCTTGGAAGGGGACAAGGCCGATTCCCCTAAGCCGTGGACTCTCCTTGCAGACACTGGCGATCCAATTATTATAACCGCGGCAGAAGGCCGTAGCGTAGTCCTTTTCCGGCAGGCGGGTAACGCCAAAGCCACCGGTGGGGAAAAGCACCGACATGTCGATCCCCTCTTTGTCCATGTCGCGCAGCCGGGTCGGGACATCCTGGATATTCATTCCGAGCTTCCCATACATGCTGGAATCCCACTCATCGTTTGGGAGAAGAGAGCCCTGTCTCCTGCAATAGGGCTCCTCCATGAAGGCGCGGATGTCAGCGTCGCGGTCTCTCACATGCCCATCAGCGTCAATCACTTTTGCATTTTGCATAACTCCCTCCATGAACTAAAAATCAGCATTCAGAAGCAATGAGTGCTGGAGTGTTGGAGTATTGGGAAATTAGAAAGTTGGTAGTCACTCTTGTTCTTACACATTACTCCATCACTCCATTACGCCAATATCATTCTGCGAAGCGCACCTGCGCCGGGTTCAAGGCTCCATACTTGGACTTTTTGGCGGTGATCTCCAGCGCCTGAGGCATTTTCTCGATGCCTACGAGTTTGTGCGTGATCATGGGGTCGATGCGGATCCGCTTTTGCGCTACCAGACGTGCTGCTAAAACCATCTCCTTAGGATGGGCCAATTCAGGAGGGAACATGTAGGTGACTCGTTTGGCCCTCAGCACGTTGAAGTCGAGGGTAACCGGTTGATGAAAATGGGGGATGCTGAGGATCTTTCCTCCTTTGGCCACGCAGGCCACGGCGTCAGACACCGTCGAGCCGCCGGAGAGTCCCATGTTAGGGCTCCCACTGGCAGCTTCGATGACAAAGGGAATTCCCTCGCCATGGGTCAGGTCCATCACCGCTTCAACCACGTCCTGCGTGGAAGCGTCAATGGTGATATCTGTTCCCAGCTTGGCAGCGAGGTCGAGAATGTCTTGTCTTCGGTCAACGCCGATCACGGTGTCGGCGCCAGCCGCCTTGGCAGCCTGGGCGGAGTTCAATCCCATCACGCCCTGACCCAGCACGAGCACAGTGTCCCCCAGGGTTATCCCAAGCATCTGGATATTGTGCACGCAACTGGTAAGCGGCTGGAGCGCGGCTACTTCCCAATCGCTGATCTCCTCGGGGATCTTCGCCAAGGCATCCAGAGGCACAGCCGCATATTCGGAAAAGCAGCCGGGAAAGTCGCGTCCGATGGTGCCTAACTCGGTATGCGTCGCGCCGACGCGGTCGCTAACAGACAGTCCGAATGCGTTTTCGCTGTCGACCTCGACGATTTCGGCGCAGAATTCGTGGCCGAAGAGTTCTTGGGGTCCTTGGCTGAGTCTTTTTTTGACCTTATCGTAACTGTTGGAGCGCTCGCCGTAAAAGAGCTGCACCTCCGTTACCGAAGGTTGGACTACCTTCGTTTTTACGATAGCCCAACCGGGCCTGATTTGAGGATAAGGAACCTCATCGAGCCGCATGTCGTTAAAGCCGTAGGTGACCCACCCTTTCATGGACTGCATGGATTCCTTGCCATTCCTTGTGCCTCCGCTTACCACAGAGCCCTTTGGCAGGTCAATGCTCTATCAAACCCCTTTCCATGAGTCATGAGCCCGTGATAATAGGTGGCCTACCAACCGAGGCAGCCATGGATTTCCATCTTTTTTCAGAAGAAGAAAGTCTCCGTGAAAACATCGCAAGGTTCGTCCAGGATGAACTCGTCCCCTTGGAACCTTTCTTTGAAAACGCCCCTGACATATTTGAAGGGAGCAGGTGGAAGAGTCGAGCCAGGCTGAGCCGTGATCCGGAGGTCAAACGCTATATCGAGATCATGGAAGGCTTGGAAAAGAAGGCGGAAGCCAGGGGCCTTTGGTATCTCGATGTCCCAAAGGAGTATGGGGGACTCCAGGTCAGCAATGTGGCAATGATCGCCGTGACCGAGGAGTTGGAGAAGACATCGATCCCGTTTGAGCTCGGCAACCACGTCTCGAACATCCTTTATGCGTGTAAGGGGGAGCAGATCGATCGCTTCCTGCTCCCCTGCATTCGCGGGGAAAAGAGCTCTTGCTTTGGCCTGACTGAGCCTGGAGCTGGCTCGGATCCTTCCATGTTGACTACCACGGCAACTCCTGACGGCGACTTTTTTGTTCTTAACGGCGCCAAGGTGTTTCCTACTTTTGCCGATGTTGCAGATTTCGTCCAGGTCTTTGCCAGGCTGCCGGGAACACAGGGACGTGAAGGCGTCACCTGTTTCCTGGTTGACACGGGCCACCCCGGCTACCGGGTCGTGCGGAGCATCGAGACCATTGCGGGGACGGAGCCGTGCGAGCTTTTCTTCGATAACTGCCGGATTCCCAAAGATCAGGTTTTAGGGGAAGTAGGCAAGGGTTGGGAGTTAAACCAGGCGTGGTTGGGCGCCAGACGCTTTCAGGTGGGGATCCGCTGCCACGGAACTGCGCAGCGCGTGTTGCGCCGCGTCGGAGATTTGCTGAGGCGAGATCCGCGAGAATGCGATTCTGCTGCTCTCGGCTACTTCTGGGGCGAGCTGGAGGCGCTGCGAAGCATTACCTATTACGGCTGCTGGAAAGCCGACCAGGGTCTCGATGTCCGCTTCGAGGCAGCGTGCGTCAAGCTCTTCGGTACGGAGCTGCTCCATAGGGTGGTCGATTTTTCCTTGGAGGCGGCCGGGCCTTCGGTCTTCAGAAAGGAGCACGCAATCGCCCGTGCCTTCAGGTATGCCCGGCCCCGGCGGATCGTGGAGGGCGCCTCTGAAATCCAGCGCCATATCATTCAGCGAACGTTATTTAGAGAAGGCATCATGTGCATGGAGCTGATGTAATGCATGATGAAACACGAAACGCTTGCCCCTCACCCTTCCCTCTCCCCCTGGCAAGGGGGAGAGGAGTAAAGTGAGGGGGTTCGGATTAGTCTATGGACCTGACATTGAGCGAAGAGGAAAGACTCATCAGAGACACCGCGGCTCAGTTCGTTGCAAGGGAGCTGATGTCGCAAGAGGGATCGTTTCTCAAACAGAAAGAGTCTTTTCTCCCTCCCGGTGATCCTCCTCGAAGAGATTTGGACGCCGCTATCAGGAAATCCCTCATTGAAAAGGCAAAGCAAATCGGCCTCTGGGCATTGGATTTGCCTGAGGAGGTCGGAGGATCCCGAGCGGGCCAGGTCGCGCGCGTCCTCATCTATCTCGAGTTCGGCAGGACAGCCCTTCCGTTCGAGCCTCCTTCTATTCCGGCCGTTGTCGCCGGCAGCCCCTACGCGCGGAGGTTCGCGAGCGGCGAACTGTCCCTTTCACTCGCCTTTGATGAAGTTCATAAGAGCGGGGGCTTGGGCGAGATCCGCGCCTCTTACCGGCGCAGCTCTGATGGATATGACCTCCACAGTGACGGCATGGACCTCGTTGATCCCGGCTCCGACCTCTATCTTCTGCCGGCAAAGGAGCAAGGGTCCGACGAGGTTGGCCTCTTTCTCCTGGAGAGAAGCGCGCCCGGAGTCCAGGTGGAGGACGAGACCGACCTTACTACGGACCAGACCGTGGCAAGACTCGCGCTTCGCGGATGCAGGCTGGCCAGGGACCGTCTTCTCGGTTTCCGTGACGTAATTCTTGAGACGATCGCGTCGGAGCAGCTCCGCATTACCGCCCGCTCCTTGGGCATGGGGATGCGTTGTCTGGACAATTCACTTGAGCACGCGCGCAACCGCGTGACGTTTGGCAGGCCGCTCGCCTCGCGTCAGGCCATTCAGTGGATGTTGGCCGACCTTTCGGTGAGCCTCCGCACCTGCACATGGCTTGCCCTGGAGGCTGCGTGGAAGGCGGATCAAGGTCTGCCCTATTTTCATGACGCTGCCTTAGCCAAGAAGCGGGCGGCCCGGATGGCCTTTGAAGCAGCGGATACGGCGATCCAGATTCACGGCGGCTACGGAGTCTGCAAAGAATTTCCCTTCGAGGGGTTTTATCGCGAGGCGCGCATGATGCGCCTGCTCTACGGACGCGAGGCGGAGATGGACCGGACGATCGGGGAAAAAGCGATAGGCGAGAGGCGTAAGGCGTGAGGCGTGAGGCGTGAGGCGTGAGGGAAAAGAGATATACTGTTGCCTCATGCCTGTTGCCTGAGAGGGGAGAGAAGAGAGAATGCGACGCAAAAAAGTCTGTTTTGTGGGTTACGGCTCGACGGAGTACTCAAGAAAATCCGAGGCGTCGGTCTTGTGGTATTACGCAGAGGCGATTCGTAACGCTCTCAAGCAAACGGGTCTGCATAAGAAAGATATCCAGGGGCTTTCGATTACGACTCAAGTTAGCACGGATTACTCGCCGCATGTGGCCGAGCAGCTTGGCTTGGAATTGGATTGGGTGCTGAACGGAGACTACGGCGGGGCGGGCGGCGTGATGAGTGTGCGCAGGGCGGCGGATGCCATTGAAGCGGGGCATGTCGATGTCGTGGTTCTCGTCGGCGGCAACTCCTTCGACAAGAGCGTCGTGCATCAGCGGCCGCTGGAATATCAGCGGGCCAACTATGTCGATGTCTACGGCTACGGCGGGCCCAACAGTCTCATGGCCTTGATCCAGCGGCTCCACATGGAGGAATTCGGGACGACGTTGGAACAGATCGGAAAAATCGCCGTCGCGCAGAGGGAAAACGCGCGGCAAAATCCACAGGCGCTGCTGCGAGATCCGATGAGTCTTGAGGATTATTTGAATTCGCGGATGATCTCCGATCCGATTCGCCTCTTCGATTGTGTGATGCCCTGCTCCGGCGCGGAATGCGTTGTCCTCGCCTCGGAGGAAAAAGCAAAGCAGATCACGGACAAGCTGGTTTATTTGGTCACCGACGCCGAGAAAGTGCACTACCAAGTCGCCAACATGCTGCCCGATAAGACGACATTCGGTATGAAAGTGGTAGGCGATAGAATCTTCGCTGAGGTCAAACGCGAGGATATCGACTTGTTCGAAATTTACGATGACTATCCGATCGCAGTCTTGATTCAGATCGAAGATCTGGGCTACTGCAAGAAGGGTGAAGGGGGCAAGTTCGTCGAGACTCACAACCTCACTTACAGGGGAGATTTCCCCGTCAACACGGGCGGCGGTGAACTTTCGGTCGGCCAAGCCGGATTAGCAGGCGGCTATCTCCACGTCGTCGAGGCGCTGCGGCAACTCAGAGGGGAGGCGGGAGCGCGGCAGGTGAAAAAAGCGGAGCGGGCCCTGGTTACAGGGATCGGCTGGCTTTCATACGGGCGCAATCTCGGCACCACCGCTGGACTCATCATGGAAAGGAGAAAATGATGGCGGAAAAGAGTCTCCCAAAGATCAACAAAATCGATGAGCCATTCTGGAAAGGAGCCGCGGAGGGAAAGCTCTTGATCCAGAAGTGCCGTGCTTGCGGCAAGCTTCAGTTCTTCCCGCGCGTCGTTTGCGTGGACTGCTTCAGCGGCGACATAGATTGGGTTGAGGCCGCGGGCACAGGCAAAGTCCGCAGCTTCACTTGGGTTCGCGTGCCGCGCAATCCGGCCTTCAAAGAAGAGGTCCCGATCTGCTACCTGAACATCATCTTGGACGAAGGCGTCATTATGGAGAGCCGCCTGGTGGGGAAGGGAATAGAAAACGTCAAGCTCGGCGACCGAGTCAAGGTCGCCTTCCAAGAGACGCATAATCCGGAGATCAAGCTGCCCGTTTTCGAGCTGGCGGAATGAGAATTTTGGATTTGCGATTTTGGATTTTCGATTAGGAGAAACCCATGAATAAAAAGATGATCGTCTCAGTAGTGGTTACCTTGATCCTTGCTTCTTTCCATCTAGCCGAAGCGCAGCAGGCAAAAAAGATTTCCCGGATAGGTTATCTATCGGGGGCCTCGGCTGAACGCGACAAGAGCTGGCGAGCTGCTTTTCAGCAGGGGCTGCAAGAGTTGGGATATTTGGAGGATAAAAACATCATCATCGAGCAGCGATATGCGGTGGGACAGTTTGAAAGGCTCCCCGAACTGGCAGCGGAGCTGGTCCGTCTCAAGGTCGATGTCCTCGTAGTGACAGGTGCACCTGCGGCCCACGCTGCCAAGAAGACTACCAGCACTATCCCCATCGTCATGACAAATGCTGCCGATCCTGTAGGGACCGGGCTAGTCGCCAGCCTTGCGCACCCTGGTGGGAACGTCACGGGGCTGTCAGACTTTACCGCCGGCGTGATCACCAAACGGCTCGAACTCCTCAAGGACGTCGTCCCTTCGGCATCTCGTGTCGCCGTCCTCTTGAATCCGGCCAACCCCACGAACCCGCTCCAATTGAAGGAGATCCAGGCTGTGGCCCCAGCATTGAGCGTGACACTTCTCCCATTCGAAGCCAAAGGACCTGACGATATCGACCGTGCCTTTACCACGATTGGAAAGGAGCGCCCCGGGGCCCTTCTCGTCTTTGGGGACCCGATGCTCGGCACTCACCAGAAACAGATAATAGAGCTCGCGGTCAAGAGCCGGCTGCCGGCAATTTATTCAACGAGGCCAAATGTGGAGACCGGCGGTCTGATGTCCTACGGGACGAATTTCGCCGACTTATTCCGACGCGCGGCCACCTATGTGGACAAGATCCTCAAAGGCTCCAAGCCAGCCGATCTGCCCGTGGAGCAGCCCACGAAGTTTGAGTTCGTCATCAATCTCAAAACCGCGAAGCAGATCGGCCTTACGATTCCGCCAAACGTACTGGTGCGGGCGGACAAGGTCATTAAGTGAGGCGTAAGGCGATAGGCGTGAGGCAATAGTTAGGAGAGGGAAAGCCATGAACAGAAAAATCGTTATCTGGCTACTGACTGCTGTTTTACTGACTGCTGTTTCATTAGCTCAGGCGCAGCAGCCGAGGAAAGTCCCCCGGATAGGGTTACTATCGACTTTCTCCCCTCGGTCTGATTACCGCATCGACGCATTCCTGCAAGGTCTGCACGAGCTCGGCTACATTGAGGGCCAAAACATCTCCCTTGAGTACCGATGGGCCGAAGGCAGATATGAACGTCTTCCTGATCTAGCAGCAGAGCTGGTCCGTCTTAAGGTTGACGTCATCGTGACACATGGTAAGCCAGGTGCCCCGGTGGCCAAGCAAACAACCTCGACGATCCCGGTTGTCTTTGTGAATGTCAGCGATCCGGTGGGGGACGGGTTAGTCGCCAGTCTCGCGCGGCCGGGCGGGAACATCACGGGGCTGGCAAATTTTGGCGTGGAGACGGCCAGTAAACGGCTGGAGCTGCTCAAAGAAACCGTTCCCAAAGTTGCCCGTGTCGCTGTTCTCTGGAACCCGGGTAATCCGGGCGGCCCACTCCAGTTGAGAGAGATGGAGGCTGCAGCCCCTGCGTTGCATGTGCAGCTTCAACCCATCGAGGTGCGAGATCCCAACGAGTTCGACAGCGCCTTTTCAGCCATGATCAGAAAGCGGGCTGACGCTCTTGCCGGGATGGGGGATGCGATGTTCAACACTCACCGGACACGAATCGTGGACTTTGCAGCGAAGAACCGGCTGCCAGCGATGCACCCTGGCAGGGAGTATGTGGAGGCTGGTGGCCTCATGTCATATGGCGCCAGCGTTCCTGACGGGTGGCGGCGCGCTGCTACTTATGTGGACAAGATTCTGAAGGGCGCGAAGCCGGCGGACCTACCAGTGGAGCAGCCCATGAAGTTTGAATTCATCATCAATCTGAAAACGGCCAAGCAGATTGGTCTCACGATTCCACCCAACGTGCTGGCGCGGGCGGATAAAGTGATCAAGTGAGGCGGGAGGCGAAAGGCAAGGAGAAGTTCATGGAAGCGAGAGATGCGCGTTGGTGGTTTGCAATCTTCCTGATCGCCACATCCCTTCTGAGCGTTTGCGCACAGGCGGGGCAGAAGGATTTGCAGAGGCTGACGGTTGGCTATACCCCTATTGCTGGCGCGGCGCTCCCGTTCTTCATAGCCGTGGAAGAAAAGATCTTTCAAAAATACAGCTTCGAGGTGTCCCCCATATTTATGGGGGGGTCGCCGCTTATCAATGCGGCGATTCTTGCTGGGGAATTCCCCATTGGCTACACCGGAGGGGGCGCGGTCATCTCGAGCCGTCTCGGAGGCAGTGATTTGATCGCGATAGCATCGCCGTTGCCTGTTCTAACCATCGACGGTTGGTCAAAGCCTGAAATCAAGTCTATCAGCGATCTCAAAGGGAAGAGAATTGGCGTGACACGTTTTGGCGCATCGAGTTATTTCGCAGGGCTCTCTATGTTGGAGTCGGGCGGAGTTAAACCCAGTGAGGTAGTTTTTATCCAGAACGGCGGCGTAGGAGAGTCCCTCGCAGCCCTTCTGGGTGGTCGAGTGGATGTGTGCATGATCGGGTATCCCTTCGGGTTGAGAGCTCAAAAGGAGGGTTTCCACCTGCTCTTCCGACCTTCGGACACCGAATATGGTCTGTTTCCTACCGCTGTCATTGCGGCCCGGGAGTCGTGGCTCAAGGATGCCAAGAATCGCAAGATCGCGATAGACTTTTTACGCGCGCTGAGTGAAGGACAGCAGCTCGCCAGAGAAAATGCGACGGTGAGCAAGAAAGCGCTCAGGAAATACACCAGAGTCAACGACGATGTGGAGTTACAAGGCAGCTTCGACTTCTACAAGCCGGCTTTCTCCAGCACGCTCCGGACCGGAGAGAAGGCAATGGCGAATGCGCTGAAATTTGTTGATCATCCCAAGGCCAAGCAGGCAGATCCGAAGCAGTTTTACGACAACAGTCTGGTAGACGAGGCAATCAAATGATTTTAGATTGCCGATTTTCGATTTTAGATTGAGGAGGAGCACATGGATATGAAATCTTCAATCCGATTCCTGGACTCTCCCTGCGACAATCGGAAATCGAAAATCCAAAATCTAAAATGGGTTGGGTTTTTTGCAATTCTTGTCTTGCTCGTGGGGTGTGTGGGAATGGCCGAGGCGCAGCAGCCGGTGAAAGTCCCACGCATAGGGGCTCTAGCGGGCGGCACCCCCGCCAGTTTCGCCTCCCGGTATGAGGCGTTCCGCCAAGGGCTGCGCGAACTCGGCTGGGTTGAGGGACAGAACATCGCGGTTGAATACCGTTATGCTGAAGGTAAGATGGACCGACTTCCTGACCTGGCGGCCGAGCTGGTCCGCCTTAAGGTTGACCTTATACTTACCGCGGGGGACATATCGGTTCGAGCCGCAAAGCAGGCGACCCAGACGATCCCGGTTGTGGTTGCGGTCTCTAGCGATTTGGTGAGTTCCGGGTACGTTGCCAGCCTTGCGCGACCGGGCGGGAACATCACCGGGATGAGCAGCCCCCTGGAGCTCGCCGGAAAACGGCTGGAATTACTGAAGGCAGCCTTCCCAAAGGTCTCTCGCGTTGCCTTCCTCTGGAATCCAACGAATGCAACGAACGTCGCGAGTTTCAGAGAGACGGAGGTCGCGGCCCCGGCCTTCGGGGTCCAGCTTCTCTCTTTGGGCGTGCGGCGTTTCGACGAATTTGAGAGCGCATTTCGAGAGGCTATTCGAGGGCGCTCCGACGCTCTGATCGCGGTTGCCGACACCTTTTTGTTGACTTACCGGGCACGGATCATAGACTTCGCGGCTAAGAACCGCCTTCCGGCAATGTACGCAAATCAGGACTACATGGATGCGGGAGGGCTCATGTTCTATGGAGCGAACGTTGCCGATGAGTACCGCCGCGCAGCATACTTCGTTGATAAGATTCTAAGAGGTGCCAAGCCTGCAGACCTGCCCGTGGAGCAACCGATGAAGTTCGAGCTGGTCATCAATCTTAAGACGGCCAAGCAGATCGGCCTCACGATTCCGCCGAACGTGCTGGCGCGGGCAGATAAAGTGATCAAATAGGAAGGAGACTGATATGAGAAGTTCACATCTGCGTTTCGCCATTATTGCGATAGTGTTTGGCATCGTCGTGGGGTCAACGCGGGGGGTAGAGGCAAAGTTCTATACCGCTTATATCTCTGATGGTCCTGACACTTCCATAGCTTATTGGGTGGCGAAGGAGGTCGGATTGTTTAAGAAACACGGATTGGACATGGAACTGATCTTCATTGACGGCAGCAGTCGCGGTATCCAGAGCCTCATAGCAGGAGACTTGAGCTTTACGGATGCCGTCGGGACCTCTGCGATAAATGGCCGGTTGGCTGGCGGCGATATCGCTATTGTAAACAGCCTGGTCAATACGCTTCCGTACTACATCATTGGTAAAGCTGCCATCAAATCTCCTGAAGATCTTAAGGGAAGGTCCGCTGCCGTACACATTCCCGGTACATCAGCGGACTTTGCCATGCGCCTCGCCCTCAAAGGTGTCGGCCTATCCTATAAAGACATTCAGGCCGTCACAGTAGGAGGTGCCCCTGCGAGGAATGCGGCCGTAATAACTGGCAGGGTGGACTTCACTGTGGCGACTGACTCGGGAAAAATAGAAGGAGAGAGGGTAGGCCTTAAGGTCATTATAGACATGGCCAAGCTCAAAATCCCTTTTCAGTTTGCTTGCACGGTGACCACGGGGAGGCTGATCCGGCAAAATCCTGATGTGGTCCGGAGCATGGTTAAGGCCATGGCCGAGGCGGTTCATTACTATAAAACCCAGAAAGAAGATGCGATCAAGATCATGCATAAATATACCCGCGGACAGAATCGGGCTGCGCTGGAGGGAACCTACGCTGCATACAAGGAGCTTCTGGTTGAGGATGTCTATCCCACACTGGAAGGGCTTAAGAATACCTTGGAGATCCAAGCGTCGTTTGATCCTAAGGCTGCCAAGGCCAAGGTAGAGGATTTTGTCGATGTGCGCTTTGTCGACGAACTGAGAAAAACGGGGTTCATTGATCTACTCTACAACCGGAAGCGGGCAAGGTGATCAAATAATTTTAGATTTTCGATTTTGGATTTTAGATTAAGTGAAGGAGAGAGCAAAGGCGTAAGTGAATGGCCGAGATGGAGGGTAAGATGAAGACACGCAGGTGGGTTTTGTCACTTCTATGCTACGTCCAGCTTCTATTTCCAGCCTTTCTTTTTGCGCAGGCAAAGGGGTTGAGGGAGCTCAATGTGGCTTATCCTCTGGGGGGATCGACGAGTTATTTCTGGGTGGCGTATCGGTCGGGCGCTTTCGAGAAGTACGGCCTGAGAATCAAGCCGATCTATATCCGCGGCGGCGTGGCGGCGGTGCAATCGCTTCTTGCTAGAGAGGTTCTTATTGAGATGCAGGGAGGATCTTCTCCCATCGCCGCCTGGGCGCAGGGGGCCAAGGAGTTAACATTTATCGGGGCGGTTGGAAATCGACTAGACTATGTCTTAGTGACCGTTCCATCGGTGCGCAAAGCCGAGGAGCTGAAAGGGAAAAGAATCGGCGTCAGTCAAATCGGCGCCAGCTCGGATTTTATTGCCCGCTATGCGCTACGCCGTTTAGGTCTGAACCCGGAAAAAGATATAGTGATCGTCGGGGCCGGTGGGGCGGGGGAGAGATTCGCGGCCGTAAGCGGCGGGCACCTCCAGGCGACAGTCGTTCAGCCGCCTTTTACGCTCCTGGCGCGCAAAGCGGGCTTTCCGATACTCATTGATTTATCCAAAGAGGACTTTGAATATATCATCTCCGGCCCGCTCACCACCCGATCCTTTATTCGTTCCGACAGAGAAACCGTCATGAATTTCATGCGTGGACTCGCGGATGGAATGGACTTCTATCGTGATGAAAAAAACAAAGAGAAGGTCATCAAATTTCTTGGAGAATACTACAGATCGAACGCTGTCGAAGAGCTGGAGGAAACGCGGAGGGCGTACAGCCAGCTCACTCCGGGACTGCCGGTGATCACAGTCAAGTCCATCGAGAACTTTATCGCCAACGACAGGGTTCTCTCGACCATGAATCTCAGGGCGGCAGATGTTCTCGACCTGTCGTTCCTGGAGAAACTTGAAGAAGAGAGGAAAGCAAAGGGTCGGTAAACATTCTTTGCGGTTGGTACGACGAATGATTTAAACTTCGTGTGCTTCGTGCTCTTCGTGGTGAGAGGGTTTAACCACGAAGGACACGAAGGTCTCGAAGGAAGGCAAGAAAGGCAGGGGAGATGGATTTTCGACACATCATTTACGAGGCGAAAGATCAGATCGGCTGGATCACGCTCAACCGGCCGGAGGTGATGAACGCGATCAATCAGGAGATGGCCGGCGAGATCGTGAGCGCATGCCGCCGGGCAGAGGAAGATGAAAGCGTCCGCCTGGTCATCTTTAAAGGGGCGGGTGAAAAGGCATTCTCAGCGGGCATGGATCTGAAAGAGCGAGCGGAGAGAACTTTCTCGGTCATTGACAGAAGACAGTTGAAGATAGCGCCTGGAGTCATCAACTTTCCGACTCAGGCGGTCGCAGCCATCACTAAGCCGACGATTGCTGCGATCAACGGCTACGCCGTTGGCGGAGGGTTGGAGATCACGCTGGCGTGCGATATCCGCATCGCCTCTGAGGATGCCAAGCTCGGCCTCACAGAGGTGCGGCGCGGCATGTTGCCTGGATCCGGCGGGACTCAGCGGATAGCGCGCCTTGTGGGAATCTCCAAGGCGCTGGAGATCTGTCTCTCGGGCCAACTCGTGGATGCCGAGGAAGCGCTTCGCATCGGCCTGGTCAACGAAGTGGTGGTGAAAGCGGAGCTGCTCGCGGCCGCGGAGCGCTTGGCCCAAGCCATACTCAAAGGCGCGCCTATTTCGATCCGCTTTATAAAGGAAGCGATCTACAAAGGCATGGAGCTGCCGCTGGACCAGGGATTGCGCCTGGAGGCGGATCTTTCCGCGCTCATAGCCACGACGGAGGACTGCAGAGAGGGGCCGCGCGCCTTCGCGGAGAAGCGCGAGCCAGTATGGAAGGGGAGATAAGAATTTCGGATTTTGGATTGCCGATTTTCGATTAAATCGTTCGACTGAGCTCACGACGAAGTCTAAAATCGAAAATGAAGAATTTCTTATTGATAGGTGACGCTCTCAGGCGGAACGCTTATAAATATTCCGTCAAGGTTGCGGCTAGGGAAGGTGGCAAAGGAGAAGTTGAAGCAGATGCTCGCCAAGAGATAGAACTCGACCCTCACTCTAACCCTCTCCCTGACAGGGAGAGGGAAGGGTGAGGGGGAAGCAGTGGCGCAGGAGAGATTTCCCTTTGGTTTTGCGAAACTGATTAACAAAAAGAAAGGAGTTTTTATGGCCAAATTTAAAACCATATTGATAGATAAGAAAGAAGGCGTGACAATCATCACGTTCAATCGCCCGGAGCAGCGCAACGCGATGAGCCCCCAGTTGCACCGCGACATGTACGCCGCGCTGAACGAGCTTCGGTATGACAAAGAGACGCGCGTGATCATTTTGACGGGCGCCGGGCCGAGTTTTTGTGCAGGACAGGACTTGAAGCAGTATTTTCTGGAGATGGACTCGCAACCGCAAAGCGTCCGGGATGAAGTGCGCCGCCTGTCCAAGGTGTGGCGCAACGAGCTGATCCGCACGATGCCGCAGCCGGTCATTGCCATGATCAACGGTTGGTGTTTCGGAGGCGGCTTCACGATCGTCACCGCGTCCGACATCGCCATCGCCGCCGAAGACGCGACTTTTGGTTTGTCTGAGGTCAATTTCGGCCACTTTCCCGGCGGAGAGGTCACGATCGTGTTGACAGAGCATCTCCAGCCCAAGCACGGGCTTTTCTATGCCCTGACGGGTAAGACCTTCACCGCGAAGGAGGCCGAGCGCATCGGACTCATCACGAAGGCGGTTCCTCGGAGTGAACTCGAAAAGGAAACGATGGCGATCGCCCAGGATCTGGTTGAAAAGGACCCGATTGCGTTGAAGGCGGTCAAAGAGGCCTGGTACTACACATTTTATTCTCCGCCTGAGGTGGCCTACGAAATTTCTGGTCTCATCTCACAGCGCGTGACGCAGCAGCACGGAGGGCGTCCGGGCATTCAACAGTTCCGAGAGAAGAAATACCAGCCAGGTCTGGGCGCGTATAAGTGGGAGAAATAAAGGCGAGAGGCGGAAGGCATGAGGCATAAGCAGGACCGAAGACTGTTGTCTCTCTGGTCATGACTTTTGCCTCCATGACATGAATAGGAAGTAACCACCATGAAGATCGCTCAAGTGATCGCCATTTCCTTGTTGCTTGCTGCGGTTTCCTCCGCGTTAGCCCAGGAGAGGGATAAGGCAAAATTCCCGGTCAGCGCATCATCAAAGACGCTCGGCTACAGTCCCTTGTGGGTCGCCCAGAAGCAAGGCTTCTTCGATCGGCAAGGACTCGATGTTCAACTGGTTTTGATATCGGGGGCTGATAGGTCAGTGATGGCTCTGGTTGGAGGTTCGGTTTTTGTTTCGACCGGAGCCATAGACGCGACCATTGGCGCCGTGGAACAGGGAATGGATCTCGTCTCGATCGGCGGCATCATCAACGGATTGACCCATATGATTATGGGAGCGAAGAAATTCAGAACCTATGAGGATTTGCGCGGCGCGACGATCGGCTCCTCCGGTCTCACTTCTGGGACCGCTTTCGTTCTTAGAAGAGTGCTGCAAGCGAAGGGACTACAATATCCGCGGGACTACACCTTGGTGAACGTCGGCGGCTCGGCCCAGGCTTTCATGGCTCTGACAGCCGGGAAGATCGATGCCGCGATCATTGCCATACCTCTCAGTTTCAACGCCGCGGAGCAGGGCTACAACGTCATTGGTCGAGTGGTGGATGTCATCCCTAACTATCAGCTAACCGACATATCGGCGAAGCGCTCGTGGGCGGAGAAGAACAGGCCTTTGCTAGTTCGTTTTATGAAAGCCATGGTGCTGTCCATGCGCTGGCTTTACGACAACAAGGAGGCGGCGATTGAATTTCTGGCGAAGGAAATGAAGCTCAAGCCGGATCACGCCCGCAAAGGCTGGGAGTACTACACGGAGAACCGCATCTGGCACCCGGACGCGGACACCAATATAGAAGGGGTCAAAACGGTCATCCAAATTTATGCAGAGCGGGTGCAGATGAAGGGCCCTCTGCCCAATCCCTCCAAGTATGTAGATCAGAGTTATTTAAAAGAGGCGCTAAGAGAGTTGAAAGGTTAAAGGGATAAAGGGTTGAAAATGGTAATCGCTTGCCACTGGGTTGAGAAATACGGCTAAAGGCGAGGAGGAATTATGGAAGAGATTCATGATCTCAGAAGTTTTATTGCCCGCTTGGAGGTGATGGGAGAGGTCAAAGCTATCAAGGGGGCTGACTGGAAATTGGAGATAGGGGGCCTCACGGAGCTGATGGGAGAGAAGGAGGGACCGGCCCTTCTCTTTGATCGCATCAAAGACTATCCGCCGGGCTTTCGCATCCTCACCAATGTCTTTCGGACTCAAAAGCGGGCTGCCTTGTCCCTCAGATTGGATCCGAATCTCAGTGGGATTGATCTCTTAAATGGCTGGCGTATGAAGCTTAGGACCTTCAAGCCCGTGCCCGTAAGCGTGGTGGAAGGCGGGCCGCTCTTAGAAAACAGCATGAGCGACGGGGAGATCGATCTGGAGCGTTTCCCCGCTCCCATCTGGCATGAGCCGGACGGCGGGCGTTATCTCGGCACCGGCTGTTGCGTGATCACCAGAGATCTGGAATCGGGAAGGGTCAACGTGGGGACTTATCGCTGCATGATCCAGGGGAGAAACAAGGTCAGTGTCAAAGTGAACAAGGGGAAGGGTGGCCGGATAGCGATGGAGAAATATCACCAGGCTGGCCAGTCTTGTCCCGTGGCTATCTCCCTCGGCCAGGAGCCAAGCCTGTTCCTGGCCTCCATGTCGCCTTTATCGCCTGAGATCAACGAGTATGAATACGCGGGATGGCTTCAGGGGGCTCCCTTTCCGGTTGTCCCGGGACCGCTCACTGGGCTTCCTCTGCCGGCTACAGCAGAAATCGTACTGGAAGGGGAGATTCCTCCCCTCGAGTCAAAAGATCTCCCTAAAGAGGGCCCGTTCGGGGAGTGGTATGGCTACTTTGCCGACACCACCGTAGGCGAGGTCCCTCTCATGGTGGTCAAAAAAGTTTATTACCGCAACGATCCCATTATCCTGGGCGTGCCGCCCTTGAAGCCGCCGAACCATTATGTCTCCGTTCCGCTGGGAGCAGCGGCTCTGTGGGATCAGATCGAACAGGCAGGTATCCCCGACGTGAAGGGAGTGTGGGGATTCGTCTACTCGGCCCAGACCGGGCCTTTTACTGTCATTGCGATCCGGCAGCGTTACGCCGGCCATTCCAAACAGGCGCTTCTCGTTGCCAGCGGGGCCAGGGCTGGCGCCTATGGTGGAAAGTTCATGGTCGTTGTCGATGACGACGTGGATATCACCAATCCCTATGATGTGATCTGGGCCATGTCAACGCGGTGTAACGTACGCGAGGGAGTAGATCTGGTGAAAGGGGTGTGGACCTCGCCGGCAGAACCTGCTATTCCTCCTGCTTCTCGCTCTCCGACAGGATACACGATGGATCGCGTTCTGATAGATGCCTGCCGTCCTTATCAATGGTTGGACGAGTTCCCCGAGGTCAATGTCTTCCCCAAAGAGTACAAGCGCGATCTGGAGAAGAAATGGAAACTCTAAGGCTAGAGGGCCCCCCCAAGGAGTCAGCCATGCGGATGACAGCCGTGGGATTGCTGATAGCTCTTCTTTTTTCTTCTTCCGCGTCCCTTGCGCTGGATAAGATCAGGGTAGGCCTCAGCTCCATCACTGCCACCAATGGGGCTGTCTGGGTTGCCGAAGAGAGGGGTCTCTTCAGGAAGCATGGGTTCGAAGCTGAGATCATAGTCATTGGAGGAGGCGCGGCCCGAGGGGTGAGCGCGCTCATCGCCAGGGACATTCAGTTCGTGGCTGCGGCGGGCGATGCGGTGATCCATGCGTCGCTCAAAGGGGCGGACGTGATCATGGTGGCGTCGATTCTGAATAAAGGCGTCCAGAGAGTGGTGGCGCGGCCGGAACTCAGGAGCGCTGAAGAGCTGAAAGGAAAAAGAATCGGCATCACCCGCTACGGCTCTGCTTCCCATCTGGTCCTGCAGATGATGTTGAGAAAGTGGAGGATGAATCCGGGAGAGCTGCAGCTCCTTCAGATCGGTTCGTCCCCTGCCATGCTAGCGAGTCTGGACAGAGGCGGGATCGACGCGGCGGTGCTGAGCATCCCTGCGGTTTTCGTCGCGGAGGATGCGGGATACCGGGTGCTGGCGGATCTTGCCGATATGGACATCTTTTATCTTCACACCATGCTCAGCACCACGCAGAGCTATATCCGCACGAATCGGGATCAGGCGACGAGGTTCGTCAAGGCCTTTGTCGAAGGGATCGCCTATTTTAAGAAGAACAAAAAGGAGAGCCTGGGAGTCCTGAAGAAAAAGCTGAGGATGGAGGTGAGTCAGGAGAAATTTCTTGAGCGAACCTACGACATCCTAGCTGCCAAGTATTACGATCAGGTTCCGTACCCGTCCCTTCAAGGGGTGAAAACTGTTTTAGAGTTTCAGGCCAAGGAGAGTCCCAAGGCGAAGGAAGCCGATCCCCAATCCTTCGTAGATAGCAGCATTGTTAAAGAACTTGAGACTAGCGGTTTTATTAAGGCGCTCTATTAACTTATCTTGACAGACCGTTGAAAAAGGCCCATCTGCCGCCAGCCGGCCTGGGAGCATCTCTCCGGCCCGATGAGCCCTTCGGGATTTCAAATAGCAAATCTCAAATTGCAAATCTGAGATTTGAAATCTGCAATTCCGAGCGGAGCGAGGACGCATCGGTCCTTCAAGATACCCCCAGGCCGGCGGTTATGTTGGTTGCGCTCGACCGCCTCGCTCCAACGTACTTCAAGTACGCCTCCGCTCGTCGGTTTCTCGCGCGCCTTGCATCCGGGACCTTTTTGACCGGCCTGACAACAGGGTGTTTCAACACCCTGTTGACATCTGAATTGCCGCTCAAATATGCTTCAGTTCAAAATCAACTAAGGGAGGTAGAAGACAATGGCAAAATCTTACCAGACCGTGAAGGTCGAGAAAGAGAGTGGGATTACCTGGGTCATCCTCAATAGACCGGAGAAACGGAACGCCATGAGCCCGCAGCTCCATTACGATATGCTGGAGGCGATCACCGAGGTGGAAACCGATAAGGAGACCCAAGTGATGGTCTTGACCGGGGCCGGAGAAAGCTGGAGCGCGGGACAAGACTTAAAAGAGTATTTTCGCGCATTGGATAACAATCCGGCCGAGCGGCGCAAGGCGAGCTGGGCTTCCCAGGAATGGCGCTGGCGGCGGCTGTTCACCTTTCCGAAACCGACCATTGCCATGGTCAATGGTTACTGCTTTGGCGGGGCTTTTACACCGCTCATCGCCTGCGATTTCGCCATTGCCGCGGAGGACGCCGTTTTCGGCTTGAGCGAGATCAACTGGGGGATCTTTCCTGGGGGGTTGGTGAGCCGTGTATTGGTCGATGCTATGTGCTACCGCGATGCTATGTACTATATCATGACGGGCGATCCCTTTGACGGAAAAAAAGCGGCAGAGATGAAGCTGGTGAATTTTGCCGTTCCGCGCGCGAAGTTGAAGGAAGAAACAATCAAGCTGGCAAAAAAACTTATGGAGAAGAACCCCCACACGCTACGCGCAGCCAAAGAGGTCTACAAGCTCTGCCGGACCATGGACTATTGGCAGGCTGAGGACTACATGGCGGCAAAGGGTGCTGCGCTGCGGGCCATGGATCCGGAGAAAGGTCGTGAGGAAGGCACCAAGCAGTTCCTCGATGAGAAGAGCTATCGTCCTGGGTTCGGAGCTTATCAACGCAAAAAAGGTTGAAGGGTTCAAAGGGTTGAAGGGTTGAAAGTCATTTTGGATTTTGGATTGCCGATTTTCGATTGAATCTAAAATCCAAAATCTAAAATCGAAAATGGGGTAAGAGGATGGATTTCAATTTGCCTGAAGAGCTCCAGATGCTTAAGGGAACGGTGCGGCGCTTTGTGGAGAAGGAACTCATCCCGCTCGAGCGGGAGTTCCGTCCTGAAGGGGAGGAGATGCCAGAGCGTCTCCTGAAGCCACTCCAAGAGAAGGCCAAGGCCATAGGGTTATGGTTGCTCGACGTTCCCGAGGAATATGGGGGGGCAGGGCTGGCTCTTCTCCCGCGCTGCGTCATTGCGGAGGAACTGTTCCGAACAGTAGCCGTTCCTTTTCGCAATAATGAAATATTCGGACCAGAGGTAAGGCCGGTCTTGTTCCACTGTAATGAGGAGCAAAAGCAGCGGTTCCTCACCCCAGTTTTAAAAGGCGAGATGAAGGTCTGCTTCGCCCAGACCGAGCCGGATGCTGGAAGTGACCCGGCGAGTATGCGGACGCGGGCTGTTCGCGACGGCGATCATTTCATCATCAACGGGACCAAACGGTTTATTACTGGAGCTGGGCGGGCAGATTTCGCCCAGGTGATGGCTCTTACGGATCCGGAAAAGCGCGCCCGCGGAGGCGTCACCTGCTTCATGGTGGACATGAAGAGCCCGGGCGTTGTCCTCGAGCGCCAGTGGCCGACCATGATGGGAGACGCGCCTTGGCAGATCGTTTTCGACAATGTCAAGGTTCCCGCGGCAAACGTGATTGGCAACATAGGCGGGGGTTTTTCGCTGGCACAAAAGTGGATCACAGAGGGGCGCATCCGAGGGCATGGAGCGCGCTGTTTGGGGATAGCTGGGCGTGCACTGGATATGATGATGGATTACAGTCACCACCGCGTGACTTTTGGACGCCCGCTCGCCGACAGACAGGCAGTGCAGTTTATGGTGGCGGATTCGGCGATGGAATTGCATGCGTGCCGACTCATGGTTTACGAATGCGCCTGGCGCCACGATCGAGGCGAGGACGTGCGCAATCTCTCGTACATGGTCAAGGTGATGGCTACGGAGATGGTCGGTCGCGTAGTGGATCGGTCGATCCAGGTTCACGGCGGCGTCGGTCTAACCAAAGACCTGCCCCTCGAGTGGTGGTATCGACAGGTGCGGGCCATCAGGATCACCGAAGGAGCTACCGAGGTCCTGCGCTGGCGCCTCGCCCAGAACCTCATGAGAGCGCAGAGACCAAACTGATGGGAGCTTCATCCCCTAGGTTGCTTTCGGGCTTACGGGTCTTGGATATCAGCAACGCTATGGGAGCATTCTGCGGGAAGCTGCTGTGCGACCTCGGGATGGACGTGACCAAGGTGGAGCCCCCCTCGGGGGATCCGCTTAGAAGAGAGCCCCCGTTCGCATCAGGGCATGCGCACCGTGAAGGCAGCCTTCGCTTTGCCTACCTGAATGCCGGCAAGCGCGGCATTACGCTGGATCTTACTCGTCCCGCAGGACAAGAACTTTTTCTGAATCTTGTGGAGCGCTCGGACGTTGTTTTGGAAAGCCTGGAGCCGGGATATCTCGACAAGGTGAATCTCGGCTATGACGTGTTGGCAAAGCGCCAGCCAAAAATTGTCCTGGCCTCGCTCACGGGCTTCGGACAGAGTGGCCCTTACCGTGACTTTCTTGCTCCTGACATCGTTACCACGGCGATGGGCGGTCTGCTCTACATCAGCGGCGATCCATCATTTCCTCCCTGCATGCCGCCCGAAACCCAGTCGTACTATTACGCGAGCATCTATACGGCCTATGGCGTGATGCTGGCGCTCTGGCAGCGAGAGTCAAAAGGGATCGGCGTTCACATCGACGCGTCGGTCCAGGCGAGCATTGCACTCCACGAACATATCGCCTTTACTTACTCGTTAGAGGGAAGGATCATGAGGCGCGCGGGCAGCCAGCACCAGCACGTGGCCCCGGCAAACCTCTTTCCCTGCGAAGACGGCACCATTTCGATTTTTGTCAGCGAGCCTCACTGGTCGAGCTTCCTCGAGGTTTGGAAAGAGCATCCGCCGGAACTGGAAGACCCTCGCTGGACGAGCAATGCCGAGCGCCGTGCCCACGCGGATTGGCTCAACCCGCTGGTCGCCTCGTTTACGTCGAGTTTCGCGAAGGAAGAGCTCTCGCTGCTGCTGCAAGAGCACGGTATTCCTGGTTTGCCGGTGAATAGGCCTGATGAGTTCATGAGAGATCCGCACATCCAGGATCGCGGTTTTTTCGGCCCTGTCACCCATCCTGCGCTGGGCTCTTACCAGCAAGCCGGCGTGCCGTTCACTGTCAATGGCGACCGGCCCGAACCGCTTCCGGCCCCGACCCTCGGCCAGCACAACAGTGAGGTCTATGGTAGCGAGCTGGGGTTGAACGAGCAGGATATTCAAGTTCTGGCAGCGGAAGGAGTGATCTAATTTTGGATTTTGGATTGCCGATTTTCGATTGATTCTAAAATCCAAAATCGTTCGACTGAGGCTCACGACGAAGTCAAAAATCAAAAATCGAAAATGCTTAGCACCAACAGGATTCTAGAGGGCGTGCGGATCATCAGCTTTACCACGGGATATGCCGGACCCTTTGCCGGCCGCCTACTGGCGCAGTTCGGCGCGGATGTCATCAAGGTCGAGTCCCTTCATGGCGGGTTGGATAGCTTCCGCCATTTTGCCAAAGGGAAAGACGTCGATGCGGCGCCGCGCTTCATCGAGTGCAACCTCGGCGTGCGCTCGCTGACGGTCAATCTCAAAACTCCGGTCGGCGTGCAATTGATAAAGGAGCTGGCGGCGCGGTCGGACGCTGTGCTGGAGAACTTCAGGCCTCGCGTCCTGGAACGTCTCGGCCTCGGAGAAAAGGAACTCAGAGAAGCGAATCCTGGAATTATTATCCTCAAAATGCCGGGGATGGGAGAGAAGGGGCCGAAGAGTAAGTACGGCACTTGGGGTTTCAATCTCAATTCCTTCTGTGGCATGACCTATCTCTGGAACCATCCTGGTCAATCCCGTCCTGTTGGCAGCCAAGGGGTCTATCCGGACCATGTGGGCTTTATCATGGCGCCGACGCTGATGGTGGCCGCGCTGCTGCGCCGCCGATTGACAGGCGAAGGGGTATCGATCGATATGGCGCAAGTCGAAGCGGCTGCCTACATGCTGGGCGTGAGCTACCTCGAGGCTGCCGTAAATCAGAGCGGGCCCGAACCCGCTGGCAACCTCGACCCGACCGCCTCCCCGCACGGATGCTATCCCTGCGAAGGGAAAGATCGCTGGTGCGTTCTATCGGTTCGCACCGATGAGGAGTGGCGCAGTTTTTGTCTCGTGATGGGACGGGGGGATTTAGCCGATGCCCCCAGGTTTCGCAGCCGGCAGGCCCGCTGCCAAAACAGGGAAGAGATAGACAAAATCGCTGCGGAGTGGACCAGATCACGTACGGCGGGAGAGGTCATGAAGAAGCTCCAGGAGGCTCGCGTTGCCGCTGGTGTTGTGCAGAACGGCAACGATTTGATAAATGATCCGCAGCTTCGGCATCGAAACTATTTTGCCCGCTTTGCCAGCTCTCCGGTCGGTTCTTTCGAGCTCCCGCGCGGCGCGCTGCGGTTCAACGGAATGGCCGATGAACCCCTCTCTCTACCCGCACGACTTGGTGCGAACACAGATGAGATCCTGCGTGATATTCTCGGATACGACGAGGATACAATCGCTAAATGGCACGAGGAGGGGATTTTAAGCTGAGGACAACAGCTCCATTAGTTTGAGCTCCTCTGGAACGTCTAACGAGGCTGTAGAAAAAGTCCCAACCACTAAAAAAATATACAACTTGGGGTTACCTGAATGGTCTCTCGATCCGAGATCGTCGCTTAAACGCCAAATACGGAAGTCGTTTTTGGCCTGATGGATTCTCTCAGAGCACACGGAGGGTTTGCCTGCATCCAAACGATGGAAAGCCTCATGCGCTTCTGGCATATCAAAGGGCTCAGCATCCGACCTGAGCACCGCATGGTCGCTCACACCGGATTTATTACCGCGGCCAGACGCCTCAGCAAGACCAGTTAGATGGATAATGCAAACGCAGAAGTGGGTTTGGATTTCTCGTGAACAGAGCCT
>Ga0209824_10000364_pt1 | contig 29286 bp, 32 predicted proteins | sample VDWuncwatermetaG_FD_184124 | JGI IMG/M metagenome (GOLD analysis project Ga0209824, IMG submission 184124) | Wastewater microbial communities from Netherlands to study Microbial Dark Matter (Phase II) - VDW unchlorinated drinking water (SPAdes)... ...
GTTTTCGACGAGTTCGCGGTCGAGTTTAAGCCACTGGGGGCGGAGGGCCATGATGCGGTTGAGCCCGCTCGTGCCTGCGCCGACGTCGTCCCCCCTCTCGTACCTCGGGATGGGCATCGATCTCGGGCGCTCCCTTCACGTCGAGAGCGTGGTCGAGGGCGGACCCGCCGCACGCGCCGGAATCGCGCCGGGCGACGAGATTCTCGCGGTCGACCGCATGCGCCTCTCCGCCGCACGCATGGAAGGCCTGCTGGCCGAGAACCCGCCCGGGACGCGCTTCTCGAGCCGCGGCAGGATGTCGCGGCGCACCCAGTTTCGGGTAAACTTCGGGTCGGCGTTGGTCTTGTCCTCCCGCGAGGCGAGGCCGTGCCGCTTCAGGTAAAGCAGGACCTCGGCGCGCGTCAGCGGCAGGAGGGGGCGTATCAGTTCGACGCCGGGGCGCAGCGGCCGCTTCACCGGAATGCCTCCGAGGCCCTCGAGGCTCGTGCCGCGCAGCAGGTGCAGGAGCACGGTCTCGGCTTGGTCGTCGAGCTGGTGCCCGGTCGCGACCGCCGTGTAGCGCCCTCGCCGGGCGCGCTCGCCCAGGACGCGGTAGCGCTCCTTGCGTCCCGCCTCCTCGAGGCCCAGGCCGCGTTTGGCCGCGAGCGCCCGGACCGGCGCGCGGACGACCGCGACGGGTAGGCCCAGCTTTACGCCCAACGTCGCGACGAACCGCGCGTCGCCGTCGGCCGCGCGTCCGCGCAGGCCGTGATGAACGTGAACGAGCGCGACCGTCAGATTCTTTTTGCGCGCCTGGACCGAGAGCCAATGCGCGAGGCAAACCGAATCCGGTCCTCCCGACACGGCGGCGAGCACCCGTCGCCCCGGCGTCAGGAGGCGGTGCGCGGCCTCGAAGGCCATGAGCTTGGACCAGACCCGGGCGGCGAACTCCTTCTGATTCACAGGAATTGAGAGTACACCAGGAAGCCCCAGAGGGCGCCGGCGATCAGCAGGAGGGCCGCGTCGAGCCAGGGCTTCTCGAGCTCTCCCCGCCAAGCGCGCAAGGCGCGGCGTCCGACGAGCCACAGCGCGATCGAGTAGGGCACGACGTAAACGCCCGCGCTTTTTCCATGGGCGAGCACCCACGCGGCCTTGTAGATCACCGAAAGCAGGATGAGGACTATCGGGAGGTAGAGCGCGGTCAGCACGGCGCGGGGCAAGGTCATGGGGCTATGATAGCCAATCCGGCTAACCCTTCAGGTAGAGCATCGGCGCCAGGATCATCGCCAGGTAGAGCCCGGTGAACAGCAGCACCCAGCCGCCGGCGGTCGTCAGCGAGCGCGCGGAGAAGAACCCCGCGAACGAGGTGTCGCCCGGCTTGACCTCGCCGGCCTTGATCAGATAGATGCCGCCCGCGGCCACGGCCAATCCGGCGACGACGCTGATGGTGGCGGCGATCACCGGGATCCGTTGGACGTAGGAGCCGGCAGGAGCGGGGAGACCATATCGGCGGTGCCGTCGATGCCGATCGCGATGCCGTCCTTGATGACCGGCACGTTGAAGACCGGGAGCAGGCTTGCGCCGATCTTGACCTGGCTGTCGCCCAGGCCGGAGAGGGCGCCGAACACCCTCTGGCCGGGGGTGAAGTTAAAGCCCGGGGTCCCCAGCATGGCGCGGGTGAGCTCGTCGCTGTTGGCGGCGAGCTTCGTTCCATATTGAGAGCCGGGGAAGAGGCCGAGGATGCCCGAGCTGCGCAACGCCTGCGCCTCGTGGTGCATGTAGTAGCCCTTCTCGAAGCGCGAGGCGAGCGCCATGGCCTGCTCGACCTCGGCGGGGGAAAGGTTGGCCGCGGTCTTGCCGACCCGCGCCGCAGTGAGCTCCAGGGCGTTGGCGCGGTTGACGAACATTTGGGCGGCGTGAGCGAATTCGTGCGATTCGCCGACCAGGGGGCTGTACTTGATCGCCGCTTCCCTGGCGATATAGTCGGCCTGCCCGAGCTTCCCGCCCCGCTCGACCCGCAAAACGCCGCCGAGATGCGTCTGGGCGTACTCATTCATCGCCGTCGTGGCGGCTTTGTAGTTTCGCGTCGTGCCGCCGGTGGCCAGGGCGGTGGTGACGGTCTCGGTGGCAGCGGTGGAGCGCGCGGTGACCCGCGCGGCGGTCGTTCTGGCGACCTGCTCGACGCCTTCGACCACGACGGGGTTCTTGATCGCCCTCGCGCTCTGGACCACCGCGGCGCCGCCTGAAAGGCCGACGAAGTTGGCCGCGAACATGCCGGCGTTGCCGAAGAGCTTGACGCTCTCCCACGTCGCGCGGCGTCCCGAGACGTCCGTGCTGGCGCTGGCCCAGCCGACGCGGGCCGCGCTTTCCTCGACGTCGACCAGGCCGGTGATGGAGAGCAATCCTCGGTTGAAATAGGAGTAGCCGCGCCAGAGCGGATTGCCGTTCGCATTCTGAGATTCGGCCCTCCAGTAGTCGGCGGCCTGGCGCACCTGGCCCGGATTCTCCCGGATGGACTGCTCGGCCTCCCTCATGGAGGCGTCGGAGCGTTCCTGCGCCGTGGGAGGAGGCGGCGACGACGCCAAGCGGCGAAGGTAGGACGCCTGCGCGGCGGGGATGCGGTTGAGCGCGGCGAGCTGCTCGGCGGTCATCTGCCGGCGATGGCCGCCGGGCATGGTGACGAAGCCCTGAACGTCCGCCGTGATCTCCTGCGTCGTGCCGAGGGCGTCCGCGAGGCTGAGCGCCTTGCGTGAAAGGCCCTGTCGCACGTTCGCCGCGACGCCGGCGGTCTTCAGCATCTTCTCCACCACCTCGGCCTCGAGCAACTGCGACGGGCGGTCGCCCGAGGCCGGCGCCGTGCGGATGCGAGGCACGCCTTTGGGCAGATAGTTCTCGACGGCGGCCCTCACGCCGGCCGGGTTCAAGGCGAGCTTCGTCTGCGCGATCATCTCGACCTTGCCGCGGTAGACGGCGATGTCGGCCGGATCGGTGCAGGGAGCCTGGCAGCCTTCCTGCACGCGGCTCGCCGAGCCGAGCAGGGCCTTCAGCCCGTCGTAGCTTCCGGTCAGCGCGGGATTTCTCGGCGCCGTCGGCAGCTGCAGAGTCTGCTCCAGCAGCGGGGTGCCCTGCGTGTGGGAGACGAAGGTCGTTCCGGCCCTATGGACGAAGGCGCCGGCCTGAAGCTCATAGGCGGCGTCTTCTTGCGGGGTGGCCTGCGCCGGCTGCGGCGCGGCCAATACGAACAAGGTGGCGACGAGGTGGGTGAGGGGGCCCATTCGCTAAGTATAACCCCGCTTCCTGAATTGTCAATACCAAAAAGACATTTAAATATAAAGACTATTTGATTTTTAAACCATGCCGCCGGCGCCAACATGCTAAACTGGTTTCGTGCTCGTGACCCGGCCCGCGACGGATAAGGACCTTCCCGCCATCACGGACATCTACAATCAAGCTGTTTTGGGCGCGACCGGCACCTTCGATACCGAACCGAAGACGCTTGAACAGCAGCGCGACTGGTTCGCGCGCCACGGCGCCGCACACCCGGTGATCGTCGCCGAAGAGGCGGGAAAGGTCGTCGGCTGGGCGTCCCTGTCGCCCTATTCGGACCGCTGCGCCTATGCCCGGACCGCCGAGGTCTCGGTGTACATCGACGAAAAGTCCCGCGGGCGCGGCCTCGGCGGGGCGCTGCTCGAGAAAATTCTCGTCGCCGGCAAAGCGGCCGACATCAAGCAAGTGCTCGCGCGCGTCACCGAAGGCAACGAGGCGAGCCTGCGCCTGCACGCCAAGCGCGGCTTCTTCGAGGCCGGGCGCCTGCGTCAGGTCGGCGAGAAGTTCGGCAGGATACTTGATGTGCACCTGCTCCAGAAATCGTTGGCGCTGCTTCTGCTGCTGGCCGCGGCGGCACCGGCCCGCGCCGGCGCCGAGGAAGCGCTGCGCGAATCCGTCGTGCGCCTGACCGCGGGCGACGTCGCCGGCGCGCGCTCGAAGGCCGAGGAAGCGGTCGCGGCCGCGCCGAACGACCCCCGCGCGCAGGAGCAGCTGGGCGCGGTGGCGCTGGCGGCGCTCGACGCCCCAGCGGCCGAGGCCGCGGCCGCGCGCGCCCTGCGGGCCGGAGAGACGCCCGCGCGTCTGATCCTGCGCGCCAACGCTCGGCTCGCGGGCGGGAACTACGCCGGCGCGCGCGTCGACGCGGAGCGCGCCGCGCGCCTGTCCCCCGGAAGCGGCCGCGCTCGCCTCGCGCTGGCGGCGGCTCTCGAGGGCCTGCGGCTTCCGTCCACCGAGGTCATGAACCAATACCGTCGCGCCGCCGAACTCGACGCCGCGTTGGCGCCCGATGTCGACGCCGCCCTGCGCCGCCTGAGCCCGCCGCGGGCCGCTCCGGCCGGCGCGCGGCTGGGACCGATCCTCGTGATCCTGGCGGTGTCCGTCCTCTTCGGCTGGATCTTCGGCAAGGCCTCGAAGGCGGGCGAACCGGCCGCTGCGGAAGATGAGACTTCCGTCTCGCAGCTGCTTCCCGGAACAGGCCGCCTATCCTCGCGCCAGGCGCTCGCGGCCGTGGACGCGGCGGCCAAGTCGGGCTCGCCGGATTCTCTCGCGCTCGCCGAAGAGCTGTATCGCCGGCTCACCGGACGCCCCGCCTTCCTGCGCGGCATGGATCGGGCCCTCGGCCGGTTTCTCCCCGCGTCCAAGATGTCGAAGAGCCTTCCGGCCGGAATCGACGCTTTCTTCACCCGCGCGCTCGATCCCGAGCCGTCGCGGCGCTTCGCCACCGCCGCCGAGCTCGCCGGCGCCTTCCGCTCCCTCGTCGACCCGCCCGTCTTGTAATTAGCGGGGCGGGGGGTAAGGGCGCGGCTGCGTCGGGACGGTCTGCCACTTGGAGCGGTCCTTGGGCGCGCGCATGAAGTAGTCCACGACGCCGCCCACGGGCTCGCGGCCGAACTTGCGGCTCGAGGGGATCTGGGGCAGGCGCACGAACAGGATCGCCTCGAGGTCCTCCCGCATCATGTTCTCGACCGGGGAGTACTCCCGTCCGTTGGGCTCGGCGCCGAAGGCGCCGGCCATGGTCAGGAGGTCGCCGCCGGCGGCGATGAAGGAGGCCCGCGGAAAGCTTCGAGTCGGCTCTTCACGCAGGGAGCGGTAGATCTGCTCGGCGGCGGCGGGGTCCTTTGACGCGAGGCCGACGGCCTTGGAGAGCAGCTTGGCGATGGGCTTGGGCGTCTTGCCGGTCTCGGGGAAATTCCAGCCTTCCTCTCGAACCGGGTCGGCGATCAGCGCGGTGCAGTTCTTGCTCGTCTTGTCGTACTTGATCTCCTGGGAATAGTATTTCGCGTACTGCGCCCGGAAGGCCTCCTGGAATCGCATCGGGACGCGAGCGTCCTTCATGATCATCACGAGCATGTAGGACGGCCGGTACCAGCTCTGGCCGCTGTTGAGGTCGCTCATGTACTTGTCCATCGGGACCATGCTCGAGATGATCCCTTTCTCGCTGACGGAGTCCATGCTGTAGAAGTTGTCGAACATCCAATCCGCCATGCTGCCGCCGGGGCCGTAGCGTCCGGTGAACAGGCTCGAATGCCCGGCGAGCGCCTCGTCGTCGTCGCCCTGCGCGCCGTTGAGCATGAAGCCCATGACGGGCTTGCCCTCCCAGGCGCGGCCCGTGCCAGGACGTTCCCAGAGAAGCAGCGTCTGGAATTCCTTCTTCGCGCCGCCCTTGTCCGCGGACACCAGCGCGTCGATCTCGGCCGCGTTCTTCGCGTCGCCTTCCTTAATGCCCGAGGCGTCGATGCGGTAGTCCTCGGGCCAGATCGTGCGCGCGACCAAGGTCCTGACCCCATCGAGCACGACGAACTCGCCGCGGACGCGCACGGTGCGGCCGCGCATGTAGGCCAGGCTCGAGTCGTCGAAGAACGAGCGGTTCGAGTCGATTTTTGGGGTGAGCGCGAACGGCACGACGGTGCCGTCCGCGAGCGTGGCGGAGGCCCCGTCGGCGGAGAGGCGAACGCCTTCGACCATTTCGCGCGAGCCGATCCAGACGAGGCCGGCGGGGCCCGACTTGGGGGTCGCGATCACGTCGTCCATGAAGTACCACTTGCCCTGCTCCGGCGCGTTGCATGCGACGCAGCGTCCGGTGCCGAGCTCGAAGTCCGCCTCGGGGTAAAGCCCGAGAAAGCCGCTCGTCAGGCGGCGGGTCGATTCCGCCGGCGTCGCGGCGGGCGGGGCGGGCTCCGCCTGGACCGTCGGCGCGGGGCTCCGGAGGGCCGGGGGCGCGGGCCGCCAGCTCCCTGCGACGGGCGCGGCGACGCCCGCTCCGAGAAGGCGGGCTCCATCAAAGACCGCGTCGGGGGCAGCCGAGGCGCCGAGGGCCAGAGCGAGGATCAGCGCGAGGGGGGTGGTGAGCTTCTTCATAGGATAAATTATACCCGACTCCGGCCCGAATCGCGGGGGCGTCGCAGAGTGTTTACCCGCCCGCCATGGTTTTTCGCCGCGCTCCCGGCTACCTTGTCATTAAGGCCGACGGGGGTTCCTATGAGAAGACATACGCCGGACGCGTTCGACACGGCCGTGCAGAAGGGGAACATCTGGCTCAAGGACATCGAGAAGGCCGGAAGTCTGCGCAGCCGCTTCCAGGCGTACGCCGCCATGCGCTCCGTGCTGCACGCGCTGCGCGACTGCCTTCCGCCCGCCGAAGCGGTCAAATTTTCCGCCCAGCTGCCCCTGCTGGTCAAAGGAGTCTTCTTCGACGGCTGGAAGGTGGCGCCCAAGCCGCTGCGCCTGACCCGCGAAGGGCTCCACGCCGCCATCAGGCGCGGCCTCAAGGATGAAAGCGGCGTCGAGCCGGGCGTCGCGCTGAAGGCCGTCCTCTCCGCGCTCGACCGCCATATCAGCCCGTCGGTCCTCGAGACGATTCAGCTGGTCCTGCCGCGGGACGTCCGCGTCGCGGTCCGCATGGCGCTGACGGAGATCTATTCTAAGCAAGCCGTGGGCAAGGCGGCGGCGTCGAAGGAGTGGCAATCGGCGGAGGAGGGCGGGCCGTTCGGCGAATAGCATTGTGATACAATCCGCGCCATGCCCGATATCGAGAAGCTCATCGCCGCGTTTGAGGATCCCGCCGTCGTCGAGCTGATGGTCAACCCGGACGGCTCCGTGTATGTCGAGACCGCCGGAAAAGGCGTCTCGCGCCTGCTCCTCGCGCCGACCCCTCAGGACGTCGCGGCGTTTCTGAACGGCGTGATCGGCTCCCCCGAGGCCTTCGGCCAGGATCGGCCGTACGCCGATCTGTCGGCGGTGGACGGCTCGCGCGTCCACGTGGTCGCGCCGCCGGTGTCGCGCGGGCTGACGGTGACCATCCGCAAGCGTCCGTCCAAGCGGCCGGCGCTCGGCGAGCTCGTCGCCTGCGACACCCTCTCTCAGGGCTGCGCGGACTTTCTGTCGTATCTCGTGGGGCAGAAGCTCAACATCCTGATCGCCGGGGGCACGAGCTCGGGCAAGACGACCTTGCTGGCCGCCCTCGCCGCGCGCGCGGGGGCCGACGAGCGCATCGTCGTCCTCGAGGACACCCCCGAGCTGGCCCTCCCCCAGAAGCATTCGTTGTACCTGCGCACGCGCCTGCGCGACTCCTCGGGCCGCGCCGACGTCACCTTGCGCGACCTGGTGGTCAACACCTTGCGCATGCGCCCGGACCGCATCATCGTGGGCGAAACGCGCGGCCCCGAGGCCTCCGACATGCTCCAGGCCATGAACGTCGGCAGCGACGGCATGCTGACGACGCTGCACGCGAACTCCGCGCGCGAGGCGCTCATGCGCCTTGAGACGCTCGTCCTCCAGGCCGGGATCGACATGCCGCTCAAGGCGATCCGCTCGAACATCGTGATGGCGGTGGATTTCATCGTTTTCATGGCGCGCCTGGGAGACGGGTCCCGGCGGGTCATGCAGGTGTCCGAGCTCACCGGCATGGAGATCGACACGGTCAGCATGTCGGACCTCTTCTCCCTCGACGTGCGCAAAGGCGGCTCGGTCCTGCGGCCCAGCGGGGCGGTGCCGCGCTTCTACGACCGGCTGCGCAAGCAGGGCATCGAGCCCCCCATGGACTTCTTCCGCGCGAATTGATAAATTCCGCCATGGCCAAAAAAGTCCTCGTCATCGACGACGAACCCGAGATGCTTCAGCTCGTGAAGTACACGCTCGAACACGGCGGCTTCGAGGTTCACACCTGCGACAACGGGCGGCACGCCTGGGATGAGATCGCCAAGGTCAAGCCGGACGTGCTCGTCCTCGACGTGATGCTCCCCGGCATCGACGGCTACTCCCTCCAGCTCAAGATCGCGGCCGAGCCGACCACCAAGGATCTCCCGATCGTCGTGCTGACCGCCCTCGAGCCCTCGAAGACCTTGTTCCAGAAGTTCCCGCAGGTCGTCGGCTTCATGACCAAGCCCTTCAAGACCGAGGAGCTCCTCAAGACGGTCACCGACGCCTCCGCCCGGGTCGCGGGCTAAGCCGCGATGGCCGAAGAACCCAGCTTCGACGCGATCGTCGTCGGCGCCGGCCCCGCCGGACTCTCCGCGGCCATCGTCATGGCGCGCGCGGGCCTGAAGGTCGTCGTGCTCGAGCGCGGCGAGTATCCCGGCGCCAAGAACGTCCAAGGCGCCGTCCTGTACTCGAAGATGCTCCACGAGATCGTCCCCGAGTTCTGGAAGGCCGCCGACGCCCCCGTCGAGCGCCCGATCGTCGAGCAGAAGACCTGCATCACGACCGAGGACTCCTACGTCACCGTCGGCTACAAATCGCAGAAGTTCCTCGAGGGCATCCCGAACTGCTACTCGATCATCCGCGTGCACTTCGACCAGTGGTACGCGAAGCAGGCCGAGGCGGCCGGCGCCGAGGTGTACTGCGGCATGATGGTCAGCGAGGTCCTCAAGGACGCCTCCGGCAAGGTCATCGGCATCAAGACCGCTGAGGGCGACGAGCTGACCGCGAACGTGGTCATCGCCTGCGACGGCGTCAACTCGATCATCGCGCAGAAGGCCGGCTTCATCGACGAGCTCAAGCCCAGCGAAGTCGCGCTCGGCGCGAAGGAAGTCATCTCGCTCCCCTCGTCCGTCATCGAGGACCGCTTTCAGCTCAACCCGGGCGAAGGTGCCACGATGGAGATCTTCGGCTCCACTTCCTTGGGCATGCTCGGCTACTGCTTCCTGTACACGAACAAGGAGTCGCTCGCCCTCGGCGTCGGCTGCAAGCTCTCCGACTACCAGAAGAAGGGCCTGCGCCCCTCCGACCATCTTGAGTACGTCAAGCAGCACCCGCTGGTCAAGAAGCTGATCTCCGGCGGCAAGACGCTCGAGTACTCCGCGCATCTGATCCCCGAGGGCGGCTACAAGTCCATGCCGCCGCTCGCCAAGGCCGGCTTCCTCGTCGCGGGCGACGCCGCCCAGATGACGAACCCCGCCTACCGCGAGGGCAGCAACCTCGCCATGACCGCGGGCAAGCTCGCCGGCGAGACCGTCATCGAGGCGAAGAAGAAGAACGACTACTCCGAGGCGTCGCTCTCCCTTTATAAGACCAAGCTCGAAGCCTCCTACGTCCTGCCCGACATGGAGGACATCCAGGATCTCGAGCACCACGTCGAGAACTCCCCGGGCTTCCTCGAGTTCTACCCGAAGCTCGCCTGCGAGCTGGCGCAGCTGCGCTTCTCGGCCGACGGCGTGCCCAAGCGCGAGCACCTGAAGACGGCGCTCGGCATGGTCCGCAAGCGCGGCTTTCTGCGCGTGGCGCGAGATCTTTTCCCTCTGCGGAAGGTGGCGATCTAAATGGACATCAAGGACATCAAGATCGAGACGACGGTCGAGGCCAAGCTCGGCACGCTCGACTGGAAGAAATCTCCCGACGCCAGCATCCATCTCAAGAACTCCAGCGCGGACTCGCCGTGCGTGACCTCCTGCAAGGACAAGCCGTGCACCACGGTTTGTCCCGCCAAGGTCTACGAGTGGGAAGGCGCGCACCAGAAGGTCGTCGTCAACTACGAGAACTGCATCGAGTGCGGCGCCTGCCGCATGCTCTGCCCCTGGGACAACATCACCTGCGAGTGGCCCGGCGGCGGCATGGGCGTGAAGTACAAGTACGGTTGAAGCAGCTTCTCTTATCCGCCGCGCTGTTCGCCTCCCTCAGCGGCTGCGCGTCGCCCGGCAAGAGCGAAATCGTTTTAGGCGACGTCACCGGCGTGCGCGCGATGCTTGATCAAGGCAAGATTACTACCGGCACTCGATACACGGAGTTCGCCCTAGTCAAAACACCGATCCAGACCGCTGCGGAGTACGGCCAGCCGAAGATCGTTGAACTGCTGCTCGATCGCGGGGCCGGGGTCGACGACGCGGGCGACGTGAATCGGATCACGCCCCTCATGCTGGCGGCCAAAAACGGGCATTTGCAAGTCGTCAAACTTCTAGTGGCCCGCGGCGCTGACATCTTCGCCAAGAGCATTCCCGGCGATGTCCTCTATTTCGCGAACATAGGCCGCAACGATCAGATCGCCCGCTACATCCGCCAGTTGCAGGCCAAGACTGAGGCCGACCCGTACCCGGCGGCCGCTGTCGCGACCGCTTCCGTTCCCACCGCGGCGGCACCGGCGACGAGCGACGTGGACCGGCTTCCCGCCGCCCGCGGCGCGAAGCGCAAGAACGCGTACGCGGTCGTCGTCGGCATCGGCAAGTACCGCGAGAAGCTGCCCGCCGCCGATTACGCGGACAAGGATGCCGCCCTCGTCGCGGAGTACCTGACGAAGGTCCTCGGCTATCCCGAGGAGAACGTGATCCTGAGACTCAACGAGCGCGCGACCCGGACCGACCTCGCCAAGTACTTCGAGGAGTGGCTCAAAAACAACGTCGAGGAAGGCGCCTCGGTGTTCATCTATTATTCCGGGCACGGCACGCCGAACACCAAGAGCGGCGAGGCCTACCTGGTGCCCTACGATGGCGATCCGACCTTCGTGGATTCCACCGCCTATCCCCTTAAGCATCTCTATGCGGCGCTGGATAAGCTGCCCGCCAAGGACGTGACCGTCGTGCTCGACTCGTGCTTCTCCGGCGCGGGCGGCCGCTCGGTGCTGGCCAAGGGCGCGCGCCCTCTGGTGGGGAAGATTGACACGCAGGCGGCCTCCGGCAAGACCGTCGTTCTTGCGGCGAGCGGCGGCGACGAGATCTCCAACTCCTACGAGGAGAAGGGGCACGGTCTGATGACCTACTTTTTCCTGAAAGGACTGCACGGCGAGGCCGACGCCGACAAGGACGGCGGCATCGAGATGGCCGAGCTGTTCGAGTACGTGAAGCCCAACGTCCAGCGCGTCGCCCGGCGGCAGTACAACAACGAGCAGACGCCCCAGCTGTCCGGCACCCCCGCCGCCCTCAAGGCCGGCGGGCCCCTCGTCGGTCGCTAGACCTGGCGAAATAGCCGGTCCGGGGCTATACTCAGCCTGAGGCAACCCCCTCATGCCCCGAGGCCTCCGACCCGTCTTTTTCGCCCTCTTCCTGGCCGCCGCCGTCACGGCGAGCGCCGGTCCCGACGATCTGTTCGACGCCCGGGCTCCGGGCGCACTTCAGCCGGGCCAGAGGGAGTTCCTCCTCGCGCTCGAGAACGGCCGCTACACGCTCAAAGAGGGGCGGTTGCTCGACTCGCGGCCGGCCGATCCGGCGCGTCCCCAGCTTTCGAATGCGAGGGTGGCGGAACTGTTGGCGGGGACGCATGGCGGCGCGGGCGGAGGCTCAGGCGCGTCCGCGGCGGGCGACGCGGCGATCGCGCGCTCGCTCGCGCGCGTCCCCAAGGGCGGGCCCGCGCAGGCGAATTTCGACGGGGACATCGCGCGGGGCGGAGGCATTCGCGGCCCGCCCTCCGCCGACGGTGCCGCGTCCTCCACCGGACGGGCCGTCGATCCAGCGGTGCTTCAGGCGCAGTTTCTGCAGCGGCTCGTGTTCAAGGGCACGAAGCCGGAGCGCGAGGCGCTCGGCGAGGCTATCGCGACGATTCTCAAGACCAGGACGGGCCGGGAGCTGGCCACGCAGTTCGTCGCCGAGAAGGCGGTCGCCGAGGTGAAGATGTCGGCCATCGCGAACTCGACGACCATCGTCAACGAGGGCAAGAAAACGCTGTCGGGCACCTCCGGCATGACGGACACCGAGAAGGATCCGCCGTTGGTCGAGATCAACCGGGCCTTTCTCGAGACCGATCCCGAATACCGGCGCCTCGCGGTCGCCGGAACCTTGGCGCACGAGCTGTTCGGCCACGCCTTCGAGCAGCAGCGCGCCAAGAAGGCGGGACTTTCCCATGCGGCGCATTACTTCTACCGCGGCGACGAGGCGGGCTCTCGGCTCATCGACTGGATGATCCAGACCGAGTTGTCGGGCAAGACCGTCGACGGGGATCCGGAGACCTATCTGGCGGACGTCGAGGGCTATCACCGCGACCTCATCACCACGGATCCGTATTACACGACCACCATGAGCCGCGCGGAGATGAAGAATCCGGCCACGACTCTGAAGGGACGGCGACAGCGCCTCGCCGACGCGGCGGCCGCGCATGAGGCGGGCCTCAAGGATATGAACGAATGGCGCCCGATCATCGAGCACTTCGTGAAGGCGCATAAGGTCACCCGTGCGCGCCTGAAGCCGGCGGAGACCGAGCTGTCCAACTTTTTCGCGGAGGCCGCGGTCCGTCAAGCCAAGCTCGCCGCGATGAGGGAGCAGCTCGAGGGCCGGATCGCCTACTGGGCGACGCCGGAGGGCATGAAGGAGAAGCAGAGCCTGATACAGGCCTCCGATTCGCCGTATATGATCAAGATGGAGGCGACGCTCGCCGCGCGCGCGCGCGCCTTGCGCCGGCTTCAGGCCGCCGGCCGCGATCCCGCTTCGGGAGCGGTCATACGCTTTGAAGAAGGCCTCGTGATCACGGCCTCTCCGGGCGACGCGCCGATCGACCTCGACGAGCTCGGAATCATGTATCGTGAGGACAAGAAGAAGAACCCGGGGCACTGGAAATGAAACGATTGATCGCGGCCGCGGCGTTAGCCCTGATCCAGACGGCCGGCGCGGCCGCGGAGGGTACGGTGAAGACGAAGACTCCCGCTCAGGCCGTCGCAGCGCTGGTGAAATTCGCCGCGCCGAAGGGCTGGACCGCCGTGGAATACTCGAACGCGGAGGGCGCCGACCCGGTGGTGCGCTTCGAGAACCTGTCGGACGCCGTGCAGATACGCGTGTTCGGCGCGCCCGGCTCGGACTACCGCACGCCGAAGGATTTCATGGCGGGCCCGGCCGCGACCGAGATGGGCGCGGCCCCGGCCGCCGCCGGCACGGCGACCGTGGCGGGAAAAAAGCTGGCGCTTCATCGGCGCCGATATCCGATCGAGCTCTCGAATCCTCACGGCCCCGCTGCGCCGAAATCGCCGATGGGCACGGAGCTGTTCTGCGTCCTGCCGCTGAAGGACGGGCGCTTCGCCGTCCTTACCTACCGCCGCGCGAGCCCGATCCCGGACCTGCATCAAAAAGGGGAAAAGGCGTGGGCGGCCTTCCTTAAGACCGTCAAGCCGCGCTGAACCTTTTAGTGGTTGCCGTGGCGGCCGGTGTGGGGGCTGTCGCCCCGCTTCCTGGCCTTGCGCGTGCGGTGCTCGTGGCGGAACATGAGGTAGAGCACGCAGCCGATCAGGACGCCGATGATCACGAGCAGAACGCCTGTCAGGACCGGGTGCGAGGCCTTGACGATCAGCGGCACGGTGAGGGGATTCATTATTAGAAGGAGTAGTTGATGTCCATGAAGACCGCGAGGCCTTCGCGGCCGACGCCGAAGTCGACGGACCCGACGACCTGCGGCTTGGCGACCGCCCTGATCCCGGAACCGATCACCGGGCGGATGAACTTCCGGTGGGCCTTCTCCGGGGAATCGAAAACCGTGCCGGCGCCGATGAACGGGGCGAGCTGGAACTCGGTGGTCACGCCCGCCATCTTCGCCTCGTACAGGCTGAAGCGCTGCTCGGCGTTGACGAAAGCCATGCCGCGGTCGACGTAGCGGCCGTCGCCGTAGGCGCGCAGGCTGTACTTGCCGCCGAGGCGCGACTGGAGCCAGAACGGCGGCGTGGAGCCGGTGATCTGCTCGAGCTTGGTTTGAATCGCGAATACCTTGCCCGGATCGTTCGGCCAAGGGAGGAAGACCCGGCCCTCGGCGCCCCAGCGGTTGTAGTCGTACATGCTCGCCAGACCCCGGATCGATTTTTCCGCGAATAGGTCGAGGTACTCGCCGTTGCCGGTGGTCACGCCGTGGTCGCGGCTGTCGTAGCCGATGCTGGCCCGCCACTCGCTGGTCTGCTGGCGGGCGAGGGCGACCTGGTTCGGATAAAGGTCTGCGAATCCGCGCAGGTTCGGGATCGGGCCGTTGGTGTATTTCGCGGCGACAAAACGGTTGGAAAGGCCCGCGCGCCAGCCGGAGTCCGGGCGGAGCGGGTGGCCCGCGGCGACGTGATACTGAAACATGTTTTCGCGGTAGTTGGCCTCCCCGAGCCGGGAGGAGTCCGGCCCGAAGCCGAAGAAACGCGGGCCGGCGTCCACGTTGTGCTGGACGCGCAGGTAGATGTCGGCCGCGCTTCCGCGGAACGATCCATCCTCGTACTGGCCCATGATCTCGTTCTCGTACTTGCCGATCGAGCCGCGCGCTATAAGCGCGGCGTCCTCCTGGGGGTAGAAGTAGTAGCGGTAGGTGGGCGTGACCGAGAAGTTCTTGTTGTAGGTGACCGAGGGGGCGTGGATTTCGCGGATGCGGTCGTCCGTTTCGCCTTGGAGGACCCAGATGGGCATGACGCCGACGGTGACGCCTCGGTTGGGGTCGGTGTCCATGATCGGCAGGCGAATCCACATGCCGCGGCGCAGAGGCTTGATCATCCAGCGCAAAATCAGCGGCGTGTCGTCGTCCTTCGGCGTCTGCTGGACCGCTTTCGGAAACGCGCGCTTCGGGAGGAGCTCGGCATCGACGGGCGTTTGGGCTCGGGCGGGCGGGGCCGGGAGCAGGAGGGCGAGCGCGAGCGCGAGGGTGCACTTCATGGGAGAGGAGTTTATCATTCCTTGGCTAAGCGCGCGAGGCTCCAGCGCGCCTGCTCGGCGAGCACGGGGTCGGCGTCGGCCGCGTAGATCTCAAGAATCGGGCGGTAGCGCTCCTTTCGGGAGTTTCCCATGGCGAGCAGGGCGTTGCGCGTCAGGCGCTTTCGCACCGCGCGCGCGACAGGCAGGCCCTTCAGCCGCGCGCGCACGCCCGCCGAGGCGGGACCGGCGAGTTCCTCGAGCGGCAGCACGGTCGGGATCCTGGCCGGCGGCATGACCCGCGCGGGCTTCTCGAACCGGTTCCAGGGGCATACCTCCTGGCAGACGTCGCAGCCGTACACCCAGTCTCCGACGCCCTCGCGAAAGCCCTCGGGGATCGCGCCCTTCGATTCGATGGTGAAGTAGGCGATGCACTTGGAAGCGTCGAGCACGTAGGGGCCGGGAAAGGCCCCGGTCGGACAGGCGTCGAGGCATTTGGTGCAGGTGCCGCACCGGTCGGGGCCGGCCGAGTCGGCAGGCAGTTCGATGCTCAGCCCCAGCCCCGCGAGCAGGAAGTAGGAGCCGAGATCGGCGCCGAGCAGCATCGTGTTCTTGCCCTGCCAGCCGAGTCCGGCCGCGCTCGCGTAGGAGCGCTCGAGCAGGGGGCTCATGTCGCAGAACGGCACGGCGTGCAGCCCCGGGACCTCGGTCGCGAGCCAGTTTCCCAGCTCCCTCATTTTATCTCGCAGGAGCTGATGGTAGTCGCTGCGCACCGCGTAGCGCGCGATTCGTCCGCCCCCTTCTTCGGGGGCGGTTCGACGCCCGGGCTCGCCGTAGGAGAAGCCGCACATGAGGACGGACCTCGCGTCCTTCATCCAGGCCCGGATGTCGCGGCGCGAGTCGGCGTTGCGCGACATATAGTCCATCTCGCCGTGCATGCCGGCCGCGAGCCAGGCGTCGTAGGCGGGGCCGCCCGCGGACGGAACCGCGGCGGTGATTCCGGCGAGGTCGGCGCCCGCCGCGCGCGCGCGGCGCTTGAGCTCGGCCGCGAGTTCGGCGCTGTTCAGGGGGTGCGGGTGACCTTGAGGATTTTGAACGTGCGCGGGCCGTTGGGGAGCTGGATTTCGACCGTCTCCTTCGACTTCTTGCCGAGCAGGCCGGAGCCGAGGGGGGACTGGACCGAGATTTTGCCTTCGTTCGGGTCGGACTCGTCCTCGCCGACGAGGGTGTACTCGACCGTGTCGCCGTCGGAATCCTCGAGCTCCACGGTCGTGCCGATCGCGACGGTGTCCTTGGGGATGTTCATCTCCTCGATGAGCTTGCAGGTCTGGAGCTTGTCCTGGATCTTGCCGATGCGGCCCATGACCTCGCCCATCTTCTCCTTGGCGGAGTGATACTCTGCGTTCTCCTTGAGGTCGCCTTTCTCGCGCGCCTCGCCGATGTCGAGCGAGAGCTGGGTCTTCTGCTTCATGAGCGCCTTCAGGTCTTCCTGAAGCTTGGCGTGTCCGGCGCGGGTCAAATAGGTTTCGGCCATGTGGATCTCCAAAGGGGGGGTGCTGTAATTATACGAAATTACCCGCACGACGGGCGGCCGTGAGGCTCGCCATCGCGGCCCTTAAAACCGGCTCCACCCCGACGGGGCGCCCGGTCAGGGACCGGAGGCTTACGGAGCGCGCCAAGGGCGGCTTGTTATCCACGTTGACCCCGAAGCCGATGATGAGCCAGTCGAGCTTCTTCGAATCCCCCGCCGCCTCGCAGAGGATGCCGCACAGCTTGCGCGCCTTGCCGTCCGGGCAGACGGCGAGAACGTCGTTCGGCGGTTTGACCGCGGTCGCGGCTCCGAAGCCGCGCAGCGCCCCGGCGAGCGCTTCTCCGCAGGCGAGCGAGAGCTCCGCGAGACGGGCGGGAGAGAACTTGGGGCGCAGCAGCCAGGACGCATACAGCCCGCCCGGCGCGGAGCGCCAGCGCCGGCCCATTCGGCCTTTGCCCGCCGTTTGAGAGAGCGCCCACACCAAGGTCCCGTCCGGGGCGCCGGTTTCGGCGAGGCGCCGTGCCTCGCTCTGGGTCGAATCGATGCGTTCCAGCCGTACGAGACGCCTGACGCCCGCGAGCTTCATCGCAGGTCGAGGCCGAGATCGAGGGCGGGAGCGCTGTGGGTCAGTCGGCCGATCGAGATGCGGTCGGGCCCGCTCCGCGCCAAGGCGCGGACGCTTTTAAGATCCACGCCGCCCGACACCTCGATCTTCACGCGGGGCGCCAGGGAGCGGATGCGGCGAATTTCCCGGCGCAGGCGCGGGCCGCGCATGTTGTCGAGAAGGATGACCGAGGGCCTCAGCGTCAGGGCGCGGGTCGCCTGGGCCGGGGTGTCGCACTCGACGATCAGGGGCATGCCGGGGAACGCCCGTCGAAGCTTCGCCGCGCCTTTCGCGAGATCCCCGCCGTAATGGTTGTCCTTGATCATCGCGGCGTCGTAAAGGCCGAGCCGGTGGTTCCAGCCGCCTCCGCAGGCGACCGCGTATTTGTCGAGCGCGCGCCAGCCCGGCAAGGTCTTGCGCGTGTCGAGTATTTTCGCGCGCGTGCCGCGCACGCGGTCGACGAAGCGGCGGGTCAGGGTGGCGACGCCCGACATTCGTTGCAGGAAGTTGAGCGCGGTGCGCTCGGCCGTGAGCAGGCCGCGGCCGCCCTTCACGGACATCACCGCCCCGCCGGGGCGGACGCGCGCGCCGTCGCGGGCGAGCAAAGTCACGCGGGCGCGCGGGTCGCAGGCCTTGAAGGCCGCGGCGGCGAGTTCGAGGCCGCAGATGACGCCCGCCTCGCGGCTGACGACGCGGAATTCGAGTCGCGCGTTCGCGGGAACGAAGAAGCGCGTGGTGACGTCGCCGGCCCGTCCGAGGTCCTCCTCCAGCGCGGCGCGGAGGAGCGGCCGCCAGGCGGAGGCGGGCAAGCGCTTCATTTGTGGATCGCGCCCGCCGACAGCGCCGTCTGGATTCCTTGCTGGACTGTCATGTGGCTCGGAATGATCGACTCGCCCGGGACGAAGATGATGTCGCCGATGTAGACGTGGTTGGTGGGAACGTACACCGCAATCAGCTTTTTATGCGTGCCGTCGGGCATGTCGAGGGTCGTTTCCCCGGTAACGAAGCCCATGCTGTAAACGCCGGGGCGGGGGTACTCGACCATGACGACGCTTTTGAAGGAAGCCTTATTGGCGGGGGAGAACGCCTCGGTCATCTGCTTGATCGTGCCGTACACCCACTTGAACACGGGGATGCGGGCGAGGAAGTCCTCGGCGACCAGGAGCAGGCGCTCGCCCACCACGTGCGAGGCCAGGACGCCGGCCGCGAGAATCAGAAGGATGCCGGCGATGAGGCCCAGGCCCGGCACGCGGATGCCGAAGGCGGTGTCGAGCACCGGCGCGAGGGTCTGGTCGACCGCGGCGACGAAGGACCATACGACGAGCACGGAGAGCCCGATCGGGATCAGGGTGAAGAAGCCCGAGATGAAGTACCGCCTCAGCCGCGCCTGGATTTTCTGTCTCAACGACCCTATGGTATCATACCGCCCGTTCTCGGGAGGAGCGATGCAGAAATACAAGAAGGAATGGGTCGTCTCTCTCGGCCTGCTGCTGCTCGCGGCCGTCGCCGGCCTGATGTACGGCACGCAGGCCGCCGCCGCGCCGGAAGGAGCGAAGGCGATCGTGCCCGGCGATGTCGCCTGGATGCTCACCGCGACCGCCCTCGTTCTCCTCATGACCCCCGGGCTGTCCTTCTTCTACGGCGGCATGGTGCAGCGCAAGAACGTGATCTCGACGATGCTGCAGAGCTTCATCGCGATGGGCGTCGTCAGCCTGCTGTGGGTCATCGTGGGCTTCAGCCTCTCGTTCGGCGACTCGATCGGCGGCTTCGTCGGCGATCCCCGCACCTATCTCATGTTCCGCGGCGTCGGCGGCTTCACGCACCCTGACCTCGCGCCCACGATCCCGCTGGCGCTGTTCGCCCTGTTCCAGCTGAAGTTCGCCATCATCACGCCCGCGCTGATCACGGGCTCCTTCGCCGAGCGCGTGCGCTTCATGAGCTACCTGATCTTCATCGTGCTCTTCACGATCCTCATCTACTGCCCCGTCGCGCACTGGACCTGGCATCCGAACGGCTTCCTGCGCCAGTGGGGCGTGCTCGACTTCGCGGGCGGGACCGTCGTGCACATGACCGCGGGGTTCGCGGCGCTCGCGGGCGCGATGTTCATGGGCCCGCGCAAGGAGCACGCCCCCGGGGTGAACCACACGCCGGCGAACATCCCGTTCATCATGCTCGGCACGGGCATGCTGTGGTTCGGCTGGTTCGGGTTCAACGCGGGCTCCGCGCTCGCCGCCAACGAGACGGCCGTCCTCGCGTTCATGACCACGAACACCGCCTCGGCCTCCGCGATGCTGGCGTGGGTGCTGTTCGACGCCGTGCGCGGCCGCCGGCCCTCGGGCCTCGGCGCGTCGGTCGGCGCAGTCGTCGGCCTCGTCGCGATCACGCCCGCCGCGGGCTTCGTGAGCGTGGGACAAAGCATCGCCATCGGCGCGGTCGCGAGCATCGTGAGCAACATGGCCGTGCACCGCAAGGCGCGCACCAAGCTCGACGACACGCTCGATGTGTTCCCGTGCCACGGCGTGGGCGGCATTGTCGGGATGATCATGACCGGGATTCTGGCGGACAAGGTCGGTCTCATCCACGGCGACCCGACGACCTTCCTCCGCCATCTGGCGGCGATCGTCATCGTGGGCATCTACTCCTTCGGCGGTTCTTGGCTCATCTATATGATCTGCGACGCGGCGATCACCCTGCGGGTCCGCCCCGAACAGGAGCAGGCCGGCCTCGACGTCAGCCAGCACGCCGAAAGCTACACGGCGTAGCGCCCCATGACGATATGATCATTCTTGTAATAATTGCTGTTGACAAAAATCAGATAAGCTAATAAAGTCTGTTAGGTTTATCGGAGGACGCGCGATGATCGCCAAGCTGCTGATGCCATGGATGTTCGTGAGGAAGAAGCTTGGGGTTATTCCGTTCGCGAAGGTTCGCCGGGAAGGCTTCATCCTGCGCGCGCGCCGCAAGATCCGCCGCGCGGTCGCGCGTTCCGCCTAGCGCTTTTTCTTCGATCCGCCGGCGGGCCGGCTGGCGGACATGGACTTCAGCTCGAAAAGCTGGTCGCGCAGCAGGACGGCGGCCTCGAAGTCGAGCGCGTCGGCCGCGGCGCGCATGCGCGTCTCGACGTCGGCGATAATCGCGGGAAGCTCCTTGGCGGACAGCTTGGCGTCGCCGTCGCGCAGGAGGAGCAGGCCCTCGCGCTTGGCGGCGCTCTGGAACTCCTCGAGCTCCTCGATCGCCTTGACGATGGTCTTCGGCTTGATGCCGTGCTCCTTGTTGTAGGCGAGCTGCTTGACGCGCCTCCGGTCCATCTCGTCGAGCGCGCGCTTCATCGAGCCCGTGATCGTGTCGGCGTAGAGAATGACCTGCCCGCCGACGTTGCGCGCGGCGCGCCCGGAGATCTGGATCAGCGTCGTCTCGGAGCGCAGAAAGCCTTCATGATCGGCGCCTAGAATGGCGACCAGCGACACCTCGGGCAGGTCGAGCCCCTCGCGCAGCAGGTTGATGCCGACGAGGACGTCAAAGACCCCGGCGCGCAAATCCTGGAGTATCTGGATGCGCTCGAGCGAGTCGATGTCGGAGTGCAGGTACCGGACCTTGATGCCCTTCGTGGTCAGGAACGCGGCCAGGTCCTCGGCGGTGCGCTTGGTCAGGGTCGTGATCAGCGCGCGCTCCTTCTTCGCGGCGCGGTCGCGCAGGCGGACGATCAGGTCGTCGAGCTGGCCCTCCGACGGCCGGATGATCGTCTCCGGGTCGACGAGGCCGGTGGGGCGCACGACCATCTCCACGATCTCGCCCTGGGTCTTCTTGAGCTCGTAGGGCCCCGGCGTGGCGGAGACGAACACCGTCTGCCCCGCGAGCGCCTCGAACTCGGCGAACCTGAGAGGCCGGTTGTCGAGCGCGGAGGGGAGGCGCCAGCCGAAGTCGATCAAGGTCTGCTTGCGCGCGCGGTCACCCTCGTACATTCCTCCGATCTGCGGAACGGCGACGTGGGATTCGTCCACCACGAGCAGATAATCCTTGGGGAAAAAGTCGATGAGGCAATAAGGCCTCTCTCCGGCCGGCCGGCCGGAGAGGTGCCGGGAGTAGTTCTCGATGCCGTGGCAGAAGCCCATCTCGCGCAGCATTTCCAGATCATATCGGGCTTTCTGCTCCAGGCGCTGGGCCTCGAGCAGCTTGCCCTGCGACTTGAACCAGGCCATGCGGTCGGCGAGCTCGGCTTCGATGGCCGCGATCGCGCGCTCGCGCTCCGGCCCCCCGGTCACGAAGTGCTTGGCGGGATAGACCCACTCGCGCTTGAGGTCCTTGATCTTGACGCCGGTCAGGGGATCGAACTCGATGAGGGACGCTACTCCGTCGTCATCGAGCGTGGCGCGCAGGGCGGTTTCCATGTAAGCGGGGAAAATATCGACGACTCCGCCTTTAACGCGGAATTTTCCCCGCACGAACTCCATTTCATTGCGCTCGTAGTGCACCTCGACGAGCTGCTTGATCAGCTCGTCGCGCGTCACCTTCCAGCCGACCTCGAGGGGCACCGTGCGGTTCTGGTAGGCCTCCGGGGAGCCGATGTTGTAGATGCAGGACACCGAGGCGACGACGAGCACGTCCTTGCGCGCGAGCAAAGAGCTCGTGCACTTCAAGCGAAGCCGGTCGATGCGATCGTTGACCGAGGAGTCCTTCTCGATGTAGGTGTCGCTCGAGGGGACGTACGCCTCGGGCTGGTAGTAGTCGTAGTAGGAGATGAAGAACTCGACGGCGTTTTCGGGGAAGAAGGACTTGAACTCGGCGTACAGCTGGGCCGCGAGGACCTTGTTCGGGGAGAGCACCAAGGTCGGCCGGTTCAGCCGGGCGACGACGTTGGCCATCGCGAAGGTCTTGCCGGAGCCGGTGACGCCGAGCAAGGTCTGCGCGGGTGCGCCTTCCTCGATGCGCGAGATGAGCGTCTCGATCGCTTCGGGCTGATCGCCGGCGGGCTTGAAGGAGGAGCGGAGTCGGAACGAGGACACCCGGGTCTCAGCGTTCGTCGAGCTGGCCGCGGATCTTGACCGAGGTGCGCTTCGTGTCGAGGACGTTGGCTTCGAGCCGGAAGTCGTCCTCATCGCCGATGACGGCCAAGGTCTCGATGTCCATGGTCGCGGCGAGCTTTTTCCGGAGCTCGGCCCCATCGGGCGCGGAGGCGAGCAGCGTGTCCAGGTCGTTGGCGAAGGTTCCGTGCGCGCGGTGATAGTCCTTCTGCAGGGCGTAAAGCCGAAGAAGGCCCTCGTGGGAGCGGAACTGGATGTCCGCGACGTCGCGCAAAGGCTGGATAAGGAATTTTCGGCCGATGGCCGCGCCGGCCCCTCCGAGGACCATAGCCAGGACGATGAAGCCCCAGATTCGCTTATCCGTGAGGCTGGCTTTTATTTTTGAAAAATAGGTCTGCTCGGACGAGGTGGTCTCTTCCATGATCTCTTTCATTATGGAACGCGCGGGGGGTCCTGTCAAGCCTCCGCCGTTAAGGTGTATCATCCTAGGCGTGAAATCATTCGAGGAGCTGAAGCTGAGCGCGCCTCTGGCCCGCGCGATCTTGGAGCTGGGGTACGCCGCGCCGACCGACATCCAGCAGCAGGCCCTGCCGATCCTGCTCGGCGCCCCCACCGACTTCATCGGCCAGGCCGCCACCGGCACCGGCAAGACCGCCGCGTTCGGCATCCCGCTCCTCGAGCAGGTCGACCCGGCCAAGAAGCACGTGCAGGGCCTGATCCTCTGCCCGACGCGCGAGCTCGCGGTCCAGGTCTCCGGCCAGATCAACCTCTTCGGCAAGTACAAGGGCGTCAAGGCGGTGCCGATCTACGGCGGCGCGAGCTACGCCGCCCAGCTCGACGGCCTCAAGCACGGCGCGGCGATCGTCGTTGGCACGCCGGGCCGCATCATCGACCTCATCGACCGCGGCGCGCTGAAGCTCGCGAGCGTGAAGACGGTCATCCTCGACGAGGCCGATGAGATGATCTCGATGGGATTTAAAGAAGACTTGGAAAAGATTCTTAAATCGACGGCCCGTGAAACAAGCCACATCTGGCTCTTCTCCGCGACGATGAGCCCGGGCGTGCGGCGCGTGGCCGACACCTATCTGCGCAAGCCCAAGCAGGTGCAGATCAACCGCGGCGAGATGCTGTCGACGACCGTCGAGCAGATCTACTATCTCGCGCGCGAGTCCGACAAGGTCGACCTCATCGGCAAGATCGTCGAGTCCGCCGACGAGTTCTACGGCCTCGTGTTTTGCCAGACCAAGGCGCTCGTCATGGACGTCAACCAGGCCATGATCGAGCGCGGCTACAAGGTGGACTCGCTCCACGGCGACAAGTCCCAGCATGATCGCGACCGCACGATGAAGGCCTTCCGCGAGAAGAAGCTGACGATGCTCGTCTGCACCGACGTGGCCTCCCGCGGCCTCGACGTGAAGGAGCTCACGCACGTGATCAATTTCTCGATCCCGCGCGAGATGGACGTGTACGTCCACCGCATCGGCCGCACGGCGCGCAGCGGCAAGTCGGGGCTGGCGATCAGCCTCGTCAGCCCGAGCAACCGCCACATGATCAGCCGCATCGAGCACATGACGAAGAGCCGCATGAAGGAGGGGAAGCTTCCCACGCGCCAGGAGCTGGGCGCGCGCAAGGTCGCGAAGATCCTGGCGGACTTCCAGAAGAAGGACCGCTACTTCCGCGCCGCGGAGTTCCTCGGCCCCGATTGGGAGGTCGCCGTCGACGAGATGGACCTCAAGGAGATCATCGCGCGCTTTCTATGCCTGCTCACGCCCGAGACCTTCGAGGACGCTCCGAAGGCCGCGCCGCTTCCTTCAATAGCGGCCAAGCCCCCGTCCCCCTACCACCGCAAGCCCGACCACAAAGGGCACTACAAAAAGCGCCCGCACTGACCGCGGCTCAGTCTCCGCCGAGCCCGGCCTTCTTCTTGAGCGCGTTCTTGAACAGCCCGCCGAAGTCGGGCTTCTCGGGCGCGGCGTCCCGGGGCTCATTCTTCCTGGACCCCTCCGGCCGTCCCGTCATCACGCCCATGGCCGTCTGCGCAGATTTCTCGTCGACCTCCGACTTGGCGTCGGCGCCGGAAGACAGCAGCTGCATCGTCGAGGTCTCCTTGGCGCCGCGGTGGACCTGCTTGATCAGACCGTAGGGCCCGACGCCCGGCTTGAGCCAGGCGTCGCCGGAGTTCTTTTCCTCCTCAAAGGTATAGCGCGTCGTCTTGAACTTGCCGGCGGGAACCTCCACCGTCTCCGCGCCGGCCTCCGTCATCTTCGCCTGGTCGATCGCGGCCTGCTTCTTGCGCGCGCCTGAGATCATCATGCCGGTCATGTCCATGACGCCGCGCTCGCTCTTCATGTAGGCCTTCTCGAGGCCTTCCTTGTTCATGAGGAATTTCATGATCATCCCCGCCCCGTCCCGCTTGGGCTTGGGAATTTCCGGAGTCATCTTCTGCTCGATCCAGAGCGAGTCGCCTTCCTTGCCCACGATCGCGATCCGAAAGAGGCCTTTCGATTTAACCTTGTCGCCTTTCATGGACTCGTAGCGGTACTCCGCCCAGGAGCCCACCTTGGGCTTGAGCTTGGCGTAGATGGAGGGGGTTTCCTGGCCATCGGCCGCGGCCGAGGCCGCCGCCGGAAGGATCGTCAGGAGAAGCGCGGCCAAGATGTTTTTCATGGGCAGACTTTAGCACAAGTCCGGACTTCGGCTTCGGTCGCGGCGGTAACGAATTCGCGACGACGGCGCGTCAGCCGAAGTGCCTCACGAACTCATCTTTGTGGTAGCAGAAGTGGTGGTCGCGCAGGTAGGCCGAGAGCAGGTTCTTCCGGCCGATGAGGCGCTCCCGCCGCTTGATCATCGCGAGGTCCTCCGCGTTCTGCGCGGCGTGCATGCGCTCGATCAGCCGCTGCAGGAGGCCGCGCAGCGGCCAGAGCCAGATCGGCAGGCCGAGCTCGACCTCGAAGGTCATGAGGGTCGCGTCGCGCTCGGGGACCGCCGCGTAGCGCAGGCGCGTCGCGACGTCCACGACATGATGCACGCTCGGAAACCAGCGCGGCGCGGGCACGACGTCGTAAATCCGGAACTCGGCGGGGGGGAGGTATTCGCCCGTCTTGTCGTGGCCGAGCTTGAGCCCGAGCGCCTTCCAGCTTTGGCGCACCGTGACCTTGAGCCCGTCCACCTTCACGATCTCGAGCGAGTCGGTGAGGCTGCGGTGCAGGAACAGATAATGCTCGCAGTCGAGATAGGCGGCGACCGCGACCGGGAGGGGGCAGTCGAGCTCCGCGACGACGGTGAACCGGTGCTTCAAGGGCGGCGCACCCAGACCCGGCCGTCCTCGAGCTCGTGCTCAAGGGCCTGCAGGCGCAAAGCCGGCGTCGTCTCGGGCTTATGCGTCTTATACAGGCCGTGCATGCAGGCGAAAATGTCCTTGTTCGGGTTGCGGGCGAACGCGCCGGTCGCGGCGTCGAACTCGTAGCCGTGCCACGGGCACGACAGCGTGCCTCCGCGCGGCTCGTAGGTTCCCTCGGACATCGGGCCGCCCATGTGCGGGCATAGGTCGCGGTACACAACCGGCCGCCCGGCGTGAAGGAGGGCAACGGCCTCGAACCCTTCTCCGAGGTCAACGCGCAGCGGAGCAGCGCCGTCGAGCATCTCGAGCGGTATCGGCACTGAGAAAAAGGCCTTCTCGTCGCGGGTCATGGGGATACGATGATATCACTAACGATAATCACTCTTCCCGGGAAGAGTGATTATCGTTAGTTGGTAGAATGTCCGGGTGCGGATGAACCCCCTCGGCCGGTCCGGCGTACAGGTCTCGGCGCTGTCGCTCGGCACGATGAACTTCGGCGCGGACTGGCATGGAATCGGCGCGATCGACGACAAGGCCGCGTCGTCCTTGATCGACCTCGCGCTCGAGCGCGGCGTGACCCTGCTCGACACCGCGGACATCTACGGGCGCGGCGCCGCCGAGGAGATGCTCGGCCGCCTGCTCAAGGGCCGGCGAAAAAAGCTGCTCCTGGCGACCAAGGTGCTGGGCCAGATGGACCTGAGCGACCGCGCGTCCGGCGGCCTGTCCGCGCGCTGGATCAAGCGCGCGCTCGACGGCAGCCTCAAGCGCATGAAGACGGATCACGTCGACCTGTACATGCCGCACGGCTGGGATTTCGAGGTTCCGCTGGAGGAGAGCCTCGCGGCGCTCGAGGCGGCCGTCAAGGCGGGCAAGGTTCGGGTCCTCGGCTGCTCCAACTTCTCCGGCGAGCAGTTCGCGGCCGCGGGCGGGCGCTTTCACTTCAACCAGGTCCAGTACAGCCTCGTCGCCCGCTTCGCCGAGAACGATCAGGCCCCGGATACGTCATTGGTCGCGTGGAGCCCGCTCGCCGGCGGCCTGCTCAGCGGCAAGGGAGCGAAGGGGCGCCGCGCGGCCGCGGACGCGTTCCCCTATGTCGCGCCCGAGCGCGGCGCCGCCGTCGTCGAAGTCCTGCGCCGCGTCGCCGCGCTCGAGGGGTCGACCTGTGCGCAGGCGGCGCTCGGCTGGGTGCTGAGCAAGCCTTTCGTCGCGTCGGCGACGCTGGGCGCGCGCACGGCGGCTCAGCTGACGGAGCTTCTGGACGCGAAATCCCTTTCGCCGCGCGCGGCGGCCCTGCTCGACCGCGCCTCGGAGATATGTTCGCGGCCTTAAGCCACCGGAACTTCCGGCTTTTCTTCTTCGGCCAGTTCGTCTCGCTGACCGGGTCCTGGATGCAGAACACCGCTCAGGCCTGGCTCATCTACCGCCTGACGAGGGACCCGCTGATGCTCGGGCTCGTCGCGCTGGTCGCGCAACTCCCGGTGCTCGTGCTCGGCTTCTACGCCGGCTTCGCCGTGGACCATGCCGACCATCTGCGCCTGGTCAAGCGCACGCAGTTCCTCGCCATGATCCAGGCCGCGCTGCTGGCGCTGCTGACCTGGGGCGGGCAGATCGAGGTCTGGCACGTGTTCGCTCTCTCTCTCGGCCTCGGCGTGGTCAACGCGTTCGACATGCCCGCGCGCCAGGTGCTGATCGGCGAGCTGGTGCCCGTCGAGCACCGGCATAATGCGATCGCTCTCAACTCGACCATCGTCAACGCCTCGCGCATCGTGGGCCCGGCGCTCGCGGGCCTGGCCATCGCCTACGCGGGCGAGGCGGGGTGCTTCGCGTTCAACGCCGTCAGCTACGTCGCCGTGCTCTTCGCGCTGAAGGCGATGCGCCACGTGCGCCAGCCGCCGCCTTCCGAGCCTCGCGGCGGGCCGTGGCGGGAGATCGGCGACGGCATGGCCTACGCCTTCGGCCATGAGCCCATCCGCCTCGTGCTCATGGCGCTCACGGTCGTGGGGCTCGTGGGCCTGCCGGTCTATACGCTGATGCCTGTCTTCGCCGAGGACGTTCTGCACTCCGGCGCCAAAGGCCTCGGAATCCTCTCCTCCTTTTCGGGCGCGGGCGCGATGATCGGCGCGTTGGCTCTGGCCGGGCGGCGCGGCGCCGCGGGGATGGGGGCCGAGATGGTCTCGGGCTCGGCCGGCATGGCCGTCGCGCTGGCCGGGATGGCCTGGTCCCGTCATTTCGGGGCGTCCTGCTTCTTCATGGCGCTGATGGGATGGTTCGCGATCCGCGTGCTGGCCGGCGCGAACACGGCGCTTCAGGAGCTGTCGGACGATCGTCATCGGGGCCGCGTCATGAGCTTCTACTCGATGATCTTTATCGGGCTTTCGCCGGTCGGGAGCTTCGTCGCGGGGGGCGTCGCCTCGCGGATCGGCGCGGCCTGGACCACCGCGGGCATGGCGGTCGGCATGGCGGCGCTGGCCGCGGGCTACGGCAAAAGGCTGAGGTCGATCTAGGACCTTTGGCCCATGCGCGGCCGCGGCGCCGCGGCTACAATGTCGGTATGAGCTCCATGGAGATGTACGTCAAGTTCATGTTCACCCTCACGGTCGGTCTCGTGGGCGTGGGCATGGTGCTGAAGACTCTCCTCGAGACGATCCTTCACGAGTGGGACGCGGTGCGCGAGATTCAAACCGGCTGGCATTCGATGTTCCACGCCAAGCCTTATGCGGAGTCGGTGCGCGCCGAGGACATCCTGATGGAAATCGAACGCGACCACGACAAGCGGCGCTTGCCCGAGCTCTCCATCGACCGCCGCCGCCAGGCCCTGCGCGACGTCCGCGAGGTCGAAGACCGCCTCTCCTCCCCGGCCGTTCCCGAAGCCGTTTAATCGGGTAAACTGGTCGCATGAGCCTTGAAGAACGCGCGCTCGCTTGGCGTTTTCAGCGCCGCCGTGTCCTGACCCTCGAAGCCGGCCTGCGCGCCTTGGGCTGGGGGCTGGCCGCCGCCGGCGCCTTGGCCGCGGCTGATCGCTTCCTTTCCCTGCCCCAGGCGCTTCGGTCGGCCGCGTGGCTGACGGGCGCGGCCGCGCTGGGAGCGCATCTTTGGCGCGGCCTGATCCGGCCCTGGCGCGCCCAGAAGTGGGCCGATGTATTCACCGACGCCGCGCGCCGCTGGCCCGAGACGCGGTCGATGTTCGCGCCCGCGTGGGCGCTGCGCGAGGACCGCGGCGGCCAAGGCGTGTCCGACGGTCTGCGCCGCGAGCATCTGTCGCGCGCCGACGCGCTGGCCGGGGGCCTGCCGGACGCGGCGCTCTACGTGTGGACCCCTTCGCGCGCGGCGCGCGCGGGGCTGCTCGCCGCTACCGCGGCGCTGATCCTGGCTATCGGGGCGCGCGGCTCGTGGACGCGCGTGCTGGCGCCTTGGCGAGATGCGCCCCTCGACCGTCTCGTCGCCCTTCTTCCCGGCGACGCGAGCGTGGATTGGGGCTCGTCGGTCTCGGTGGCCGCCCGGCTCACGCCGGAGGGCGCGGCCGCCGGCCTGCGCGGCGCGGACCTCATGCTCGAGACGCGCGGCGCCGACGGCGCTTGGCGTCAGGCACCGTGGGACGTCGTCGAGGCGGGGGGCGCTTCCTTCGAAACGGGCGCGCTGACCGGCGCGCTCGACTATCGCGCGCGCCGCCGCGATCTGGTCACGAGCTCCCGTCGGCTGAGCCCGATTCCCGCGCCCCGCTTCAAGGACGCGAAGGCGATCGTCCATGGCTCTCGGGGCACGAAGAC